>Ga0157368_1000881_pt1 | contig 13428 bp, 15 predicted proteins | sample AttbisABBM3_FD_113146 | JGI IMG/M metagenome (GOLD analysis project Ga0157368, IMG submission 113146) | Fungus gardens microbial communities from leaf cutter ant in Botucatu, State of São Paulo, Brazil - Atta bisphaerica ABBM3 | ecosystem: Host-associated > Fungi > Mycelium > Unclassified ...
TAAATGCTTTCTTGAGAGAGTTGAAAGCATCTTGACAGGAGGAGTCGAACTTCCAAGGAATGTCCTTCCAGGTAAGACATGTCAATGGAATGACAATGTCTGAGTAGTTGAAGATGAACCAGTGGTAAAAGTTTGTGAAACCTAAGAAAGATTGAATGTCCTTGACTTTCTTGGGTTCTGGCTAGTCTTGAATAATCTTTATTTTGTTGTTGGACATGGTGAGGCCAGAAGGAGAAAGGATATATCCCAGATACTCTACTGACTCAGAGTGGAATTTGCATTTCTCTACTTTGACATAAAGACCAGCCTTGTGAAAATACTTGAGTACTTCTTTTACATGCTGGTGATGCTCAGACATGTTATTTGAGTAGATGAGTATATCATCCAGATAGATCACGACACAGACATCCAACAAGTTGGAGAAAATGTCATTTATGAATTGCTGAAAGGCCGCAGGAGCATTGGTAAGACCAAAGGGCATTACAGACCATTCAAATGATCCATAGTGTGTCCTAAAAGTAGTCTTCCATTCATCACTGTCAGCAATGTGAACCAAATGGTAAGTATGGCAAAGATCTATCTTTGAGTAGACCTGAGCTTTGCAAGGTGAGTCTAGTAGATCAGAGATGAGTAGGAATAGATAACAATTCTTTTTGGAGATACAGTTAAGACCACAGAAGTCGATACAAAGGTGCAGTAAACCATCTTTCTTCTTAATGAATAAGACTGGTGCACTGTGCAGAGATGAGGTTGGTCAAATAAAACCCATGTTGAGATTTTCCTTAATGAATTCCTTCAGAGTCTCTTGTTTAGATGCTGAAAGAGAGTATATAGGGCCAACTGGAGGTTGAGCACCCTCTTCCAGATTGATTTTGAGATTATAAGGATGATGAGAAGGGAGAGTTTCAGCTTTAGTTTTGCTGAAAACGTTGGCAAATTCATGATACTCAGAAGGGACATTGGAGAGATCAGGAGTTTCTGCAAGTTTTGCGGAGTTAGTCTGAATGTCCAAAGAACGAAGACAGTTCAAAATTATGGGAGCCTGGAAGTTTTGATGCATGCAAGAATGCTGCAGCATCAATGATAGCAATGTTAGGCTGCTTGGAGTTAGACACAGAGGTCTCAGATGCAGATATGAAAACTGCAAAGTCCGATGATTGCAGAGGGATATCCAAAAAGGATGGAGATACCAATGGTGTGTTGGCTGCGATGCGAGAAAGAGCGAGATTTTCCTGCAAAGATAAATGGAAGTTTATCGACCCATTTACCCAGTCAATCAGTAGATTGTGTCAGGCGAGCCAGTTGTATCCAAGGACCAAAGAGCAGGAAGAATCAAGCGGAGTGACATAGAAGTCCAGATTCATACAATCACTGGTGGAAAAAATTATGAGCAAGTTGGCAATTTTGGAGATAGTGCTATTTGATGAACCATTAAATAAGTGGAGAACAACCAGAGGAGTTGCGGATGTCTTCAGGTGGTGAGTATCCACAAATTTAGAGTCTACAAAATAGTGAGTAGACCCAGAGTCGACGAGAGCTTGGAATAGGATTTTATTAAGGTGATTCTGACCAAGGATCAAGGGAGAGGTAAGGAAAACAAAGAGTGAATGAGGGTTGGAAAGAGCAGATGCATTGAGTCAAATTGGACTCGTTACTGTACAGGGAAGTTCAACATAGCCCTCAGTCTGTGTGGAGTCCTGGGGGTTGCTCTCTATTTTTCCAAGGGTTTCTCGGAAGCAGTTGCTGAAGCACCATGGCCCTTAGGAGAGACTGTGGTCTGCTTCTTGGGACAGGAGTCCAGCTTGTGGTCTTCTGCACTACAATAGAGGCATAGATTGTTTTCGAGATGCTTCCTGCACTTGTCACTGATCAACTTGCTATTGCTGACCAGCTTGGAAGAGAGGTCCACCCATGGAGTATTGGGTTGCTTCTTGGGAGTGGGGGACAGAGATGACTTGGAGGAAGAGTTCTTGGCAGATGAGGCTACCAGAGATGGACTTGCCTTGTTCTGGGAGACCATGGCAGAACTGGAAGTGAAAGCTTTTCCTTGCTTCCAAGAGTGAGACTCAAGGGCCTCTTTCTCCGCCTACCTTGCATGGTGGCATTTGCGGTCTTGTTCCCAGTAGCGGTGATCGATAGTCATCACTAAGGCATACATATCCTGAAATGAGGTGGGTTTTCCTTGTTTCCAGGTAGAGATGGGGTCCTGGATCCAATTGGAAAACCCCTAGTAATAGCGATGGCACAGAACACTATTCCCCCAACCTAATTGGGAGGTATAGCATATGAAGTCCACATTGTAAGTGGAAATCTTGTCACCAGGCTTCATGTGGAGATTGTCCAGCACATTGGCCACTTCACCAATAGGGTCCAAGAGACCAAAATGTCGATGTAGTTCATCCACAAATAGGTTCCAGTCAGAGAGCCAGTCTTGAAGAATGCCCTGGTCTTCTTGGTTGAGGCCCACCTCAAACCAGTCCTGGACTACTCTAGTAAGGTAGGTCATTGCAAAGTTGATTTTTGCAATGTCCATGTCAAATTGCGCTGGATTAGTACAGAAATATAGATAGCATTGGAACAGAAAATTATTGAGCTTGTTGGGCTCAGTGCCACTGAAAGTGTCAGGGATGTAGGCTTTAGTTTCCCTTGAATTAGTATTGGGTCCAGGAGTCTGATTAGAATTAAGGGTGTTAGCTAGTCAGCTGAGTACCTCAGCCAATTGTTTATTAGTATTATTGCTCCGCTGGGGTTTGGACCGTGAGCAAGTAGAGAAAGTAGGTCTATTGGCTGTTAAGTTAGTAATAGGATTAGTAGTGGGAGCATCCTTCCAATTAGGATCATTGTCCACAGGAACGATACTTAGGCCAGATCTAGAAGGAGATCTCAGAGATGAACAGTCTCTTTGATGGATTTGTCTTGAACATTGTGGTGCATTTAGCAGGTAAACCATCTGGTTACTGAAATGCAAGATTGTGTTGAAGGGTGTCCCAAGTGGTGGGACTGGAGTTAAAGAGTTATAGCAAGATGAAGCCATTTGGACTTTGAAGTGTGAATTTGTAAGGTTGAAATACAAATGGAACTGCGACAGAGGATTTAGCAGGTGGAACTGCTCAAAAGTGACAGCAGACTTGGGAGTCTGATAATACTGTCAGGCATGGTTCACACCAGGGTGGAAGTCCACAGAATAGACTTGGAGATGGGCAGACTTGTGGAACAACCTTGGCTTCAGCTTATGTACTGCGCCATCTATCTGTTGTGTGGTCACAACTTCAGATGAAGGGAAGAAAGTCTGAGTGGGAGTGAGTACTGATTGGTGTGTCACTGTTGAACACCGGAGATTGAGTTCAATAAGAGTTTATCTTTATTGATTATTAGACTAGCAAATTATAGTGTAACTACTAGTCTTATATACAAATAGAAAGTATAGAAGATGCTCAGGGTTTCAGTGGTAAAATCTCTATTACTCTGAGCAGAGGTTTCAGTGTTAAGACACTGACAGGAGTAACTCCATCATAGAAGACCGAGTTGAATAGGAGTATCTCCACTGTGGAAAATGGAATACCCAGATGGTTGCAGCACTACCATGAGATGTGTTGTGAGAAAGGTAGCTGCCATGGAAGGCAGGCTTGTATGTTTTGGAGGTGACTCCACCATGGAAATGTAGTTTCCAGATGAGTGGACTTGTATATGACAACAATTCTGACAATTTTGACCATCTTCCTGTATTTGATCTAGTCTATTCTATTTCTGGATACTCAATATATAGTTAGATCCCTATTATATTCATTGTTCCACCATGCCTTGTAATGTTTTGTAATATTTTGTAATGTTAATATTTTAGAATGTTTATACCAAAGTTTCTCTATGATAAAAGTGAATTCTTGAGTTATTCCTTCTAGTACCTCATGATTGCTAATGTTAGTCAAGTCAATATGGCCTACTATATTTCTCAACTCATTGATGAATGCTTTTTCTTCTTTACTGTTTTTAACAATAGCTTGTTTCTTCTTTTGGATAAACTCTGCTTCAATGACAATATAAACTACTAAAGGAGCATGATCAGATGGCCCTCAAAGGCTAGGCAAAATATAGTGATTGTTGAATTCCTCTGTGTTAGCTCATAAAAACATAAGGTCAAGTACTGAATTCATGTCTTGAGAGTTATTAGCATATTGAGTCAGAACTTAATCAACAGAAGTGGAAAGCTCTAAGTTAAAACTGTTAGCTATCTCCCTCAGAGAATTTGTGTGTGTAGAATGGTGTGGATATAAAGAGTCCCAATCATTATCTCTGATGTTGAAATCTCCTATCATAACAAGAACATTGTTCAAATTCATCTCAGTAGTCTTGAGATACTTTAATGCAGATTGCTAGTCATCTGAATAAACATTAATAAGAAAGTACAAATGACCACAGTTGAAAAAGGAGAAAAAATCAATGTTTCTGTAGTTAAAGATATCTTCTTTCTAAGTGAAAAATAACCTTGATAATTCTAATATTGATATATATGAGAACTCTTGAGTGTTTGTTCTTAGTGTTCAATGTTCTTGCAAACATAGTCCAAGATGGATGATTCAGAGCACTTATAATTTTTTCATCTTCTTCAGATATTAAGCTCAGAATGTTGTGAATGATAGACCAAGGTAGTTTCTAAATAAATAAAAATGTCAAAATCTTTGTTGTTTTCCAGTAAAGTGTCTGTTTGTTCTTGCAAATATTTTGTGAGAAAATATTTAGGATTTTTAAAATCATATTTTACCTCTGCTCACAGATAAGTGAATTGAGTTGGCTTGGATTTCTCTGAGCTCTTGTGACTTCATGTTATGCCATTCATGATTGAACTTGTGTTTCCAGAATGGATGATTATAACTATTCATCTAATAGTCACCCTTATAGTTGGTGTACTTGAATGAATAAGTACATAGTTTACCTTTCTTAGTCTTGAGTCTGGATAGATTTGTCTTGAAGTTTATCTTATAACACTACACTATATTTCTGTAATACTTAAGTTTGTGTAGTCTATTGTATTTCTGGTATCCTGACCTATGTGTATGATATACAAATGTAGTGTAGCCCTACTTCCAGCAATTCTTGCATTGCAAAATACTAGAATTCATACTTGTACCTCTATTAGTGACAATGTATCATCCTAGATTAAAGCTTTGGTTGATAAGTTGCTTGGCTTTCATGCTATTCTGGAAGTCCCAAATATCAATCTACACTACAGCCATGTCTGATTTCAGTGAAGCTTTGATAACATGCAGGCAAGAAGCTAATATAGTGTTTTTAAAGAGATGGATAGTCTTGATGACCTGCTCAATGATATCTAGTGTGATAGAAAGACTAATGTCATTAGCAAAATAAGAAATACTTAATATCTTCAGATAAGACTTTAATTGTGGAAGTCTCAGGCTTATAATGTCACTTGAGTCAACATCATTCAGTTTCTTAATGTATTTCTCCACAATATTAAGGTTTAATGAGGCAGCTACCTTGTTAGTGGTTATAACAATTATCTTATTGTTAAAGCACATAAAGTCAACCAAGGTTTCAGATTTGATGTTCTTAAATTGTCTATTGATGTTAGTAATATGTGTTTGACTGTGTCATAACTCTTTCCATATTGTTCAACCCCATAGGTATGATAATTTGTTTCCTAAAAAGACCTTTAGTCATCATGTTTATTTTTGGTTTACCTTTCTGGCTTGATTTGCTCATAACATTGAGGATTTTAGAAACCTTATTGAGAGAAAGTTTATGGAAGGTGTTCTTAATCTTGAATATTTTCTTGATGTTGCTCTTGGACACCTGAGTATATAACTGTTTGTTCTGCAAGTTTGAGTTAACTAGTGTATTTTTCTTGAAAAACTTCAACTTTACCAAGATACTTTTGCTAGGCCTCAGAGGAATGGAAGGAGGAACTCTAGAAATGTCAGCCTGTTTGCCTTTACCTTTATCTGTGTTATATGAAGTCTACTTGTTAGAAGATGTCTTATTGAACTGAGCAGATACATATTGTCTAAAAGACATATTCTCCTTATTAGCCATAAGTTTATCCCAACCAGATTCATAAATTGCCAAAAGAAATTTTCATGCTATGTACCTAAAGTCCATAATTTGTAAAATGTCCTGAGTTGTCCTATTTTCCAATAAGCATTTTTTGATGAATGCTGCCATTCTAAGAAGAGAGTATGTGATATTCTAAGTATCACCCTCTAAGTAATTGTCTATACCAAATAAGGAAATTAGACAAAAGTTACCATCCTACAATAATGAGTCTACAGGTTGGTTCTCTTGATATGGAATGACTGTAGGCTCTAAACCTCAAGGTATACATGTGTTGATGTCTGCTGCTACATAAGGAGCACATGTGTTCTTAGTCACTGATGTTGTATTACCAGAGTCTTCCACTCCCTCTTTCAAGAATGTGTAAGAAAGAGGAGGAAAGTTCTTTTCTCTATGTTTGACTTGTTCTGCTCATATAAGGCAATTGGCCATTACTTGGATGTGATCTACATAGGCAACAGAAGATATATTGGAGAGCACTAATGATTCTCTAGAACTGTTAGAATTGTGACCAGAAAACCAACCTCTAGAAGTATCAATTTTGATATCCATTGGTGTAGTTGCAGAGTGATCTTGTAGACTGTTTGTAGGGTTGATAGTGAAAGGAAACAATATATTTACTGAATCTCTTTTGGACACTACCATACAAGATGGTGGTAAGAGAGAAAGAAGCAATGTGCTCATCTGCTCTTTATTTACTGGCTTGTTTTTATTCCTAATAATTTCTGGCCATGATATCTCTTAAGCTTCACTTGAGTTTTGAAGTTCTGCTCAATCATCTTAATATGTTGCACTATTCTCTTTACTTTTATTCATATTCACAAGGTCTTTCCAAAGAATTTATATCTACTATTCTGTTCATACTTATGGTCATGTTGTAGATTACTTACATTTGTCATTGGGACTCTCAGGAAGTATCAAATATATACAAATTCTATACTATCTATAAACACTCATTCTTGTTTCTTTGAAAGGATTAAATTAACAATAAACTATAGTTATCAAGATATATATAAAATCAACAATAATAGCCCAATTCCTGTCAATAAATGTTCAACAATTCAGAATGCTAGGAAATTATCATAAAAATCTATTCAACAAATCTGCAATGATACAGATCACAGATCATGGGCCATTTTCTATTTATAGTATTCACGTGACATGATACAGACACGTCTCTTACGCGTATTGTTAGCTGCATGTCGTCTCTAAAATGAGTCTACAAGGAGCCAGAGACCATTATCCGGAGGACCACCTTTAGTGAATTATACACAGCTTCTTTATCGACACCATTCTTACCTCCAGCTTTTCAGCCATGTTCTCAGCCTGAACAAAGGTGCATCACTAAATGAAGTACAGGAGCGATACCGGACGCTTTCACTGGTATTCCATCCAGACAAGCAACAAGATCCGGAATCCAAAGAAATAGCCACTCAAAATTTTCTCAGAATACAGAAAGCATATGAAGGTTCGTCTCATTCCCAATCAAGTTTGATCCCTACTCAGCGTCTCCACCAGTTTTATCCGACCCTTTTCTTCGGTACGCTTGCAAAGCGACTGGAAGTATGAATATGCATTTTAACCGTAGAAAGGGAGGTTTATGATCAGCTGGGTGTGCCATTCAACTGTTCAGGATTTCATATAGAGTTTACGCTGCTGCGTAGGATATGAGGGCCTAGCCCTTAACTGGCCTCAGGGAATTCGTTCAAGTTCATCGGAAGAGGTGCATAGAATCTCATTCATTGCTATTGATTGTTCATAGATCATGCTTGTACGTAGATTCGGGAGAAGTTGGCCGATGTAAAGGGTGAACTAAGACAGGCTCGACAAAATGAAGTTCTATCACCTCAAGGCACTCTCCAATGCTCCGTATATGCAACACCTCTGTTTGACTCTACACATGTGGCTATTCTCGATCGAATCTCTGGCATCAGACTTGTAAATTACAGTTTGCGACACAAAATACAAGTTCGAGATCTGTCTCTCTTCAAAAATCTTGATCTCCACTCATATATTCAATCAGAGCAGAATTAACGACAGAATCAGTCTCGGGCTAGGTGCTCAGATACGAAGTGACACACACCACTTGGATTTTATCGGAACTGTACGACATCAATTTTCTCCTCGGTTGTCGGGTTCAGTGAGTTCGGCTACATCCTGAGTCCGTCTACATACTTACTGGGTCTCATTTAGGCCCTCGTCTACCTTACATTTCCTTTCCGAACGCGACTGGAAGCATCCTATCAAGATGGTTCAAATGCCTTTACTGTCAAAACGACTGGGTCTTTGGGTGCTCCTCTCTTCTTGCGACCTACTCTAAGCGCCTCTTTGACGCGGAAACTTTTTCGGACAAGAAATGATCAGGCAACCGTTGACATCCATGTTGGGCGCCGACCTCATGTGAAGCTCCGTCTCACATCACTTAAACCTTTTGGTCTTAAACCCACTGGTGACATACATGACAGCTACGGAGAAAATTCTTCTCAGTCTGGACTGGAAACAGGAATCGTCTTTTTGTCTCATGGATTGGATCTGGAAGAAGAGGATACCAAGCTTGTTGGCGAGCTGGGCGTAACTCTGCTTGAATTAGGAACTACTTTCAAGACTGGCTTGACTCTCGGTGTTCCTGGCGTCAATTGGTTCTTCTCTGCCATGTGGTTGATCCCCTCAAAATCACTTGAAATAAGCATGACAACAACCTTAAGTTGGACTGGCGTTGTCCTTGGAATCGAGTGTGTCTTTTCCGCTCATGTTGCTGAGTCACTCGACTCTCAGTTCTATTTACGCAGCATCTCCTACTTGGAACAACGATTCTCGATGCCAATCATACTTTCTTCCGAGTATGATGAGTCATTGGCACTGGGTACAACTGTTTTACCTGTTTTAGCAAGTCTCCTTATGTACCGTCTTGTTATCCTTCCCCGCCGCCGGACTCGAAGGCTTGTGTATGTCTATAGTTCCCTGGGGGCTTGTATCTGCTCAAAGATGCTCTATGACAGTCACCTTCGTACAGCTCGTAAGCGCTTAGAAGAACCGGAAGAAAGGCGAGAGAGAAATGCTGTTGAAAATATGTTGCGAGACCTTGCTCGCAGACGCAGTCAAACTGAAAAGTCAAAGCAAGGCTAGTACTGTTTTTCTCCCGGTTAGAAATCAACTAATATCCACTCCAGGCCTAGTTATACTCGAAGCTAACTATGGGTCAGCTGAAGAGAGCGAAAGTGCATCGGATTTGAATCTTGATGTAACAATCCCTCTTCAGGCCCTCACCAGAAACTCACAACTCTTTATTTCCAAAGGAGAAGAAGCTAAGGTGACGAGAGCTTGATAATTCTGCATATCTCGAGTTCTGACGCTTTTCTTTTCTGCACATGCAGCTGGGCATACAAGGATTTCTCGACCCTGCTCCTTGCATCCCTAAGGCACTCAGAATACGCTACCTCTTTCGGGAGCAGATGCACTATACCGAAATTCCAGATTATCTGCCCACTGTCTTGCCTCAGTCAGGTTCGTTCGATGCTTTGCTCGTGGCTCACCTTTCTCTCATCATCACTACAGAACATAGAGTCAGATGATCCGAATCTGATCCCTGATACTGTAGCTACATGTTCTCTAATAGTCCCGATTCACACATGCTTGATCCAGTATCCGAACTGGACGCTGATTTCCTGATTGAGCATACGTATTCTCGTGCGTCTGTCCTTCAAGAACTTATTTTGTGTCTTCTGTAGAAATTCCTGGCCGCTGCAATGATACATGACTAGTTGTGAGGCAAGTGGATGATGTATACCCCCCAAGTCTTCGATCCTTTCATGAGTCACAAAATATTCATATCTTATTTGATCAGAAAATGGGGAGAAGACACCCCATTTCGGCATGTCGGTTCACATCTTGATCAAATTTGCCCACAACTTAGACACCCAAGTCCACTCTCGAAATCACTCTCGTCCTTCAGTTCCACAGTCATTGACAGTCTCCAAACACATCCTGGATCAGCTTTGCCATGTTCTCCGTCATCATTTCCAGGGACATAAATCACAATCTTATGCTCGAACACAGATGCCATCATGGACTTGATAATTTATTTCCGTGTATGTGATGGGGGTCTACGAGAAAAGAAGGTGTACAGGGTTCGAATATCCTCCGGTAGACATTCGTTTGTCCACAAAGAATCTGATGGTATGATCTTTTTTCGAAAGCCTCGTGACAGAAATGATAATTACCTGTACACGGCCCTGAGAGAACAGAACTCAGCCCACGAGTCACCAGCTCCGAATCGGTGACAACCCGAGCAAGTCTCAACAGATGGTCATTCTCTGCATGATCCCAGGTCGTGGGACTATATATTAGATAATACAAAATACAGTAAGACGGTAAGACAATCTGTCTCTCATAATACAACAGTCCCAGTTCAAGAGATATCAATATCGATAAATGAAACTGAAACTTTGACCCCTATCCTATTTAAGCCCATCCAATGCCTATCCCATGTCTGGCCACAAATGTTGAATTGAGCAATCAAATTTGTCCATTGGTCCCTGTGTGCTCTTAGTCACCGATCCATCGTATGATCGTATTTCAACCTCTTTAACTTTGGTTTCAGCTTTTGAGATCGGCGGGAAAAACGTTTTTATAGCTTCGAGTGCTCAAGCTGGGACCCAAAATATTTGGGGTATGGTGGACCTTCTGCATGAGGGATATCCATATGGTACCGGTCACCGGCTTTGGAGAGTCACACAGTAGTGAACATACTTCTGAGCAGGCATTCAGTAAGCATTTTTGATACTTGCATTTACGGTTCAATTACACTTTGAATCGGCAGTCGGGATCTCCGATCTAAGATAGCCTCAGGATTATTTAGAGTTAGCACGTCGGTGTTTATCTCGATACTGACTTTCTCAGGTACAGTGCTCTAAAAATCGGTTCTTGGGAGTTGTCCGCTCCGTTTTGCGAGCGACTCCCATCTGAACAGTCGTAAACTAACGTGTGAATGGTGGACTGGCTTCTTACGTTCCAGCATTTAGATCATACATGTGCTCTGCTGGTCTTGTTACAAGCCAAAAATTTGATTTCTGGCTTCGCAGATCCGTTTTTCGGTCGGCCCTGCGGCTCAGCTATCGCCCTGTACTCTTTAAATAGTGCTGGTCGGCCTACATTCCTCTCCAACCCTCTTCCACTTTGCTCATCTTATTATGCAGTGTCCAACTCTTCAGAATGTCCGCATTCGCTCGACCCGTGATGCAATGCAGGTTTTTTATGGCGTAGCTCTCAATCGACTTCCCCTCATCACTCGGCGCTTGGATGGTGAGGAGCGACGAGCTATCATTTCAGGCAACATATATGTCTGGTAACTCAACAATTGGTCCGGGGGGCAAGGACTGCGCTGATATGATTACGTTCAGGGAAGAGCGTGGTGCCAACACCGAACCCACTGGCCTGGGGATGGAACGATGGTGTGTCTATTGTACTCGACTATAATGTTCTACCTTGTCCTGACTCAAACTCAAGGACTGACGGGATGAGTTGGGGTCCAAGTCGTACGTGACATTCTCTTGTTGCATTCTTCACGACTATCACAGCTAATTTTATGGCTGTCAGGCGTGCGCGATGTACGAGTTTCCTACTGTCTTTTCGTCTTCCAACGCTGACTTGACATGAAGGAATTCTTGTTCTACCATCAAAAAGAATCTGATTTGAATGATGATGGAGTCAATCCAGTCACCCCTTGGGCACAAATAATGAGGTAGATTGTTGTCAATTACCATAGAGCATCGTACATGTTGACCTTTCCATAGAAGGCCTTCGACCGGACGAACACCGATTAGACCATTCCATCTCGATCCAAAAGGGGCTCCAGAATCCGAACAATTGATAAAGCAGACGTACAGTGTGCATGTCTCGTTACCTGTTGACCGTGCCCGGGGAAACACCAGAAAGTGGCATTTAAGTATGTCTAAGGTTATACGTATTCAGTTGTACTCAAGACTTCGTGATGTCGCAGCCGCCTACTTCAGTCGAAACAGGATCGATGAGCTGCGTACTGTAGATGAAATACCAGGGGTTGGGGATGCAATGGTTTCTGAAGGATGGTTCAAGAGCGCTCGGGTTGGGAAGGTCAGACGAGACAGCCGGACATATAGCGGTGGTCCTCATCCAGGAGAGATCCCTCCATCATCCACAACACCTCCGTTATATGCTTACTCACTTGGCTCACCTACCTCTCACAGTCGGTACATTCAGTATCCGAACCAACACACCATTTCTTCCGGCCCATCTGGCCATTTTAGTGCACCCTCGTCCACTCAAAATCATCTAACAGAGCACCTCGTGCCATTGGAGTACCTCAAAAATATTTCCGCCCCGCGAAGGGATCCGACTGACGAGCAACTGTTGCGCCGTTTCGCCTCCTGATCGTAGTTATATACAACTTCAGCAGGTCTCTTCCGGTCGGACTGCTGAAACTAGGTCTTTTAGTCTATGACCACTCTCCCTCGTTGGTCCCTGAGGTTTCTCAATACCTAGAGCTGGTCGCGAATGTGTATATAATTGTAAAATCGACACCGTCGACTCTGGACGCGTATTGAACAAATTTGAGAAGAGGAAAAGTGTGCCGCTGTGATCTGTTAACTATGAAATTGATTATATTCGTCACCAAAGAGTTGGAAAAGACTATCTATTCTTTCCATCACGTCCCTGCTCGGACTATCGACGGTATGACGAACACACCAATGTCCAGATCGACAGCAATGCCCACTTATCCTCGACCAGTTCGCTTCTCATGGAGTGTATCTCTGCTTCGGGGCCATCAACTCTGAGGAGGCTGAAGAACGGTAGTCAGCCATTCTTTCCTTGCGCTTACTGCGAGAAAGCGTGATGTTCGGATTGCAAAAGCTTAAATGGGGTCAATGCACGGTACACTACTGATCCTCTTTGACCCAAAGGCCAGGTCTTCGGCCTTACGCTACCATAATAATCTAGATTCAAAATGGGTGTTCAGTGTACGTATACCACAGGCTTGGATATTTTCAGTATTCTCTGGGGTTCTCGACACGGTTATGCCCTCCGGACGCTGGCATTATATCGGCGCAGAAGAACATACTATAATAGTCAAAATCTCATGTGATGATTAATTAATATTAGTCCCTTCCCAATCGTATGAATCCTAGCTCTCAGCATTACCTTCGTCTCATGCACTGAGTGTGAAAAAGCTACACGTTGTCCGCGGTCCCAGACCAAGGCGCCCCTATCTGCTCAATCAATAGACTACTCAGCAATACACAAAAATTAACATTTGTACTTTGACGCTATTGGTTGCTGCGGGAATCAAGCTCGGGCTTTGAGTACTATCATGTTGTCGGGTTCAGA
>Ga0157368_1000882_pt1 | contig 13418 bp, 10 predicted proteins | sample AttbisABBM3_FD_113146 | JGI IMG/M metagenome (GOLD analysis project Ga0157368, IMG submission 113146) | Fungus gardens microbial communities from leaf cutter ant in Botucatu, State of São Paulo, Brazil - Atta bisphaerica ABBM3 | ecosystem: Host-associated > Fungi > Mycelium > Unclassified ...
CAGTACCGCGCCAGCGACGAAGCCAAGCGCGGCAAGATGTTCGGCTTCTTCGTCGGCCAGGCCATGAAGGCCTCCAAGGGCAAGGCCAACCCCGGTCAGGTCAACCAGTTGCTCAAGCAGAAACTGGAAGGCTGACAACCGTCGCAAGGCTCTGTACGAAAAGTTGCCGAGCGACGGTCAGGCGAAGCTTTTTCAACGAAGCATCACCGAGCGTAGGCATTTTTCGTACAGAACCCAGGGATTACGGAGCGGGGCTGACAGCCCCGCTTCGAGCCCTTAAGCTGCTGCCGGTCGTTTTGCCAGGAGGCATCGAGATGCATCGGATCCATTGCGCCGGGTTGCTGTCGCTGGTCCTGCTGTTCGCCGGCTGCGCCAGCCATGAAGGTTTCCCACCCACGCTTTCCCCAAGCGCCGCCCACGATTATCACGATGTCGGCCTGGCGTCCTTCTACTCCAAATGGCACGCCGGACGCCGTACCGCGAGTGGCGAGAAGTACGACCCCAATTCCCTCACCGCCGCCCATCGCACCCTGCCCTTCGGTACCCGCGTCGAGGTCATCAACCTGAACAATGGTGAGAGCGTGATAGTCCGCATCAACGATCGCGGCCCCACGGTGCGCCGGCGCCTGATCGACCTGTCGCGCAGCGCGGCCGACCGCCTCGACATGGTCGCCGACGGTACGGCGAAGGTCAGTATCCGCAGCCTGGATTAATCCCTACCAGGCGTCGCCTTCAGCCCAATCAGACTACCGCGCGCAAGCAGGAGCATAGGCCCACAGGGCACGCGGCGGCGCCGCGGCAAGCTGGCTGGCGACAGCCGCGTAGCCTGGGTCGAGCAGACTGGCCGACCAGTACAGCGTCCTGGCCCCCTTGGGATCCCAGCGGCCGGCAAAGCCGGGCAATCCGGCCTGGGCGCGCTCGGCATCGAAGCGCACGCTCGAATGGCGGAATTCCTCATGGCTGCGCTGCCCCTGGGCATAGGGCAACAGCCAATCGAGGGCTGCAGCCAGGGTTTGTCCTTCACGTCCCGGCAACCGCAACCAATCCTCGCCCCGCCCCTGGGCCACCGCCGCGGCCAGCACCAGGGGTTCGAGGTCATAGACGACATAGTGCAGGGCGTCGCGCTGGCTGAAGTCGAGCACCTCGCCATCGGGCCTGAGATTGGTCGATAGCTGGGCGACGAAGGCCGTGCGAGCCCTGGCGAACAGCGCCTCGTCGTCGAGGGCAGCCGCTGCCAGCACGGCCAGCTTGACCCTGTGGCTCTGCCAGTTGTTGCTCCAGACGCCTCGCTGATCGCCGCGATGGGCCTCCATCCGCTGCAGGTACCCTTGCGCCAGTTGCTCGATGAAGGCCCGGGTGCGTTGGGCCGTCGCTGCCGGAAGATCAGCCGCCGTCAGCCGGTAGGCCGCGATGAGGTTGCCCAGGTTCGTCTCGTCGATGGGGTCGAAGCTCGGTCGATACAGCGGCGTCCAGGCATCGAGGTAGCTCGCCAGCCGCGCCAGGGCCCCGGCGTCTCGGGTATCGCGCCAGGCCAGCGCCAGATCCAGCATGTAGCCGAAATCGCGCACCACCGCGGCAGACTGATCGTGGTTGCCGGTATGGGGCAAGGTCCCTTCCGTGTGGATGACCGGCAAGGCCTGGGGTCCAGGCGCCGGAGGCGTCCTGACCGCCTGCGCCAGCGCGGCCGCCGAAGGCGGCTTCGCCGCGAGACAGGTCGCGCTCCCCGGTGGCGCGGCGAGGGCGAGAAACAGAATGGCGGCGGTCATGACACGAATCCTCTGCTTGAGACCTGATCCAAGGCTGGTCCGCGCCCTCCCCCCACCAGTCGCCGCGCGCCAGGAGCTACGGGTGTCGGCGTGCGCTGCCGGCAGTCTAGCGCAGCTGAGGGCGCCCAAGCTGGCAGAGCAGCCTTAGGGGCGAATTAACACAAGCAGCCCTTGCCGGGGACGGCCAGAAAAAACCCGCGACCAGGACACTGGTCACGGGCTCTTGAACGTAGGGGCCGTCCTGGCCACCCGCCTTTACTGCGGACCGAGCCGGTCCATCAGTGCGGCCAGCCGCTCGTATTCGTCCTGCTTGAGATCGGTCAGCGGTGTGCGTACCGGGCCGGCGTCGTAGCCGGCGATCCTGGCGCCCGCCTTGACGATGCTCACGGCGTAGCCGGCGCAGCGGTTGCGGATTTCCAGGTACGGCAGGAAGAAGTCGTCGATCAGCTTGCCGACGGCCTCGTGGTCGTCACGGGCGATGGCCTCGTAGAACTGCACGGCGGTCTTGGGGATGAAGTTGAACACGGCCGAGGAATAGACCGGCACACCCAGTGCCTTGTAGGCGGCGGCATAGACTTCGGCGGTGGGCAGGCCACCCAGGTAGCTGAAGCGGTCGCCCAGCCGACGGCGGACGGCGACCATCAGCTCGATGTCGCCCAGGCCATCCTTGTAGCCGATCAGATTCGGGCAGCGCTCGGCCAGTTGCTCCAGATGCTGGGGCTGCAGACGACAGACGTTGCGGTTGTAGACCACCACGCCGATCTTGACCGACTTGCAAACGGCCTCGACATGGGCGGCAACCCCGTCCTGGCTGGCTTCGGTCAGGTAGTGCGGTAGCAGCAGCAGGCCCTTGGCGCCCAGGCGCTCGGCTTCCTGGGCATAGGCGATGGCCTGGCGGGTAGAGCCGCCGACGCCGGCCAGGATCGGTACGCTGCCCTGGCAGGTGTCCACTGCGGTCTTGATGATGCCGCTGTATTCACTGGCTTCCAGTGAGAAGAACTCTCCGGTGCCGCCGGCGGCGAACAGCGCGGTCGCGCCGTAGGGAGCCAGCCACTCCAGGCGCTTGGCATAGGTATCGGCGCGGAAGTCGCCGTTGGCATCGAAGTCGGTCAGCGGGAAGGACAGCAGACCGGAAGAGAGGACGTGTTTGAGTTCTTGTGGAGTCATCTGGATGCCTCGGCATGGTTGGACAGAGGTGCGGCAGGCCCGCTACCTGTTGTAAGTCATCGTACAACTACTTTTATGGGAGGAGCAAGCCCTCACCGTAAAATTGCCCTGCGCGAGCCGAAACTCGCTACCTAGACCTCTTCGACCTGCCGCTCCATTTCCCTGTGGGCACGCTGCAGACGCTCGCGACTGTTGCTCAAGTGCAGGCGCATCGCCGAACGCGCGGCCTCCACCTCACCGTTTTCGATCGCCTTGACGATGGCTTCATGCTCCGCATCCAGGCGACGCTGGTAGCGCTGCTGGTCATCGTGGGCCAGGTAGGCGGAGTTGAGCCGGGTACGCGGAATCATCACCGTGCCCAGATAACTCATGATGTCACTGAAGTAGCGATTGCCGGTGGAGCGGGCGATCAGCAGGTGCAGCTCCAGATCGGCGTTTACCGCTTGATCGGGCTGCTCGACACCGGCGCGCATGGTCTCCAGCAAGGCCCACATGGCCTGCAGTTGTTCCTTCGAACGCCGCTCCGCGGCCAGCCCGGCGGACTCGACTTCCAGGCTGATGCGCAATTCGAGCATCGCCAGGACGTCCTTGAGGGTGGTGATGGTAGCCGGATCGATCAGCAGGGGCGTTTCGGCGCGCCGCTCCAGGACGAAGGTACCGATACCGTGACGCGTTTCCACGTAACCGCTGGCCTGCAACCGGGAAATGGCCTCCCGGACCACGGTTCGGCTGACACCCTGGGCCTGCATGATGGCCGACTCGGTAGGCAGCTTGTCACCTGGTTGGAACTGGCCCTCGCCGATCTGCTGGATCAGCACCGCAACAACCTCCTCTGCCAGGCTACGAGGTCTCTTACGTGGACGGGATACAGGGGTTGCAGACATGGATTCTCGTACCGATTGAAATAGCTTTAGAAATCATAGCACCCGGCCTCTCTCGAACACCCGATCTAGACCGCCCAGTCCATATCAGGACGCTTCATCCACCGCTCTAGCACGTAGCTCTTGCTCCTCCAACAAAAGGTGCCGGTGGTGATAGGCGCGCAGGCTCGGACGATGGCCGACACTGACCAGGGTAAGGCCGGGATTCTCTGCCAGAAGCCTATGGTAGAGGGCGCGCTCGTCCGCTTCGCTCAGTGCCGAACTGGCCTCGTCGAGGAACAACCAGTCGGGGGCATAGAGCAGTGCCCGGGCCAGGGCCACCCGCTGTTGCTCGCCCGGCGACAGGGTGCGTTCCCAATGCCGCGCCTCGTCCAGGTGCTCTTGCAAATGCCCCAGACGACAGTGCTGCAGTACCTCTGCCAGGCGCTCGTCGGAATAGGCGTCCTCGGGTTGCGGATAGGACAGCGCCTCGCGCAGGGTGCCTATGGGCAGATAGGGCTGTTGCGGTAGGAACAGCTGTCGCCCACCGGGCACTGCGATCCCCCCCTGCCCTTGCCGCCAGAGACCGGCCAGGGCACGCAACAGAGTGCTCTTGCCGCTGCCCGAGGCGCCCTCGATCAGCAGGTGCTCGCCACGGGCGATGCGCAGGTCGGTCGGGTGCAGCAGCAGGCGGCCGGCGGCACTCAGGGTGAGCCCTTCCAGCACCAGGTCGTTGTCGCTGGCGCGGGGCACCAGGATGTCGGATTCCTGACCGAACTCGGCCATGGTTTCACGGAAGGTCAGCAGACGATCGCTGATGGCGCGCCAGGAAGCCAGGCTGACGTAGGCGTCGACGAACCAGCTGAGGCTCTCCTGGACGTTGCCGAAGGCCGAGTTGACCTGCATCAGGTCACCCAGCTGGATCTTGCCGGAGAAGTAGCGCGGCGCGGCCAGGACGAAGCCGGCGATGATGGCGATCTGGCTGTAGCCGGCGGTGAAAAAGGTCAGCCGCTTGGTGTAGTTCATCACCAGGTGGTAGTTGCCCCAGACGTAGCCGAAGCGATCCAGCAGGCGCCGGTGCTCGTTGGCCTCGCCGCGGAACAGGGCGACGCTCTCGGCCTTCTCGCGCACCCGGATCAGGCCGAAACGCAGGTCGGCTTCATAGCGCTGCTGCTGGTTGTACAGGCCGATCAGCCGGCGGCCGATGAGGTGGGTCAGCCAGGTGCCGACGGTGGCATAGATCAACGCGGCCCAGAACATGTAGGCCGGGATGGTGATGCCGAACAGGGTGATGTCGCCGGAAATGCCGAACAGGATGACGCTGAAGGACACCAGGCTGACCACGGTGCGAATGAAGCCCAACCCCAGGCTCAGGGTGGTATCGGCGAAGTCGCGGATGTCTTCGGTCAGGCGCTGGTCGGGGTTGTCTGCGCCGCCCTCGCGCTCGAGCTGGTAGTAGTTGCGGTCGGACAGCCAGAGGCCGAAGTGCTGTTCGGTCAGCCAGCGACGCCAGTTGATGGTCAGTGCCTGGGTCAGGTACAGCCGGTACACGGCCAGCAGGATGGCGGTGGTCGCCAGGCCGCAGAAATACAGCATCAGCCGGATGAAGGCGGCGAGATCGCGATTCTGCAGGGCATCGTAGAAATAGCGGTACCAGGTGTTCAGGGCGACGGACAGGCCTACCCCCGCCAGCGACAGGGCGATGACCACGCTCAACAGGAGCCAGGCCTTGCCTTTCTCTTCGCTGCGCCAGTAGGGAGTGATCAGGGCCCAGACACGGGCGAGGAAATGTCCACGGGAAGCCCCATAGACGGAGGGCACGGGTACGGCGGATTCGGACATGCTCGGACTCTCAAGGACTACTCAACGAGACGCCTGCACAGCCTATGCCGGAATGCCTGAACGAAATCTGACTGAAACAATGTAACAGTTGTCGCCCACGCGGCCGTGGGCGATGGCAAGAAGGAAGAGCCTGTTCAAAGTCGCGCGAGCTAGAGCCAAACAAGGCGAAAGGACCTGAGGAAGCGGATCGGACCCGCGCTCGGGTTTACCAGCGGTAAATGAGCATTGCGACGGGGCCGCCTAGGCAGGGCTGGCGACCCAGGGCCTTTTCAACGCTGGTTGGCCGCCGCGCAGCCGACTTTGAATAGGTTCTCAGCGCCGGACCGGGCGCTTCTGCAACTTACGCTGCAGGGTCCGACGGTGCATGCCCAGGGCGCGGGCGGTCGCCGAGATGTTGCCCTCGTGTTCGGCCAGCACCCGCTGGATGTGTTCCCACTGCAGACGATCCACCGACATGGGATTGTCCGGCACCAGGGTGTCGAGGTCGGCGTGCTGAGCCAGCAAGGCGGCCAGGACATCGTCGGCATCGGCCGGCTTGCACAGGTAGTTGGTGGCGCCCCGCTTGATGGCTTCCACAGCGGTGGCAATGCTGGAATAGCCGGTCAGCAGCACCACGCGCATGTCCGGATGCAACTCCAGCAGCTTGGGCAGCAACACCAGGCCGGAGTCGCCCTCCATCTTCAGGTCGAGCACGGCATAGTCCGGCAGGTCGTCCTTGGCCAGTTGCAGACCCTCCTCGGCGCTGTCGGCGATGGACACGCGCAGACCGCGGCGATCCATGGCACGGGCCATGACGCGGGTGAAGGTGGGATCGTCGTCTACCAGCAGGATGTGGGGCTGGTCGTCGAAACCGCTGTTGAGGTCGTCAGTCATAGAAATCTCCAGGCATTCACGCCAGGGCGTAGTGCCGCGGCAGACGCAATTCGGTCAGGGTGCCGCCTTCTTCGTGATTGTAGAGCTTCACCGTGCCACCGGCACGGGTGACGCTGGCTTGGCTGAGGAACAGGCCCAGACCGAAGCCCTTGCCCTTGGTGGTGAAAAAGGGTTTGCCGAGCTGCTCGGCGATAGCCAGGGGCACGCCGGCGCCGTGGTCGCGGATCGACAGGCACAGTTCGCGGGCATCCCAGTGCAGGCGGATACCCAGGTTCTCCGGGCAGGCGTCGGCGGCGTTGTTGAGTAGATTCAGCAGCGCCTGGGTAAGTTCGACCGGCGGGGTCAGCCGCGGCGGCGCGCCGAGACTCGCCACCTCGAAGCTGTAGGTGGCTTCCGGACGCATCAGATGCCAGCGATCCATGGTCGCCTCCAACCACTCCACGGCGGTTTGCTCCTGCAAGGTCTGGCGCCGGTCGGCTTCGGCGGCGCGTACCAGTTGCTGCAGGGTCTGCTTGCACTGGCCGACCTGGGCCTGCAACAGCGCCAGGTCCTCGCTCAGGGTCGGCTGGTCCGCATGCTCCTGCTGCAATTCCTTGAGCAGCACGCTCATGGTGGACAGGGGTGTGCTCAACTCGTGGGCGGCTCCCGCGGCCTGGGTGGCCACGGCCAGCAGTTGCTGGTCGCGCAGGGCCTGTTCGCGGCGCTGGGCCTGCAGACTCTCCTGCTCGCGCAGGGCGGTGGCCATCCGCGCGACGAACAGGGTGATGACCGCGGCCGACAGGGCGAAGCTCAGCCACATGCCGTAGCTCAGCACGGTGCCATCGTTGGCCACCAGCAGGTGCAGCGGCTCGTAGGACAGCAGCATCAGCGAGAAGACGGTAAGGGTCAGGGCCGCCAGCACCAGGGTGTAGAGCCAGGGCAGGGTCGCCGCGGCGATGGTCAGGGGCACCAGGTAATAGGAGGCGAAAGGATTGGTCGGCCCGCCAGCGAAATAGAGCAGCGCGCTATGGATGGCCAGGTCGCAGCCCAGATGGGCAGCGTATTCCTGCTCGGTGACCGGCCAGGAGCGGGTCAGCCGCAGGGCGGCGAACAGGCAGAGCACCGCCGATATCCCGAGGGTGATGGCCAGCGCGGTCCAGGGCAGTTGGACGATGCCCGACAGCCGAGCGATGCCCACCGAGCCAGCTTGAGCGGCCAGCACCAGCACCCGGATGAGGACCAGGCGACCGAGATTCTGGCGATTGGCGGACAACCATTGAACGGGCAAGGAGAACATGCGAGGTTCCAGACGCAGGAAACGCTCGAGACGGCCACCACCGGCGGCACGTCGTCAGAGCAGACTCGACAGTATAGCGAGAGGCGTCCGCCCCCAGCCGCCGACGCGGCAAAGCGACGCACCATCCGCCATGTCCGAGGTCCCAAGGCATTCGTATTGCCATTCAGGAGATCACCATGACCCTTCCCCTACGCCCGCTCGTGCTGGGCGCCGCCCTGTTCAGCGCTGTCATCGCCACTGCCGCCCAAGCCGATGAGGCGCGCTACAACCAGGTCAGCCTGAGGGCCGAGGTCAGTCGCGAGATACCGCGCGATCGCATGCAGGTCATGCTCTATACCGAGAGCCAGGGCCAGGATCCGGCGGCGCTCGCCAGCGCGACCACCAAGACCCTCAACGCCGCCGTGGAGCAGGCGCGCAAGGTAGCGGACGTCAGCGTGTCCCTGGGCAACCGCAACACCTATCCGGTCTACGAAGACCAGGGCCGCGCCATCAATGGCTGGCGCGAACGGGGTGAGCTGCGCCTGGAAAGCGCCGATTTCGCCGCGCTATCCAAGCTGACCGGCGAACTGCTCGGCACCCTGAAGATGGGCAATCTGCAATTCACCATCGCCGACGGCACCCGCAAGCAGCAGGAGGATGCCCTGTTCAAGGACGCCGTGGCCGCCTTCAAGGCCCGCGCCCAACTGGCGACCGAGGCCCTCGGCGGTACCGGCTATCGCATCGTCAACCTGGACCTGGGCACCAGTGGCGTACCCCAGCCGTTGCCCATGCTGCGGATGTCGGCGATGAAGGCCGCCAGTGACGCCGTCACGCCCGATGTGGCTCCCGGTACCACCACGGTCGAAGTCACGGCGGGTGGCACCATCGAGGTACTGATGCCCTGATCCAGTGCAGAAAAGTAACAACACTGTCGCTATGCGCACTTTTAGTGCGCATAGCTGCCCAGTTCAGGTCACAGCTCTTATATCTTTGCGACATCTGTTTTGTGTTTGGGTCCCTTCGGGTCTATAGCTCTCTTGAACGATGGACATAGGCATAAGCTATGCATGTGGGCCTATCTGTCCACAAGACATCGGCTTTTCGTTTCGCAACGCTACATTGCGCTGCGCCGTCCCCGACATGAGGTCTCCATGCACAAGAACGTACTCGCTGCCCTCTTCGCCTCCGGCCTGTTGGCCGGGGCGCCCCTGGCCCAGGCGGCCAACCTGGTGTTCTGTTCCGAGGGCAGCCCGGCCGGTTTCGATCCGGCGCAATACACCACCAGCACCGACTGGGATGCGTCCGCCGAAACCGTGTTCAACGAGCTGGTCCAGTTCGAGCGCGGCGGTACCCAGGTCAAGCCGGGCCTGGCCGAGAGCTGGGACATCAGCCCGGATAGCAAGACCTATACCTTCCACCTGCGCCCGGGCGTGAAGTTCCATACCACCGATTACTTCAAGCCGACCCGCGACTTCAACGCCGATGACGTGGTCTTCACCTTCCAGCGCATGCTGGACAAGAACCAGCCGTTCCGGAAGGCCTACCCCACCGAATTCCCCTACTTCACCGACATGGGCCTGGACAAGAACATCCTGGCGGTGGAGAAGGTCGATGAGCACACCGTGCGCATCCGTCTCAAGGACGTCGACGCCGCCTTCCTGCAGAACGTGGCCATGCCCTTCGCGGTGATCCTCTCCGCCGAATACGCCGACCAGTTGCTCAAGCAGGGCAAGGCCGCCGACATCAACCAGAAGCCCATCGGCACCGGTCCCTTCGTCTTCAGCCGCTACCAGAAGGACGCGGTGATCCGCTTCAAGGCCAATCCCGACTACTGGGACAAGGCGGACGGTCCCAAGGTGGACAACCTGATCTTCTCCATCAACACCGATCCGTCGGTGCGCATCCAGAAGCTCAAGGCCGGCGAGTGCCAGATCACCGCCTATCCGCGACCCGCCGACCTGGAGGGCCTGAAGAAGGACCACAGCCTGAAGATGCCCTCGCAGCCCGGCTTCAACGAAGGCTGGGTAGGCTTCAACGTCAAGCATGCGCCACTGGACAAGGTCGAGGTCCGTCAGGCCCTGGACATGGCCATCAACAAGAAGGCCATCATCGACACCGTCTACCAGGGCGCCGGCCAGGAAGCGGTCAACGCCATGCCGCCAACCCAGTGGTCCTACGACACCTCGATCAAGGCCGTGCCCTACGATCCGGCCAAGGCCAAGGCCCTGCTGGAGAAGGCCGGGGTAAAGGACGGCACCGAGATCAGCCTCTGGGCCATGCCGGTGCAGCGTCCCTACAACCCCAATGCGCGGCTGATGGCCGAGATGATCCAGCAGGACTGGGCCAAGGTCGGCATCAAGGCCAAGATCGTCAGCTACGAATGGGGCGAGTACATCAAGCGCGCCCACAACGGCGAGCAAGACGCCCTGCTGATCGGCTGGAGCGGCGACAATGGTGATCCGGACAACTGGCTGGGCACCAACTTCGGCTGCGACGCGGTCGGCGGCAACAACTTCTCCATGTGGTGCTACAAGCCCTACGAGGACCTGATCCAGGCCGCCAAGCGCACCACCGACCAGGCCAAGCGTACCGAGCTCTACCAGCAGGCCCAGCAGATCATCATGCAGCAACGGCCGCTGGCTCCGATCGCCCACTCGACGCTCTATATGCCCATGCGCAAAGAAGTCGAGGGTTTCAAGATCAGCCCGTTCGGACTGAACCAGTTCTACGGCGTCAGCGTCAGCAAGTGATCCACCTGGATACGGCTGGCCCCTCGGGGCCGGTCGCATCCCCCTGTTGACCGACGGAGAACACCCCCATGCGCCTTCCCTATGCCTCCCCGCTGCTGGCGGCGAGCCTGCTCGCCTGTGCCCCCTTGGCTCAGGCGGCGAGCACCCTCGTCTATTGCTCGGAAGCCAGCCCCGCCGGTTTCGATCCGGCGCAATACACCTCGGGTACCGAGTTCGATGCCTCGGCCGAGACGGTCTTCAATCGCCTGGTGCAGTTCCAGCGCGGCGGCACCACCCTTGAGCCGGGCCTGGCGACAGGCTGGGACGTCAGCCCCGATGGCAAGACCTACACTTTCCATCTGCGCCAGGGCGTGAAGTTCCACACCACCGATTACTTCAAGCCCACGCGCGACTTCAACGCCGACGACGTGGTCTTCACCTTCCAGCGCATGCTGGACAAGGACCAGCCGTTCCGGAAGGCCTACCCCACCGAGTTTCCCTACTTCACCGACATGGGGTTGGATCAGAACATCGCCGAGGTGGCCAAGGTCGACGACCACACCGTGGTCTTCACCCTGAAACAGGTGGACGCCGCCTTCGCCGCCGACCTGGCCATGAGCTTCGCCTCCATCCAATCGGCCGAGTACGCCGATCAACTGCTCAAAGAGGGCAAGCCGGAACTGCTCAACCAGCAGCCCATCGGCACCGGGCCCTTCGTCTTCAGTCGCTACCAGAAGGATGCGGTGATCCGCTACAAGGCCAACCGCGACTACTGGAAGCCCGAGGACGTCAAGCTCGACAACCTGATCTTCGCCATCACCCCCGATGCCGCTACCCGCCTGCAGAAGCTCAAGGCCAATGAGTGCCAGGTCAGTGGCTATGCGCGGCCGGCGGATCTGTTGGAGATGAAGCAGGACCCGCACCTCAAGGTACTGGAGCAGCCGGGCTTCAACGTCGGCTTCCTCGCCTACAACGTCCAGCACCCCCCGCTGGACAAGCCCGAGGTGCGGCGCGCCCTGGACATGGCCATCAACAAGCAGGCCATCGTCGATACCGTGTTCCAGGGCGCCGGCCAGGTAGCGCAGAACGTGATTCCGCCGAACCAATGGTCCTACGACAAGCGCATCAAGGGTGCGCCCTACGATCCGGAAAAGGCCCGCGCGCTGCTCAAGCAGGCCGGGGTTAGGGACGGCACCGAAATCGCGTTGTGGGCCATGACCGTGCAGCGCGCCTCCAACCCCAACGCCCGCCAGTCGGCGCAGATGATCCAGCAGGATTGGGCCAAGGTCGGCATCAAGGCCAAGATCGTCAGTTACGAATGGGGCGAGTACATCAAGCGCGCCAAGGCCGGCGAGCACGATGTGCTGACCTATGGCTGGACCGGCGACAACGGCGATCCGGACAACTGGCTGGGCGTGCTCTATGGCTGCAGCGCCATCGGCGGCAGCAACTATGCGCGCTGGTGCGACAAGGACTACGACGCCCTCATCCAGCGGGCCAAGACCAGCAACGATCGCGCCGAGCGTACCCGTCTCTATGAGCAGGCGCAGGAGCTGATCCGCCAGCAGATGCCGGTGAGTCCCATGGCCCACTCGGTGGTTTCCCAGCCCATGCGCAAGGAAGTGCAGGGCTTCAAGATCAACCCCTTCGGGGTCACCGGTTTCTACGGCGTAAGCCTCGACCGTTGACCCTGTCCGGCCCGCCTGGCGGGCCTTTCACGAGGAGAATTTTCGTGTCCAAGCCGCTATTCTCGCTGTCTCTTGCCGCCCTGCTCTGCCTGACCGCCAACGCCGCCCTGGCCCGCCCCCTGGTGGTCTGCACCGAGGCCAATCCGGAAGGCTTCGATCCGGGGCGCTATACCTCGGGCTACACCTTCAACGCCTCGGCCACCCCGCTGTACAACCGCCTGGTGGAATTCAAGCAGGGCAGCGCCGAGATCGTGCCGGGGCTGGCGCAGAGCTGGGAAGTCTCCCCTGACGGCCTGCAGTACACCTTCACCCTGCGCCCGGGCGTGAAATTCCACACCACCCCCTACTTCAAGCCGACCCGCGATCTCAATGCCGACGACGTGGTGTTCAGCTTCGAGCGGATGCTGGACAAGAACAACCCCTGGTACAACCTCTCCCCGAGCGGCTATCCCTATGCCGCGGCCATGGAGATGGGCACCCTGATCAAGTCCATCGACAAGCTCGACGACCAGCACGTGCGCTTCACCCTGAACCAGCCCGAGGCCCCCTTCCTGGCCGACCTGGCGATGGCCTTCGGCTCCATTCTCTCCAAGGAATACGCCGACTCCCTGCTGGCGGCCCACAAGCCCGAAGACATCAACCAGAAGCCGATCGGTACCGGGCCCTTCGTCTTCGAGCGCTACGCCAAGGACGCGGTGACCCGTTACAAGGTCAACCCGGACTACTTCGGCGCCAAGCCCAAGCTGGATGGCCTGGTACTGGCCGTGACCCTGGACCCCAATGTGCGGATCCAACGGGTGCGCAACAACGAGTGCCAGATCGGCCTGACGGTCAAGCCCCAGGACGTGGCGATGCTGCGCCAGGACCAGAGCGTCAAGCTGGCCCAGGTGGAAAGCCAGACCACCTCGTACCTAGCGTTGAACACCAAGCACAAGCCACTGAACGATGTGCGGGTGCGCCAGGCCATCGCCATGGCCTTCGACCAGAAGAACTACCTGAAGACGGTGTTCGGTGACGGTGGCGCCAAGCCGGCCATCAACCCCTATCCCTCTTCGCTGCTGGGCTACGCCAAGGACATCAAGCCCTGGCCCCACGATGTGGAAAAGGCCAAGGCGCTGCTCAAGGAAGCCGGCTACCCCGATGGCTTCACCCTCAAGTACTACATCAGCACCGGCAGCGGCCCCGGCGGCAGCCCGGCCCTGGTGGCCCAGTTGATCCAGGGCGACCTGGCCAAGATC
>Ga0157368_1000883_pt1 | contig 13407 bp, 10 predicted proteins | sample AttbisABBM3_FD_113146 | JGI IMG/M metagenome (GOLD analysis project Ga0157368, IMG submission 113146) | Fungus gardens microbial communities from leaf cutter ant in Botucatu, State of São Paulo, Brazil - Atta bisphaerica ABBM3 | ecosystem: Host-associated > Fungi > Mycelium > Unclassified ...
TCAATTTCTTAATAGTTCTTTGTGTTGGGTAACTGTATAAAAAGGTTAGGGTATTGATACTCTGTACATAATCCTTCCTGTAGGCATGGACTGTCATTACACTCTGTGTAATAAATTGTTGACTTAAAAAAAACAAAAACTCAATAAAGTTTCTAGTACAAAGTGTCTATCTTATATATGCTAGATAGTTAGTTTATGTAAGACTATTACTAATCTACTCTAAAGACTATATATATTATATAAGATTAACATGCTATTAATATGCTATATAACATGTAATCTTGTAACTGTGATAATCATACTATAATCCTAACCCTAAGTTCTAAATAAGAATAAAAATAAGAAAGAAATAAAATAAAAACAAAGTTTACCATTTTCAACTTGAACAATAATACTATAGAAAATGGGCTTTTATTGAGTAGACTTGATATATATTACAAACTTCATTCAACTTGTATTTTTATAATCAGTGGACCAATTCTCACAAATAAAGTTACACTAGAAAGCCCTAAATGAGGGCTATTCACACATATGTAGGATATACAAAAGTGACAACAGATTACTGAGATATCAGACTATCAGTAACTATAAGTTTCATTGGCTATTATCTTAGAAACTACTAAATGGATTTCTATAATCAAGATTGCATTGGAAAGCACTTATCAAACAGTTTCTAATAATACATCATATCTGACAAGTTGGATCAAGTAATATGTTGACAGTGTTCTATCTGATTAGTATGGACTACTAAAGTATTTAGGACAGTTGTCACCTCTAGAAAACCTTATTTTGTTCTTTCTAAAGGTGAGTCATGTACCTGGACAATAACAACTCACCTGTGGATAACTAAGAGTCAAAAGCATATCCCAGAAATCATGTGATGTACTAAATGAAATACCATATGAAGCTCTTTGAATACCAAAGAAAGAGAAAGGTTCTTAGGTAAAAGACCAAGAAACCCCTGCTTTGGGCTACAACTCAAGAATATCTACTTCAAGAAGACTGACTACAGTAATATAGAAGGAATAGAGAAGAGAGAAAAGGTGTGAAACAGAAGAGAAGACAAGAGAGAATAGAAGGTGAGGAAAAATAGAGATAGAGAGAAGATGGGAAAAAGGAGAAAAAGAGGAGAAGAGGCTAGAGAGAAGGCTAGAGAGAGGAAGGTCTCCTGGCACTCAGGGGCTAGAGTTTAGATAGAATAAATGGCAACATGGGAGATCATCAGTAACGTTTCCGCATGCTGTATTTGATGAATACCAGCAGAGATATTCAGTGGATATGAATTCTCATACTGCCATCGTCAATAGATATTCCGCGACCATGAACCCACCCGTATTTCAATCTGATCACATCAGGCGCTTCTTGAACTTGAATCACCATGTGGTCTGGTTTTTCTCATGCTTTTGTGGAGAGGGGAAAGGAAAGGAAAGACAGCTCACATTTAAACTTGCTTTGAGACAATGATCCGAGGAGGTAGGTAGCTACCCGTAAAAGAGTGCATTTAATAGGCGCATAATCCCAGAGATTTGAGTTGGGTCACACTTTGGGAGGAAAAGACAATTACGAATTTCGCGCAGAAGTGAGTTTTCACTTTACTGGGAGAAAAATATTCGAAACAATAGTACTCGCTCGGCACTCGGCACATCTACTTAATAACAAAACTTTGATTATCTGACTACGGTCATGGATGGAGTGCCGATTCCATATCAAGTGAGACGCACTCGACCATTATCAAGGCTCGATGAAAGTAGTCGTTAGGGCATACTTGGTCAATTGTAGCCTGGACAGCACCTGGATCATGAAATAACCATGAATTGGCCGTGAGGACCTCATAAATTCGCGTCAATTCAATTGACATGTGATTGTGATTGTAACCCGGATGCTACCTTCATCATTGCTTCAACTCGTCCTCTTTCTTTCATAATGGCCACCTTCAACGATAACTTCATCATGAATACGACATACCATGATTATCTCGCAATACTGAAGGGAGCGCGCAATGGTTTCGTGTACGGCGTCAAAGTCAGGTTTCCCCACGCTCTGGTAATGTCTATCCTTTTTGGTCGCGGAAGGTTTGTCCTTTTTATTTCCGTAAAATCCCTCCAACTGATTTCATCGACTATTCGTTCACATATCTCTACTGGCCGGGTGTCTCTTCCAGCTGGAAAGACCGTACCAGAGTTATTTTCAAGGCGACCAAGCAGCATGCCTTCAATCTCGCCAAATTTGTAACACTATACAAAGTTTTCCTGTTGATTCAGAAGAAGGCAAATAATGGGAAGCCACGGGAGAGCGATACATTCATCGCTGGTCTCCTTGGTGGCTATCTTGTCTTTGGTGAACGAAATGCTGTTAATGAACAGGTCTGTGCCATCACCACAAAAAATCTAGCTTTACTCAAAATTAAACATAGATTGTTCTTTATGTGGTGTCACGCGTCGTCTCGGCCTTCATACCCCGAGCTTCTTCACCATACAATACATCTCCTCAATCTTCGTTGGCCAGCTCAACTGTTAAGCCCGTCCCGCCTGATTCGCGGTACTTTTCCCTCTTTGCTGCCCTTGCATGGGGTTCCGTCATGTGGCTTTTCCAGAATAGAGGAGAGACTATTCAACCTGGCATGTTCAACTCCATGAAATACCTCTATCGTGATTCTGAGACATGGAAGAGTTTGCGGACGCTTTTATGGCATAATGATTGAGAAAGACGGAGGGACCAGATTTCTGGTGATCGATTTTTATAGATTCCTCGTAATCCATTTACCTCGTTTGCATCTTTGCACCATGCGGCGACCCACACTGATGTCATGTTCTATTCCGTATCTAAGGCGTGCATGGAGGAAAAACTCAAATGAGCTAAGGTGCTCGATCCAAAATGACACCTGGCAGCAAGCATTTTAAGCATTTCGACCGCCATCACCCCAACTTCATTAATAGATCTTGGAACCCATTAGTATGTCCACAAAACGTTCCATTTTGCCAGCAACATCTGTCCCGTTAGATAACAGTGATTCGTCAGTCAATCCGATATAAATCACCAGACTTCCCTATATGTGCTTTGCACTGCCGAACCCAGTGCTAAGAATCGACACTGGGAAATAATACCATTCAGCCGCCAGTCAACTCGATGCCACGAGATACTTGATCGCTCATCTTTGAGGGAGTTTTGACTGACAAATGCCGAATGCTGAATAGCACTCACATCCAAAGTTGTCCCCCGGTTTTCTGGAGACCACGGGCAGTCGTTTCCAGAGAACGACGCTGAGAATGATTTAATTCGAAAACGAAAACTACGAACACATTGACCTTCATTGAATGTGATGGAGCATGTGTAATGCGAACTTGTCTACAAGATCGCATACGAGGAAGAAGGTGTGTCGTCTTTGTTTATTCCGAAAAAAAGGTCGATATTTTCGTTATATCATATGCAAATAAGAATTGTGATGAAGCGACGTAAACGAGTAAGAAATGTCCTCGATTAATATTATTTTCACGTCAGATAGTGACATCAGTTAGAAGGGCTTCAGACAGTGTAGCTTTTTCTAAATCCAGAGAACCCGCTATTATCGACAGCGGTACATTAAGAGTACACAATACAATTCCACCCCGAATAGATCAGTCATCACAAGAGAACAAAACCCAAGTCACAAAAGTCATTCACAGATTCATCTCACCCCTTATACCAGACCTGGAAGCCTGACATGCCAGAAATGGGTATTCATAGCAAATCTATGTCACACATTTAGCAAACACAAAGCAAATCCCGAAAGCCAAAGAACACCAAAATCCCCACAGATCCCCAAAGGTCTCAGCGAGGAAAGCATAACAGGAAGATCAAGAGAGGCATAAACTGCATGAACTAGAAAAGAGTGCATAAGAAGGGAAAGGTATGATAACATGTAAGAGGAGGAGGACCATACGACAAGGACACATCGGTATCATAAAAGAATATAAGGCCATAGAGACAAAGAGCAAAAGTGAACTTAAAAAATAATACACTTCTTCTTGTTCTTCTTCTTGGGGGGTGGCGGAGGTTCCTCAGTCGTCGTGTTAGCATCACGGAGGACTCGAACGAGATTGGTAAAGAGGCGATCTACATTTTGGGCGGTCTTGGCTGAAGTCTCGAGAAATTCACAGCCAAATTGACGTGCCAAGGCAGCCCCTTCCTCCTTGGTAACTTCACGTTCGTTCACCCTGTCAGATTTGTTTCCAACCAGCATGAAGATCGTATCACCACGTTTTACACGGCGCATGGATTGACGGAACATCTCCAGTCTCTGGAATGATATCCTGGATGCAATAGAATACACCAGGATAAATGCCTGCCCTTCACTGAAGGACGCTCAGTCTTCGAAATCAGATGATTGAGCTTAGAGATACTGACCGAACCCATTGATCTCGGAGGGTTGCATACTCCTCTGGAGAACCTAATGAGGAACAAAGCAGAGAAAAATTTTTAGCCAGCACACCTTGTCCAGCAGTATCAATGACCTCCACGAAGGACATGCGATTGTCGACTACCAACTGCTTACGATATGCATCCTCAATCGTAGGGTCGTAGGTCTAAAAGAATTATAAGAGATGAAGGGAGGGATATTTGCACGAGTCAAATACCTCTGATAAACCCCGAGCACGCAAGTAGGGAGGCCAGGGCGTAAGTAGCTGGAGACATTTCTAGCCAGGATATTACTCACCGACAAAACAATTCAGGGTGAACTGAGTAAAGGGTGAACACAGCAAGAGAAAAATGGGATGGGAGTGACATACCTGCACGGCTAGAGCGGTCTTGCCAACGCCACCGTCACCGAGGACTGCGACCCTCCAATGGTCCATATTGTTGGTGTTAATAGCGGAATTGTTAAGAGCGGCAACAGTGCCATTGGGGATGGGGATGGGAGTAAGATTGTTGTTGAAAGAAGGCATGGTGAAGCAAAGAAAAAATGAAATCGTGTAGTCGTAACAGGTCGTAAAGATGAAGCCTGTAAGTAGCAAGTCGCAGGAGACGCTCAGATGAATGACCGCCAGTTATTTCTACCCAGAACACACCACATCCTCATTTCTCACGCTCTTCCTTTTCTCACCCTTTTGCCCCAAATCGTGACGAGTCACAGATGAGTTTACCTCCGCCCCAGGCACCAGATCGATCCATGCTTGCAAGTTCTCATCTATCTACATATTGTATACCTCGAATCCAAGGTTTTATTCGCTCCCTCGAAAAACACTCAGGTACTTGATTTTGACTAATTAACGTGCAGCTAAAATAGAATCTCTAACATCTACCTTCGTCTAATATCTAAGGTTGTTTCAGTGATTCACAGATTAAAGGAAAGACATTGACTTTCCTCGCCTGATAATCCGAGACAAAATAACTGGATGCACGACTCCACTATTACGAACGATTATCCCCCAGCCATGTTCTGTTATCAAAGCGGCTCCTGCTCAAAGTCGCTGAGGCTGTATTCCGACCTGGATTGTCACCTGCAAGTGAAGCTTACTCTCGGAACAAGTAGATAGACCTCTAAGAGACTAGTTAATAGGTGACCTTATCTGGAAATTACAATGAATTCATCTTCCCCACGCGTACATGCGTTCTATGTCAGAGCCGGATAGGCTAAATCTGATTTAGAAAATGCTTTAGTTATCGTCATGCATGCAGAGCTCTTCGAATGGCACTAGTTATATATATATCTATATTCAGACCACCTGATCTTACATGTGATCAATAACTTATATCTTTTTTCTTACGCAAGCCATTGGAACGCCGAAGAATGACTGACTAACAAAAATTGAACGGTTCGTCGTGTATTTGCTTAACATATTCGAACGTCAACGTCTAGCACCTTTCATATCAAGTACCCGTTGCTTCCGCCACAACACCTGCTAGGCTGGCCCGGCTATGTATTTGAAAAAATAAGAATAGGTGAAATAACGTACTTGTTATGATGGAAATCGTCCCTGGTCAGGGATATGGCGACGTACAAAAGGTATGTAAGAATGGAGCGGCGGAGATGAAGCATAAAGAAAAAAGACCAAAAAGAGAACTAGCCAGGACATTGTTTTAGTCATACTCCCTTGTTGGCGGACTCCTGAAAGTCACGTGGTATGACAAGCTGAACGTGAAGAGCAAATCAACGAGCAGGAAAGTCACGTGATAAATATAAGATTTCCGGAAATACGATCTCAGGATCTAATAAGAAAGAAATCACAAGGCAGTAAATGGGGTGCTGCCAAGTGGCGCTACCGAAATTCTCCTTGCGCACCAAAATATTGAGGATATGCGTTCTACGTTTCAACTGTGCTCCACTGACCCAAATCTAATGGTTTCACATCGGTTTTAGTACGCTTCTCACAAACCACAATCGATTGCCATGACTAATACGGTCTTTTTCCATTCTGCCGTTCTGATCTCACAATGTATTTTACTATGGTCAACTTTTCTAGGACCGGCGTTGCCGGCTGGTCAATACGCCAACTAACTTTTCATATAATACTCTACCTGCACTGTTTTTGTATTTCCTGTTTATTACTATCCTACTCACCAATATCTGTTCTTCTCAGATCAAGAAGACATCAAGAAGACGCCGTCTCTAGGGGTAAGGGCATTGGTATTTTTTTCAGCATCCAGCGCATACCTTCTCATTGCTATCTGTGCTCTCGTGTCAATATCTCGTCGGACTGGAAGAATGGGAAGAACAGTCGACATTCCATTGGAAGTATCAGTCAAGTCAAATCTATGAACCTTCGCTTCGCTATTGATAGATAGATATTTGATATCAGCCTAATAGAACAGCAGGCCATTGAGCACAGAATGAAGCAACATCATGATGGGTGTGAAAGAACAATCGGTCATTTGTGTTCTCAATATTCGAGGTCCATTCTTCCTCCATTGCTTTCCCACCAAGTACGTTGATTTCATGATTAGCTAATCAGGGCTTATACATGCCAAGATGCCATTGAGGATAATACCCAACCAGCCATTGCGGTAAAGAATTGGCTCCTCTATCAAGCTGGCTGGTCAGTCAAAAGGGACATTGCATCAAATTCTGATGTGAGTGGGTTTCAATTATGTTCGGAAAAGCGATTGCCCTGTCCTGTTACATCGAGGTCACATCACATCAGGAGAACAGCAGAGAACCAGGCCATCAAGATACAGTTCTTCGGGGCGAAAGAACATCCCTCAGAATCCAATTGCAGTTCTCACCAAGTCCGCGCGCCGGTCGAGAATTACCTGTCGAAGAGAACCTTTCCCACTGCTGGGGTCACGTCCAAGTGTATAGATTCCTTGGGCTAACTTTCAAATTTTTCTTGACGAACGCCAAGTGTGAACTACGAGGGACCTTGCAATAGCCTGGATTTGTCGGAAATCAATAGCTTTGCTCGTAGCCTTTAAACAAACTCCTTGGCACCCATATATAGAATAAAACAAACGTTTCGGCATCTGTGTCCCGGGCATGTCGTTGTGACTTGAACTGTTGGTATCAGTTAAACAGTGGATAGTGACTTGAGGCCGCCTGCACGACTAGTTCAGGGACTGGTCTAAGATCTTTTCTGGTTTTCTGGACCCCATTTTGATAACCGAATGTCTTAGTAAGCGGCTGTGCCCACCGTCCATTTTTGAATTCGATGTTCACATATACAACAGCCTGGAAGATGTTTAGATCACGTGACTCACGTGGTCTTGTGCTGACTCCGACCGATTAACACATCCACTGCTGAGGGCTGCGGATATATCATATCTTTCTAGAACGCTGGTTCTTGTGTCTGTCAACAGAAGTGATCAATGAAACAGGTTTTCTCGGACTTCCACTTGGCCTTGAAATGAGATCGTATATTGAAGTGGATTTGCCTATTTTTGGAAGGTGTCTATTGAGGACTGAAACATAGACTGGCCGAGCTTTAAGGGTCAGACACTTTGTGCTATTGCTATGAAGAAAGTGACCAGAATGGATCCCATACTTCAAGAAGTTGCTGAATAACCTCACTTTGTTGATCAACACCGAAGCCATTCTACAAGCCGTTGATAAACAAGTGAAACTTTTGATGTGGATGTTGTCATACTTGAGGCACCAGTCCGAGATTTGACTCGTTCCGGGATACAAGACATCCACTACAGAAGTCCGGGCGGGAGGGAGTCAAGACCAGCAATATGACTACATGATGAATAAGTTATGCACAACATTATTTGTTGAAGCTAAGGTTGTTATTTGTGTAATACTATCACTGTCTTATAAATTACTAAGTCTAGTCTTCTGTCAAGACCAGCCACCTTGGCCTGTTTCACCGCTTTGTATATTGAGATGAATCATCATTATCCCGGTCCCGTCATGTCCAAAACAAGACAACACAAGATTTCCATCAGAAAGAATCATTAGAATGTCTGCATGTATGGTTTACATCTTGGGTATGTATCTGATTATACCAATGGAATGCTTCTGAAGTACAGCTGAAAGACCGTTCAACCCACATAAGAAACAGAAGATAATAAAAAAATAACTGGGGCCTAGGGTGGGGGGGGAATAAATGGTTGGTTGGAGTCAAACACAACGTCTCTCTGTATCACGAATTACACCAACCATTGATGGGAGAAGTGTAAGAGCGCAACAGAGGACACAAGGATCGGATGAGGGGGTCTAATCTTGTCGGCTGAACTCTGCCTGTGTCAGGTCGAGAACGAACATTGTCTGTTGGTATTTAGGTGCCTCGATGATTTTTACGGCCTTTTTGTCATTGCAAGGGTGGAGAGATTGCGCAATAGAGGGAAATGGTCGTAGTGCGCGTGACGAAGGGAATGAGGCATTCCGTCGCGGTGCAATGCATTGAGCTGCCGTTTGTACACGCATAGGGGAGGAGTTGCCGGCGAGGGGTGAAGAAACGGTTGGGCGAGACATGACAGTGGCTGAGGAAATGTGAGCAGAGATCATAGTAAGTAACACGAAGATAACTTGCCCATGAGTGTAGAAGCGGGTAATGAATGGTATGTGCAACAGTGTGCCACCTTTGGGCTTTATAAATTTTGACGGCTGGGGATCGACGTTCTGGGGACCTGAACTCTTGGGGATTCGGCACACGGCACGGCAGTCATACTCCGAATCGTGTCATTCCGGCCGTCGGAGAATATCCATAACAGGAAGCATCAATCCACATTGATTTTGGTCTGTTCTGTGTTGCTGTGTCTCTATGGGACTTCGAACCCAGGCGTCGCTCGATTGCTGCACTGCTCAAAGTTCACCTCACCTCACCTGCCTCGGTTCATGTCTGGAGTCACTGGTGCCTTCCACTAAGGCACCGATTTATCTGGGGAACAAGCCAACAGGCCCGAACTCTATGATACACTCTCACACTTGATTCTTCCGGAGTCAGTCCTTGCTAGACTCTGGGGAGACCGCTTCAACCTTGACCATGTACACGAGTCCGTATGTGCTGGCTGCCAAGCTCCAATTCAAAGATGGTGATAGGGATCAAGGTTTAAGCGGGCAGTTTGTGTTGCCAAAGTCCCGCTCTCAAATGGCCCAACTTGATGTGCTATACTGTCCTCGTGATGAACTGGTGTGCCATGGCTTGGACCCATCTCACGTGTCACTAAATCAGTATCGTCATCCAGTCGTTTCTCATCTTGAATAGTCATATCATATCGCACAACTAGCAACAAATTTGCGTATTCGTGATGGCAGAGAAGCATTATCATTTCACCTTGGCACCATTCTAGCACCTGTAGAAGATCTCTTTTCTCTTGCTCACGTGCACCGCAAAATCTGCGAATCAACGTCAACGAGTTCCAGATCGACTATACGGGAAATTTTTCATTGATCTAGAATCTACAGAAGCTGTCTTGTAAACACACGATGACATCGGAGGAGTGCTAAGGTCGAATTTCATTTCAATCAGATTCTTAGGAGCGTGACAGAAAAATTAATATTCCGAACTATCAGCAGTACAGAAAGGACACCATCTAAACTGGCAGGACTGAGGGTAAGGACTTGGACTATCTTGAGATGGTTATTGCGCGATCAGGGTAAATGTCAACCCCACCAAACTAAGTGAACCGTGGCAAGTTTGTCCTGACAGACAACTCACGTCGCTCCCATCTCGCGTTTTTCGCGATTGCGAGAGCGACCTTGGTGCTGCAAGTGTACTCGAAGCTTATTCGTTTCGATGACATTTGGTCAGGATAAAATCCTGGGGTGTGTTCATGAATGTTATCATTGGAACATACGATAAACTGACTTAGTTGCTGGTGCGGTTGGAAGATTGTCTCTCGTTCGTCCGTTCAGGTAATGACCCAGGAAGAGACCTCGAATGGGATGAATGCACCATAACAGGTGCCTCGGATATTGACATATAGACAGAGCCAACCGAACTATTATCATCAAATAAAGACAGGGAGTCGATATTTCAATAATTAGACAGATCCAAAGCGTACAGAATTCATTTTACTGCTTTAGTGAAAGGCCCAAGTTCGCATCCATCAAAGTTCCTATCAAACAAACTTGAGCTGCCGTTGAGAGCGTCTATCTGGAAAGAAATCCGTGCCATGTCCCTTCCCCTTGTGCCGGTAGTGCTATGATTGTTGGCAGGGACAAGAAGGACTTGGAGCTGAATAGCTGGACGATAGCTGGACGATAGCTGGACAGCCCCCAAGGACTTGTTTACCAAAATAGACGGAATCATATAATCATAGCTTATGAGTCAGGTTGACCTTTTGTGAGTCAGCAAGCAATTACTAGAATCCTTTGTGGTGAGATCAATCCAGCCGAAGACAAATTTTAGCGGAGGAGTCCGGTGGGCAGGAGATCATTATGACTATGAAATCAAGGAAGACACCACAGTTTTGAAAAAAGTTGGGGCTGCACATGGGTCCAGTTCGATGGATTTCTGGTAAAGGGCCTTGACATGAGGTGGGACGACACGCTAGATGCCAAAAATATCTCAAGGGCACGCTGCTTGTTATCGCTTTTTATCTTCCTTCCTCTGAATTCGAGTGGGTCTACCACCACGGATGATTTTTTGAACGTTCGTCTCATGCCCAAAAGATGAAGATACTTACATCTCCATGAGTGATGGGGAAAACAAACTCACACTCCCAGACAGTGACTGGCGTAATTCAATGCATGAGTGTATATTCCATTTCTCTTGACGTTAGAGACAAATGATGTGAGTGTGATAAAGAGGATAGACAGGGGACCGATGACACTAATGAAGAATCAATAACGCTTGGCAGAAAGAAGGCTAGCTGGGATAAGTGAGGACGATGAGAATGGTATTGGCAAAATATGTGCTGAAAGACGATCAGCATAGGAAAGGGGGCTAGCCGATAGGGCGGAGGCGCAAGGAATAGTGGTATCTCCGAAACACCCTACGCCTCTTGTCAAAGGACTATCCCCTTTCTAAAAACAAAATAGCACAGATACAACCGTTGTTAAGCGTTCGAAATGTCCGAGGATTTAATGGGGATCTGTATGAGTATTCCTGGACCGAAAAATGACCGAGGGAGTGCTGTGGAGTCCTTAACCGCGATGAACCAGACGAAAAGAAGGGAAACATGCAAAGCAAGGTCTCACTGTACATCCACGAGCAAATTGCGCTCGAGAATGTACTTGCCTTCTTTGTATCGCTGTGACGATTCGTAGGCCTTGTCCTATTTTTGAAGCGTAAAGAGGATGAACCACCAATCTTCAATCGCTGGGCTTACATATTTCCAGCCGAGGGTCGTTCCGCACTTAACACAGTAGATGTCTCGGACAGTATGATTGCCGGTGGTCATGGGACGATCACTGGGTTCACCTTCAATAACATTCACACTCGGGGGATACTATGAGTGTGAATCCAGACGAAATGAAGAGTAAAGGAGCTTACACCCCGTCGAAGAGGTACGCTCGGCCATGCTGACCGTTGAAAGCCTGAAATAAGCAAGTTGAGTAAATGTGGCTGTACGTACTGTAACTGGTAGATAACTGGTAGATACCCTAGACATCATGGAGTGTATTGTCGCGAGGTGTGTCTTGCAAGTTGAACAGCCATAGATGCGGTCTCCAGAAAGATAGCGGCGATAGCTCATACCCATGGTGAGAATGATCTGTAGAGTTTTGAAGCGGTGAGAATGCAGTAAGAGCTTAAGGATCTCGCTGTCGAAGCGGGAGGATGAGTACAGGTAGAGGGACAAACTTGAAAGGCCTTGATAAGTGTGATAAGTGTTTGTGGGAGAGACAAAGAAGGATGACTTGCCACCATCCGAGAAATTCCCTTTTATTGCACTTCGGACCGCTCCGTAATTTAGCCCGGGTGATTATTTTGGTTTCCTCCTGCGGCTTGCGATTGACACGCTCTTCCCATGTAATGTGCAGCGACGTGTGCCATATTTTGGGTCATAAGCATTGTGATGTCTCACTTGATCCGTACATTTATCTAGGAGCCGAATGGCAATTCGGCTGGATAATCGACCCTTTGTATTTTTGACAAAAGGATAATCCCACGGTGTTGATCTGCTATTTCCTCAAGCCTCCAAGAGACCAACGCGGCCTATGTTTGGCTCGCCACAGTCCTTGCCTTCCCGTCCTCCTTCCCGTACTCCCTCCCTCCTCTCCCTCCACCGCAAAAATGAGCAACAGCAACAGCATGGACCATCTTCCAGTCGGTTCTCGACTCCGGACCTACTAGATTTGCGACTTGCGGGTATGGGTATCCACTCACCGCAATCGTCCCCGGAGACCCGTGCAGCATCATTCACTTCTGCCTCTACAGCCAACTCATCTGTCGGACAGAGACCAAGATGCTTCATCCGACATCGGAACAGAAACCATGTATATGAGATCGTGGTACGTATTACTTTCCTCTCAAGTGGCAAACAATCATTGACCGTCGCATAGCACAGCGCAAAAGTGAAGCAAGATAAACAGAAGATGCGCGCAGAGATGGTTCTGCGAGCGTATGAGAGACAGAAGCGATATGGTACGTTATTCACGATCGACTGGAACAGCATCACTGAATTGTGCGTAGGCTATCAGTCGTCCATAGCCGATTTTGAAGGTACAAGTATTATGGGTTGTCTTCGTTTCATTTTTGCTCAGCTCATATCCCTAGGCTATCTCTCGTATTTCGACCGAGTCAAGTCTGCCATTCCTCATGATCCTAACAAGGGTCCGTCTTTGACTTCACATGCTGACTATCGGCTCAATTTTGTCCGCAGTCATCTCTCCTCTGGCAGTGTTAGGAGATAGGTCACTCAAGCGAGCACTATCAATTGCTCGGGCCTCGATGCAAGAGTAGTTTATTCTCACCTTTTCACTGATATGTAATCTCACCATCACTATTGATTTTCTCAGACGAAAACCCCTCAAGTTTGATACATCCGCTCTCGATATTCTACAGAAGAAGTGGCGGCAAAGGGATGCAGAGCTTGAAGAGAACCTCA
>Ga0157368_1000884_pt1 | contig 13403 bp, 6 predicted proteins | sample AttbisABBM3_FD_113146 | JGI IMG/M metagenome (GOLD analysis project Ga0157368, IMG submission 113146) | Fungus gardens microbial communities from leaf cutter ant in Botucatu, State of São Paulo, Brazil - Atta bisphaerica ABBM3 | ecosystem: Host-associated > Fungi > Mycelium > Unclassified ...
TAGTAATTTTCAGAGAAAACCAGATAGTAGAAAAAACTACATTATTGGAGGAAATCTAAAATCTGAAAGAATAATACTAAAGAACAAAAAGTGCCAAAGAAGCTCAAAAAAGAAGATTGTTATAGAATGCTTTGACACTAACATTTTTCTTTCTCTTTTATCTATTTTTCTTGATTTTATATTTCTTTTTCTTTTTAGTGACGATGAAGAGACATGTGACATCATAAGCCTAGAACATAGTGGAAAGATCTAGAAGATGATGTCAGGGCACATGTATACAATATGGTGGCCTTGAATAGGAAATGAGGTGGACATGAGGTTGTAGCATGGACCAGATGTATTTAGTATATGTAGGACTCTAATTTAGCAGAGACTCCTTGTTGAGTTCTCTTGTGAACTACCCACATTATATCTGCTTTTGAGATTTACTCGCTTGTGTAATCATTTGTCACTGTGATAAGTGGTTGCCACAACAAAGATGAACAAGCATGGAAAGATAATGGAGTGGTATACATAGAGTATTATAGACTTAGAACCTTAGAGCTGGTCAAAAGAAGAAATCTTGTATAGAGTTTATATAAGAGAACTTGATGGAGCTCCTAAGCACAGTGTGTTTACCTTATATATGTTTTACTCATAGTTTGTACCACACTATCCTAACCTACCCTAAAGAGACATATGTATACTATAAGATCAACATATGTTGCATATGCTATATAATATCATTATCTTAGAACCTTCTGTAGCATGTGATTGGATAATTGTGACTGTGACTGTATCATGTGATATGTAATGTCATGCTAAACTCTCATTTTCAGTTCCAGCATAATAAAAAGTAAAAGAAAAAGAAAAGTAGAAATGAGAAAGAAAAATAATTTTGAGTCCATTATCTTCAGTTTCTGATATAGAGGGAAAAATCTATGTTACAAATAACAAGAACAAATATTACAGGAAAATTATAAACCAGAAAACATAAAATATATAGAACAACAAAAGATGCTTGAAATTAATCAATAGAAACTATTGGTGGCCAGGAATATGGAACAATATCATGAAATATGTCCAGAAATGCCAGAAATATCAACAGAATAGAATTCAGTACATAAACAAAGCTAGAAAACTTTACCTATTAAAAATATCTCAAAGACCATAGCAGGAGATTAGCATCAATATTATAGGACCATTATCAAGATCAAATTATAAGGATGCAATAGTGATTATAGTAAATCAATTTATGAAGATGATTGGACTCAAGACAACAACAACAGTGATATTATCAGAGGAAATAGCCACGGTCTATAAAATGATATATGGAAAATTTACAGAATACCAAAGAAGATTCTTAGTAACAGAGGATCTTAGTTTGCTATATGGTTTATGAAAGATTTAAGCAAGACATTAGAAATAAAAAGAACACTGTCAACAGTGTATTATTTTCAAACAAATAGTCAAACAGAGAGAATTAACCAATGTTATGATTCAAGACTTATAGAGTAAAATCAAGAAAGGAACTTTGTATTAGTGTTAACACAAGAGAACTCAATAGAGTTTCTAGTACAATGTATATATACTAGACTAGTAGTCCATGCTACACAAGTTTTAGCCTACCCTAAAGGCTATGTATATTACATGCTATTAACATATAGTATGACATTATTATTCTAGAACCTTCTACATCTTTCCATGTGTCATGTGATAATGTGACAGTGACTTGTGACAGTCACATGATGATATCACACTAACCTCTAATCCTAAGTCTAAAAATAAGAAAATAAATAGAAAAAAAAATAGAAATAAGAGATAAAATAAAATAAATAAAGTCTACCATCTTCAGCTTTGACAACCAAGAAGTCAAAGTATTTTTGAGACATTATGTTAATTATCAGTAAGATAATTAGACAGAATAGCTATTAACAGTGGAATTCCAGTACAATGACAAGAAACACTCAGCTATAAGATATATACCATTTGAAATTAATTTTGAAAGACACCCATGGAAGGGAGACCTAACAATAAAGATAGAATTACCAAACTAAAGACTTTTCTTAAGAAACTACAGAGAAGTTGGGAAAAATATCAGGTAGAATATTCAATTACTTAGCTATAGAATAATGATACTCAATGGTTAGATACCTTGATAGAATGTTTCTAAATGGTGAGAGTTCATTGATTGGTGGCTGGTGGAGGTAGGTTGAGGGTCAGGAGAAAGTGTACAAGGGTCTGATAATATTGTAGTGAAATATTGGTGTTAAACTTAGAAATAAGATGACTGTGAGGATATCTTGGGCTTTAGCAAGAGCTATTGACTTGAATTTAGGTGAAGTAGGGAGTCTTCTTACATATTCCATCAGAGTTCCTAACTATCTAACACAATCATTCTGTAATTATACCAGCAATGTTCTGTCTGATGTTCCTCCTGATTAGTATAGACTGTGTAGGTATTTTAGAGTAGTTTTCATCTCTAGAAAATCTCATTTTGTTCTCTAAGAATTCTCCTGAAGGTGAGTAATGTATTGAGTAGTTGTGAACAATAAACTTATGTAAGAAAAAGTAAAGCTCAGTCACTTGAAGTAGCATGAGAACTGAAGTGTATTTAGTATCTGTAAGAAACAGTAAAGCTACATGAAGATGTTAGCTAAATATGTAAATACATCTAAGAGAGTGTCCATATCTCAGTCACTTGAAGTAGTACAAGAACTGAGGAATACAAAAGACTATGGCACTATTATATATGTAAAAAAATTATTAAGGTCCAAGTAGTGGCCAAGCAATGGTCAAAGCAAGGTGGTCTAAGCAGCTGGGCTCATTACTGTTTGCAAATTCCAACAACTTAGGATTCTCCTAGAGATTATTAGCTCCACATAATCCTGTGGACTTTGCCTAGTTGTCCTAACATTGATTCTCTATGAATTTTCTTAGAAATATATGATTAGTACAACATGTAGAAGTACAGTATATCAGCTGGAGTCAAAGATTATTTAATATCTTGATTATTTAATATCTACATTCTACACATTACAGATAAGTTCCAATGCTTCATCTACTCTTCCATAGACCTTAATTACTGAGGTGTGATTCATACCTAGCATAGGTGCAAGCCTGAGTTTGGTTTATACCATTCATAGCTAGTCTTCCCCTGACTAGCTAGTACACCCCTTATACCCAGGGTCCAGCAAGCTTTCTTGACTAAGGGTGATGTTGTCCTCAGTCAAGGATGAATAGAGAGTAAAAGACGAGGGGGCTCAGCTCAGTGTTGAGTAGTCTCAGGATAAAGAATTGAGTTCTATGTTACAACTTAAGCTCAAGTGTCAGGATAAAAGAGGAACTTTGTATTGGGTTAACAGGAAGGTGATCTATGGTCTGTATCACGTGACGAATCGCATCAGGTTACTGCTAGCAGTTGAACGAAGGTTATGGTTTTACTTCGATTCGCACCTTCTCCCACTGGTCCCTTGCACCTTGGGGGACTTCGCATGGCACTTTACAACCATTTATATGCACGTAAATACAGAGGAAAATGGATATTAAGGATAGAAGATACCGATGCTGTGAGTCGCTCGAGCTTGGATTGGTGATTAAGTTGACGACCTGGAAGACAAGGACTGTGCCAGGCTCAGTGGAAGGAATAAGGTATGCGTTGGAATGGGCGGGACTTGAATACGACTATGGTATGAGGAAGTGAGACTGCTGACATGTTTCTGACAGTCACTTACAGGTCCTGGAAGAGAGGGTCCGCATGCACCCTATTTCCAGGTGGGATTATCCTAGATCGAATGGGATACCATTGCTCAGTAGATCAGTCAGAACGTCTAGACCTCTATCGGTCCTATTCTCAGAAACTGCTGGAGGTCAGTGTTCAATATTAAGTCGACTTATATCAGTCGCTCATCATAATTACTAGTCAAGGCATGCATACAGGTGTTTCTGTACTCCAAATAGACTTGCAGAAACAAGAGAGAAACTTGCGCGAACTGGTTCAAACGCCACATACGACAAATGTTGTCTTCATCTCACAGACGAAGAGGTTTCTCGTCGTGTTAAAGCAGGAGAAAAGTCAATCATCCGTTTGAATGTACGTTCCCGGTTTCAATAAACTCAGCTAAATCAACATTTCAGGACAGCAACCTTCCAACACAGCCCTCATTTAGTGATCTCGTGTTCGGTCAATTGAAAGATGCGCATGCATCACTTCCAACGGATCCAGTCCTTCTTAAAACTGATATGTTCCCAACTTATCATCTTGCATCTGTGGTGGATGACCACGAAATGGGTATAACGCATGTGCTTCGCGGGGAGGTCTGTCTATAAATCAATGAGGTTCATGAATATTCTATTCCTGAGCGATTCAATAGGAATGGCTTCCTTCGCTACCATTGCACCTCGATCTCTATGCTTCACTCGGTCTTCCGGTCCCGAAATTCGCTCATATACCACTATTAGTCAATCCAGATGGCTCAAAGATATCAAAACGCAATGGAGACGTGCAAGTCATCGACTACATAGTACGTAATGAAGCATGTATCAATGCTTAAGAAGGGTTGAAACTCTCCGTTCCAGCGCCAAGGATGGGAATCCGATGCAATTCTGAATTGGCTCGCCCTCGCAGGATGGGGTACACGGCATCCAGAACGAGAAGAGCAAGCCATGTCTTTCGGTCATCATGATGCACCAGATAGCACAGCTATCATGTCCCTCGAGGAGATCATCAATGAAGTGAACTCTTAGCATTTTTTTCAAATGATATTCGTGATGCAGCTGGTTGACCCCTTTGGTTTAGTTCGACCTTTCTGCGATGACACATCGGAGCTCGAGTCTGGATCGAGCCAAGCTAGAGTACATCAATAAACGACATCTGATACGCACGTGGTCGGAACCAGAGAGACTTGAAGACTTGGCGAAGAAGGTCCATGAAGAGATTAAAGAACGATTTCCTTCAAGGTATCAATCCGGTATCTACCTTTGACTGCTATTGATGGGCTGCTTTCCAGTCAGTATACTAGTGTTGATCATATCAAAGATGCTATTCTTCTCCTCGAAGTGAGCAGTGGTTTTGTCCTGAATCAGAAGTCCGAGTTATATTGTGCGACTCGTAGGGGCGCATCACGAACGTCCTCGATGTCCCGCTTCGTGCACCGTGGTTTTTCACGGAACCGAACTTAAAGGGTTTGGAAGCGCAGGAGATGTTGGGACAACTTCCGGCGTCTGTGCACAGTGAGATATTCGTCTACTCGAATTCACATCTATTCCTCACCAGGACTTCCAGGGCATATCATAACTGATGTTCGGGGAAAGCTATTGGAGGTACCGGAACCATGGAGAACCTTTGATTTTTCAGGTCTCCTGCACAGTGAACAGAACCGTCTGAGGTACCCACCCAAGATCTTCATGAGGAGTCTCAGATATGCTCTAACGGGGATGAAGGTAAGCTAATTTGATAAGCACGCTCGAGAAATATCCTAATTTCTTTCAATAGGAAGGGCCCAGTGTGACCGAGGTTATACGAGTCTTGGGGCGTGAACGGACAGCTTCCCGCCTGATTGTTCCACCTCCAGTCGAGCGAGCACTCTGAGGGTCCGAAACTTTCTCCAGAGATGATACACGAATGTGAATACAATTGAACTAGTGAATCTTACAACTGAATATATGGTTCTAGCAAATTCAATACAAGACACTTGAGGCAAATTTGGAAAGACAGGAGGAGCATGGAGTCCCTGAATTAAATATAGTCACTTCAGTTACCGATCCATTCATTGGTGATTAAGGTAACAAGAGCCTCAAAAGGTCTCCCAACCCCCTGGGTCTATGGTAGCTTCCAGTTTCCTTGCCACGATTGTTGGAATACCATGATTGAGCCAAGTCTTCCTGACATCTTCCCATCTGGCGGAGTGTAGATATTGTCGTCGCCCCCGTCTGATGTGATCATTTGTTAGATACCATGTACTTAGACCGTTTAGTCTAATACACACCTCATGTTTACATCCACTTCCCCATTTCCATCCATATAGGGCGCTAGCGCAAACGTTCCATTTCCAGCGTTGAGGAATAATAGCGAACAACGTTTCACGAGGAAGTAAACGCCAATCATGCCCCCACATCTGATGAGTCAATTAAGTTCATCACTTCTCAAGACAACGAAACAAGTGGCTCACTCTCGGGTGTGCATGTTACACTCTCCACGCTCATTATAATCGAGATCCGTACAGCAATAGCTTTGGAAACAGCACGTCACACCACAAATGAGACAAATCGCAGCATCCACTGGAATGGTGTTACATCGTGGACATGTTAACACCTTATCCTGTGGACCAAACAAGCTGTCCAACACGGCCGGTAGCCGAGCCATGCGATACATTATTGGGTATTCCAAAATAACGCCACAGTTGAGTTGCGATGCTGCCTGGGAATGTCCGTAGTGTGCACACCAACCCGAAAGTGCATTTTGTAGTGTCTCCTGATTTGGTAAATCCACAAGAGGTGGTATTCCAAGCATGTCCAGCAGACGTTTGTATTCATCCTGAGGCGACATGGCATCGAGGAGAAGAGGCGTAGGGAAGGCTGACGGGAGGATGGATCGACATAAGATGGCTGCTCGGCGGAGGAAGGGGAGTGTAAACTGATATAGAAGCTTCTCTATCCGTGCTTCACCAAATGTTTCAAATGCAAACATCGCGGTGTGCTCGAATATTGGCGAGTGTCGAACAACAGACATGAAGAACATACGAACATCACCGAAAACGTCTTCATGACTCCTGTTTATGATATACGGCATATTGAAGCTCCGTGTCTTGGTGAGTATGTAAATCAGCCCAATAACCGTCCGAGCCAAGCATGCGTAGTACGCAAGAATCAGAATGTGTTTGATCATCTCCGGAGCTGCCGCTGCCGCTTCCACTACAATCGTGAATGGATCTCTGAGCAGCAGAGGGTACGAGAACGAAGTCAGAGTGATCCGGCTCCACTCTGGTAAAAGACGTTTAATGATCGCCTGTCGGATCGCGTCACGCCCCTCATCCGGGCGGTCCTTGAGCTGCATTGCAAAAAGTCTTGACAAACAAACCAACAAGCCCCTGATCATCCTCATCTGTGCATCTGTCAGATTATCTGCAACCAACCCACCCCCATTCACACCCCTCTGCGCAACTTCAATTCCAGCAATAGTGTATCCAATTAACTCCTCAGGCAAGTATATCCCCGCCCCTCGGTCTCCTACATCAGGTTCGGGCCGGTCCCGCAAATGTCTTGTTTGCTGTGAAAACGACTTGCACACGCTCATAAGCGTATCAAGCATCCTAGCAGTATCGACGTCTCCCCATCTATCTGGATTTCTCAGTGCTATTGCATATCCTGGATCTTGCACACCCCAAAATACGAATTCGCCCGTCCCATTCTTGGACTGCAATGAGTCCATCAATGGATCAGGCTTACTCTTCAAGATATTAATTCCCGCTGCCCTGATCCAGTCCGCAAATGGTACGGTATTGAGTATCGTCCGAGCAGGATTCGTCACAGGCAAAATTGCATTGCCCAAACTCTTGCATAGAGGACAAATAAACTCTTTCCTTGGAATATTTTCGGGATGATTGCGAGTTGCCTGAGCGCGATGTCGCTGTCGAATGGAGATACTATACACCTGGAAACACTCCAGATGCATCATATGCGTACACACAGACCCGTGCAAGCCAAATTTGGTATACGAGGACGGGAACCCCTCAAAACTAGGCGCCATGATCTGTTTGGCAGAATTAATAATTTCCTCTTTTGAAGGAGGGAATTTGATGGGTGCAGGCGATGGCGCCCGATCCAAGGACTGCATTGTCAAGACTTCGTTCAGATACGAATTCGGAATATCTGGTTGCTTGCGTAACAGCCTACTTGGTTGGATCAAACTCAGCGCTCCGAACCCTCGGCTCGAGTTGAGATCTTCTTGGCAAACAATACATGTTCCGAAACTAACCTGCTTATTTTCATCTGTTTCTTCCATGATTTCATCTTCATCATCCCCAATATCATCCAGGTTGAAAGCAAAACTGGCTTGCTGGGCCTTCATCTGTTGCATGAGCGCTTCTTGTCTCGCCTTTGCTGCACGTTTCTTAGCTTCTTCTGCACTAACTTTTGATACACTCGCTCGGTCGGGTACAACACGGTGAGTACGAACTTGAGTAGAGATATTTTTCTCGAGTTCATCAAGGATCCAAGTGGAGCGAGAGTGATATGGTTTGTATTTGTCGTGGTGCTCAAGCGTGCAGATTACATCCAAGAGTGTCTTGCCTCTCACACTTGTTCCGTCACGTCTGCTGCTGAATGATGTACTCGCAATCAGCCTTGCAAACCGTTCACCACGCTCTATTATTCCTAACATCACAAGATGCAACGTTTGATCCAAGATTGCCTCTGCCGAAGGTGGTGTTGCACCACTGGAATCTGTCGCCCTCAACACGTTTTCCAGAGAATAGAACATAACCTGGATCAATACTTCCTTCTCAAACGACTCCATCAATCTGCCAAACATACCCTCGTCCTCATCTACTCCGAACCTCCTTGGCACAATCACCGGATCACCGCTTAATCCGGTTTTCTTCCTCAGCCTTATTTTAAGTATGTTTTCCACCTCTTCTCGCTTGTTCCTTGTATAATGGTAGAAAAATGGGTTAACTTCATCATATAATTCATCTTTGAGTTCGTAAAGCCCCGAATCTGTAGCCGTCTCTGGTGCCTTGAAGTTCGCCACTTGAAGTAACATCCTCTCAAATGACATATCATCAACAAGTCGCTCTGCCACACGTTTCACCAGATCTGAGAACGTACAAGAGCCCATAGCGAGAGCATGTATGATCTCTCTCCGCACGGTACCTTCAACCGACATCCTTTGCGGACTGGCCCCTTCACTGAGGATGACGATCAAAACGTAGAGCACTTCCTCAACCATACTAGATAGTTGTTGTAATTCAAACACAGGATGTGTTGTGATTCCAGAAAAAAAGCCGAGGAGACCAAAACGATCAAGGATAGTGACGAAAATAATATTGGGATCGACGAGGACGAGAGAAGTTTGGAGGATGTAGAGGTCCTGGTCATAGCAGAGCTCGCGGAGCATGTAGTCTCTGTAGTGTAAGAGTTGACCACGAATTGCAAACCCGTTGCGAACCCACAGTCCGGTTCGAATTTGTGCGATCATTACAAGCACTAGAATGAGGGGTGAAATACCGAAAGGCATCAGAAAGGTTCATAAGGCCCATGCGGTGAGACTCACCTCGTAAAGGAAAATCAACAAGAGTCAAAATGGCCTGTTCACTCGCTGAATCCAAAAACACACTTCTCAAATCTTCATACCCAAGTGGTCTCAATGCCTCTCTGCTCAACAGCCGAGTATGCTTCAATAACTCCGCCAACAACCAATGCAGCGAATGGTGAAAACTAACCCATCCCACCAACACGTCAAATTTTATAACCAGATACTCACGCCCACCAAATTCAACTCTGTGGAACGTCGTCGGAGCATATTTTGCTTTATCCAACCTCTCATCTGCGAGAGTGATGGTCATAAGAATCGTATGAACGACGTGCTTAAGAGCAGATACGAGTTCATTTGTGTTGGCTTTGATGAATGCTTCACCAAAGACTTTGATAACACGGGAGAGCGAGAGAGTAACGTTGAACACGGAGATCCAAGCATCGGTTTCGTATTCAACGTGACTTGAGACTGCACGCTTGTTTGGATTGACGCACATGAACAATTGGCATGTTTTGGAGAATTGAATGATGAAATCGCGGTTTCGAGCAATCATCTCTTGTACAGGCTCAGTATGACAGATGTATCGGAGGTCACTGAATACCGGCATAAAGCGTTTGGATTTGAATGGGTAAGATTCAACGTCTAGGGGACCAGTATAAGACGTCTGATATTGAATGTGCTTATCGGATATGTGGTTGGTGAAGAATGATGATATGATGTTGAGGAGACGGGAGATGAGATTATGGTTCTTGACGATATGTGCCGCAACCGATGGAGTGGTGAAAAGTTGGAGAGCGAAATATTTGATGCAAGTTTCAATTTCACGATCAACAAGTAGGTATGCATCAATGACTCTATGATAGACGTTGGCGAAACGGCCGGCTGTGTGAATGCGTATAAGTACCGAGGTCATGGCAGGAGATAAAGCGCATACCGATGGCAAGTTTATGGTTTTTGCTGAGGGCATTGACTGACGCATATACCTCTTTCAGGTGCAACCGAGGTTTCCTCCATAGTCTTGTATGATAGAGGAAGAGAGCCTCAATCCTTGTAGGACTTGGGTCATTAATGTAAAGGGGCGACCGAGTGTTGATGGGATAGCCCATCTCTTTCCTCCTGGGTGACAACAACTCAACAGCAATGATCTCTTTAATCACCAGCGCATCTGTCCCAACACAACATTTTGTCAAGTCCAACAACCATTCAATCAGTACTGATACCACTTGTTCGCAGAATGTATCGTACGCGCGCCGTATGGTGACCCCTAAATCGATTTGGGTAATCGACATGGCCATCTCGTACAACTTGGAAACATTGGTACTCATATCGATAATTTCACGACCGGCATCCTCTATTCGTTGAATGACTTCCAGAGCTTCCTCCCTCGTCCTGTTCGTGAGATCACAAAGCATCCTTATGAGTTCATCATAGCAATGCTTGTCATCGTTCCAGACGATGACACAGTACTGATCCTTCGTCATCGGATCTGCTGTTGGTTGCAAACGGAGGTCACTTTCATGAAATGGAGGCCCAGGTTCGTCCGGAGAGTAATCCATGGTATCTAAAATATAATCCAGCACAAAACCAATGGTCCGTTGCATCATACTTCGCAAGTCATCAGGAACACCAGTTCGGAAGGGATAGTTTTGGACAGGAGGAATATCACGAGGTAGTGGTCTCGATGCAACACGTGGACCAGCTGTAAACACTTCGGCCAATTCTTCTGAATAGGGTGATGGCGGATGGTATGGACATGATAAAGGCAACCGCCAGGCCTCTTCGTCGCCACAATCGCAAGTTCCACCTGGGTGCAGGGCGATAAAGAAACTCACATTATGATCTGAATGATCCGTTGCATGAAAACATTTGGCACAGAGCACACAACTATCGTCTAGCGAGCATTCTCTTCATTCTGTCATCAACACAGAACCGATATGTTGATGCGAAGGCACTATACGTACTTGCATCGGAAGCAGCACTCCCCCCTTTGGAAAAGATGCGCACACGGTCTGCCAGGTATCGCTGCAGCCTCTTCCATCCCACCACTCGGACCATTCGAAATCTGAACTTCTGATAATAGCATATGCTGCGGAACCTTTCCTGCGCCATTACTACAACCAACACTAGCAGGAAAAAACAACTGTGGGTAACTGCCCAAAAAACTTGAGTACAATTTCGCCAAGATCTCGGCACGTGTGCCTGGTGTGAACACATATTTCCTAGAGCCTGGCATGACCTCGAGCGCAAATCGAAGGTCTGAGAGTGGGTCTGGCGGAGGTTGCATCACGGAGGCCTGTGATCTACGAATATTAGGGAAGATGGAGGAGAAAGCAGACATGTTTTGGTCATATAAACTTCGTGGTTGCCGCTGGACTTGGCCCATGAGATCATCACAACAGAATTAGTAATTTGCTGTAATTATTTGTTTATCCTCTACCATGCCCACCTCGCTTTCGGCACTTGCAGGCCCACCACAGAGACATATGGACGCTGCTTTCATGGATTACTTTTCGATGGAGATGGTAAACACGCTTAGGGTGTCTTCGACAATCGCAACGACGCGCGTGAAGAAATTAGAACAAGAAATGCTTGAAGCTGGATCGATTCCACCTCCTACCACTGTGCCTCCACTCAAGAAAGATTCAGCAAGAGACAGTGCGACGAGCCTGGCTTCGAGATGCGGCAGTGTGACTGGAAAAGCTGTGCCAGATGAAGATGAAGAAGCAGTAAGAGTCAGGCTGGAGAGCATCGGTATGCATGTCGGGGCTAATATCTCTGAGAAGTAATCAATATTGTCGCTTCGATGATGATCCTTAGTGATTTCTCGAAAGGCTTTGTCGTGATCGAGGGTTGTTTGCGGACACGCTTGACATTGTCAAGTTCGTCTGTAAAGACATCTGGATCATACTCTGGGACAAACAGGTTGACAATCTACGAACGAATCACAGGGTACGATTTATCCGATTTATCCACGATGTTATACAAACAGATACCTTGATATTTTATAATATAGGGGATTTATGTTCTTCAGGACAACCAATTCAGGCCCATCGCGAGACTTTCATCTTGGGAGGGTAGGGTAGAGGCTACTCGCAGAGCCAAGATATATGTGGCAATATCAGCCGGCATCATCAAGGGCGCCCTTGCAAGGCTAGGTCTTAACAGCACTATATCCCCCGAAATTACATCTTTACCTCAGTGTATATTGAACTCTTTAGAGTCCTGTTCTTGGATTATTTTCTCACTATACCTGGACAGGTACATTTCAAATCAAGTTACCAAAAACCACATGATCTGTCAGGTGAAGGTTTCATGTTCCTATCCATACCTAGTTTATTCAAGGTTTTTTCCTTCATAATTTTTGGCTAGTTAGAGCTCTCAAAGTACATGCTCTGAAGAGTATGTTTCTAAGACCTAGGTCAAGAATAGATTATATAATATCTTTTTTTTAATAAAAAAAATCAGCAATTCAAGGAATGTGACAAAATGATTTAAAGACTTTCTATTAGGATTCCAGTAATTGTTGTACCTTCTACACTCATGAAGAATATAATGTCTTGATTTGATTAGATATGTTTTGCACAGACAATTGGAGTTTTCTCTAGGGAAAAACCTTAGATGATACTTGCCTGTAGGAGCATGATTGGTGATAGCTCTAGTTGCTCTTGCACACAAAGAGTTCAAGTGACCAAGAAGTTTGAGCCAAGCACCATCCTTTATGTAGGTAGGCTTAATAGGAAGATAATCATTATCAAGTAGATTGAGGTTACAGCCTTATGCTTGAAAATATATTTGCCACTTTTGTATAATCAAATTGCATTATTCTTTCTTGCTAAAGTCCCATGACAATTTACATAGGAGATTCAGAATGTAGTTATTGTTTTGTTTCTTTATCAATAACCAAGTGATAAGTTTATTTGGCACTGCTAGAGCAATCCTAGAAAATGATAGAATTATTGGAGTTTTTATTGAAGAAAGCCCTGAGATCTTGTGAGATTGCAATGGACTATAGTTGGTAAAAATGGAATGATGAGTCAAAGATATGTCTTGCAGAGTGAATAGCATTGGTGATGACAGTAATGTGAATTATATGTATTCTATATATATAGAACTCTAATTTAGCAGAGACTCCTTGTCGAGTTCTCTTGTGAACTTCCCACTTGATATCCAA
>Ga0157368_1000886_pt1 | contig 13397 bp, 20 predicted proteins | sample AttbisABBM3_FD_113146 | JGI IMG/M metagenome (GOLD analysis project Ga0157368, IMG submission 113146) | Fungus gardens microbial communities from leaf cutter ant in Botucatu, State of São Paulo, Brazil - Atta bisphaerica ABBM3 | ecosystem: Host-associated > Fungi > Mycelium > Unclassified ...
CCAGGACGAAGTCGAGCGCCGCCAGATCATGGCCGTGCCCAGCGTCTACCTCAACGGCGAACCCTTCGGCCAGGGCCGCATGGGCCTGGAAGAAATCGTCGCCAAGCTCGACACCGGCGCCGCTGCCCGCTCCGCTGACAAGCTCAACGCCAAGGACGCCTTCGACGTCCTGGTCATCGGCGGTGGCCCAGCGGGTGCCGCCGCTGCCGTCTACGCCGCGCGCAAGGGTATCCGTACCGGTGTGGCTGCTGAGCGCTTTGGCGGCCAGGTGCTGGACACCCTGGCCATCGAGAACTTCATCTCCATCAAGGAAACCGAAGGCCCGAAGCTGGCCATGGCGCTGGAAGAGCACGTCAAGCAGTACGAAGTCGACATCATGAATCTGCAGCGTGCCTCACAGCTGATTCCGGCCCACGACGCCGGCGGCCTGCACGAAGTCCGCTTCGCCGACGGCGGCTCGCTCAAGGCCAAGACGCTGATTCTCGCCACCGGTGCGCGCTGGCGCGAAATGAACGTGCCGGGTGAGCAGGAATACCGTAATCGCGGCGTGGCCTACTGCCCCCACTGCGATGGCCCGCTGTTCAAGGGCAAGCGTGTTGCCGTGATCGGTGGCGGCAACTCGGGTGTCGAGGCCGCCATCGACCTGGCCGGCATCGTCGCCCACGTCACCCTGATCGAGTACGACGGCCAGCTGCGCGCCGACGCCGTGCTGCAGCGCAAGCTGTTCAGCCTGCCCAACGTCACCGTGATCACCAGCGCCCTCACCAGCGAGGTCAAGGGTGACGGCCAGAAGGTCAACGGTCTCGTCTACAAGGACCGCAACTCCAGCGAGTTCCATCAGCTCGAGCTGGAAGGCGTCTTCGTGCAGATCGGCCTGGTACCCAATACCGATTGGCTGAAGGGCACGGTAGAGCTGTCGCCACGCGGCGAAATCGAAGTGGACGCCCGTTGCCAGACCTCGCTGCCCGGCGTCTTCGCCGCTGGCGACGTCACCACCGTGCCCTACAAGCAGATCGTCATCGCCCTTGGCGAAGGCGCCAAGGCATCGCTGGCCGCCTTCGATCATCTGATCCGCACCAGCGCCTGATCCGCGATCACCTTGCCAAGCCCGGCCTGTGCCGGGCTTTTTTTCGCCTGGGGTTTTCCAAGCTTGGCATGCTTCTCGCTGCGTTCTAACCAAGCGTCATAAAGATGGGCATGAACGGTCTATGGGTTTCTACCCTACTTTCGTTAGGATCTTATGACCGAGCCCCCAAGACTCGGCAGCTTTTGCGGTTGAGGATCAGGCACCCTATGCACAGTCAGAGTTCTTCCAGCGTTTTCGACTCCTACCCGCCCAAACTCGCGCCTGCCAAACCCCTCACTCACCCAGAACTGGTCGCTTCCCTGGAAGCCACCCTGGCACGACGCCAACCTGGCCCCGTCTGGCTGTTCGCCTACGGCTCGCTGATCTGGCGCCCCGAGTGCCCGGCCGTTGCCGCCCGCCGTGCGCGCGTACACGGCTATCACCGCGGCCTCTATCTCTGGTCCCAGCTACACCGTGGTACCCCCGAACAACCGGGGCTGGTACTGGGCCTGGATCGGGGCGGCTCTTGCTCGGGCTTCGCCTATCAGCTGCCCGAGGAGCAACTGGACGACCATCTGCTGGCCCTCTGGAAGCGCGAGATGCCGGATGGCTCCTATCGTCCCCGCTGGCTGCACTGCCACTTGGAGGACGGTAGCAAGGTCCAGGCGCTGGGTTTCGTCCTCAAGCGTGACCTACCCTGCTATGCCGGCAGCCTTCCCGAAAGCATCCTCAACCAGGTACTGACCGAGGCCTGTGGTCACTTCGGTACGACCCTGGACTACCTCGAGCGCACTATTTCAGCGCTCAGAGCCCACGCCATGCCCGATCATAATCTCGAAGCCCTGCTGCAACGCTATCGCCGCGCACCCTCGCTGGATGCCATCCAGGGATGAGCGACAGACGCATCAACCCGAACAAATTGCTGCATAGCAAATGGACCGCAACCCAGCCGCGCGAGCGTCAGCGGCACTTTATCGTGACGCGGGTCTACCCCCCAGAAGTCGAAACCGATCCCATCTCGCTAATAGATCTACAAGCCGTTCTCACTCGTCGTACATGGACACTGGACTGGCACGAGTTGCTGGATGCAGAATGCTGGCTGCAAGGCTGGCAATGAAACTCCGAAAGCAGGGCTGTGAATTTGCGACTAGCATCGCGATAAGGCAGCACTCCTCTGCAAAGGTGAAACCCTGTAGCAGCCACTGCTGTCACAGTGCCATCTTTGAACAGGAAGCTTTTTCGGATGACCCTCTATGTCGAACTCGCCAGCGCCTTCAATACCCTTAAAGGCGGCTTCGAGCCGTTGCGCTGCGTGATTTCGACACGAGATCAACGCGCTTACGACGTCGAAGTCTTCTCCCGTAGCGGTCAATCCGTCCTCAAACGCCCTATCGCCCGTACCGAGCTGTTGGATGCGGCGATGCTTGAGGCCTTTATTATGGACAGTCGCTCACGCATCGAACGTGACGCGGACGAAACGCCCTACTGGACAATCCCCTCCTAAACAAAAAAGGCCACTCGTGAATACACGAGTGGCCTTTTCATATAGATGGTGCCGAGGCCGGAATCGAAAAATCCTCTTCAAGCTTTATCCGACGCTAATCTCAGATTTCATCAAAGCTCGGTTACCCCTATTCTTACCCCTAAATCCTAAAGTACCCCATCCAGACTCACCGGCCGCCCTATCGGGCAACGCCCGTTGCACTCGTGTATAGTGTTCGCCTAGTCAACGCTACCTCATCCATAAGTAGGTGCGGGGGCGACTCGAGCTCGGCCCTGTAGACGATCCCAAGCGCTGATCTCTGGCCCGGAGCCTGGCGGTCTACACACATTTGCCACTGCTGCCCCGTGACGTGTCGCGGTTGGCTATCTTTGCTTCCACATAGTCGCTCAAGGACAGTCCATAGTCGCTCAAGGACAGTCCGCTATCGTCGAACTCCTTCAGGAAGACAATAAGTCCGCCCTGTTCGTATGCGGTATTGATTGGCCCCTTCTTTGCGTCCAGTGTGAGCACCACCGATTCGAAAGACCGTGCGGCCACTGATACATCAGCCTCATTTCCAAAAAGCTTAGTCTTCTCCTTCTTGAGAGCAGTGATCGATTTCCGCTGCTGCTCCATAAAGGCAAGCTCCATATCACTCGCGAATCTGCCAACATCGAAGCCCCCAAACCGCTGCTCATCTGCAGGGAGCGTCTCGTCGTAGAAACCAAAAAGGGACACGGTTTGAACGCATTTCGCGATTGTCGTATCTATGAATCGTTTAAGCCCCGCCTTATCGTCGGGTATCGGAGGTATTTCGAACTCCGCGTCCCTAGTCATGCAGAGGCAGTAGCGAGCTTGTGGCAGTTCGACACTCAAATCGAGCTGCCGCTCGTATAAGAAGTCCCAAACGTTGTTGTCGATGTAGACACTGATCGCGGTCATGCCACTTCCCCTGTGAGTTACATAGGAAGGCTAGCTTCAACCTATCAAGTCAGCCAGCTTTTCAGCGCGTCGCCTCACCGAACAAACCGCGATACCGGTAGGGGAAGTTGCTGATTGAGCTCTGGTGCGATATCACCGGGCGCAGAGCTAATGCCCTACCCCAGGGTGGACCTGTCGTGCTGATGGGCGTACCACGCGAAGTAATCAGGGCCTGCCTGGTTGCCCGGTGATCACCGAGATAACCAGTTGTCGCCGACGAAACTCTGACAACTGCCCGCTTCGCCGTGCGATGCTTCATTCCCATGGATGCCCTCGCAAGGATGCAGGCAATGTGCTACCTCCTGACCAGCTCGGTCACCCTCTTCCTCACCTCTCCGGTACTTGCCGAAGACACAGCCCTCGCCCAGGCCGCCAACGCGGTACGCCCGGCGGTTGAAGCTGCGACCAACTACACCCAGAAATCTATCCTGCAAACCTAGGTTGGCGGCAAAGGTCCGTTGGCCAATGGCGCCGAGTGGGCATTGGCGATGCATTGATTACTAGTAGCGCATCGCCAATGCCAATGCCAATGCCAATGCCAATGCCAATAGAGCATCTCGGCAGTAATGGCTTTATCTGGCCTGTACGGTTTAATTAATGCCGAGCGCGATAGCTAGACTTATAAAGAAGAAGGCCGTCGCCAAACGTATTACACGATGAGGGCCCGCAGGAATGAGCTTTGACGTTATTATTTTGAGGCCTACAGACCTCAGCGAAAACGATCTATACAATGTTATAGATGTGCTAGATATCGGGGACCATGAGACAGTAATAAAGCTTCTGGATTTGGTATTCCCTGGATGCGCAAATGGTTCATTTTCGGCTGGCGAGAGCTACTCCATCGAATCTACTCAAAATGGCAACCCAGTGACCAGCGTACACCTGACGCTCAGATTTGGCACAGCATGGTCTGAGAAAGCCAATAGAGACTTCCTAACCTCACTCTCCAAGCTCTGCAACTTTCTCAAGGCAGTAGCTTTTGCAGTCTCCGACAACTCAAGGATCACACCTCCATAAGAAGGGTAATCTTATCTAACCAGCCATGCGAATATAGACACCAGTAGGCCAAGCGTTGAGATTAGAAAACTGAAGGTGACTATCAGGGCTACCGGCCACACCACAAGATCAACAATCGCAGCAACTACCCAAGCCAAACTAGGATAACGCCGCACCCACTTTGAGCCGAATTCCCCCTTCTTGATTTCGCTGCGAATGTTAGAGCCAATCGAGAGCGCATCAAGGATCGAAAGGCTATTGAGGTCAAAGTCAGCCATGACACTTATCCGTGAAGAAATATTAGAGTATTGCCATCGTGGACGCCCAAGCCCCAGCAGTTGATGTTTTCGGCAGAGCTATCTTCTAGAGAGCGTCGTTCGAAATAGAGCAAGAGCAGGCCGCATTGGTCACTGTTCTGTACTACTTTCTTTTACATCTTTGCCACGCCGTTTCTTCATTACCTGTCCTAACAGCCAATCCAGGACAAACCAGTAGACCAGCGTCAGAGCTATAAAAACTATAGTATTGTCGCTATGCATAAAGTTTTGCGTTCTTCCTGCCAGCCACCCTGAAGCCAATATCAACACTAAAAAGCGCAGGCCTGTTATTACAGCACGCACATACTCGCCACCAATATCTCCGAGCATTGCCCTCTCCTTTGCTAAGTCACTATAATTTCAGAAACCCTATAGCAGCTCTGTATTTGGCGACGTTCTGCAAGCCTTAATAACTATCATCCACAGAGGTAGCCTATACTCCAATAACGAAACTCGGCAAGCTCGATACTGATACCAACCTAAGACTATACCCTTGCAGCCGAATAGTTCAGCAATTTCATGGATCTAGCCTCCTTCTGAAGCCTTCTGGCCAGGGGGTGGGCGCTGTACTAGTGCGGCGCAGGCCCTGGCGCGACGCAGCGTTAGAGTTCGTCCAAGGCCTTAGAGCTGGTGGCAATGAGGATAGATGATTCAGATCTAGGTGCCGATTAGAAATAGCGCTGTGCTTGAAACAGCTGTGCTGGGAAAGAAACACGCACCGCATTGTTGCTGTAGTCATCACGGGGTGCGAACAGTGTGTTCGCAGTTGCCCATAGGATGTACGCACTCTGAAAGCCAGCAGCCATGCGGCTTTGGGGCATTTTCGGCTGCGAACAGGGTGCGAACAAGTGTACGCACTCTGTTCGCACTGGTGTTCGCGCCCGGAAACCTAGTAACCACGCGGCTTGCACCAACTTTTCGGTGCGAACCAAGTGCGTACAGTGCGAACAGGTGTTCGCAGTAGTGTTCTCACCCTCCAGCCCGCGCCACGCCTGGGTTTCGTGCGTCGGCAGGGTGCGAACTGCGAACACCCTTGGAAACTCATAGCAGGGGAGACATCGCGGCGCGCAATGCCCGCGATGCAGAAGGGCGTAGGAGGGACCCAAGCAGGGGTACCCCTTCCATTGGCCGCCCCGCTCGCGCTTCCCTCTCTCACGAAGCCGTCGCCATCGCCTGTGTCAAAGCCGCGGCCATCACCGGCGAGAACCGGCGACGCACCAGCGCCTCGGCGCAGCTGCGGTACTCGGACCCTTTGTTCACCTGCAGCTCATCACCGAAGCGGATCAACAGCTTCAGGTGCGCGGCCTGTACTGTACCTTCTTCGCCAATATGCGCTGCCAGACGCCGTTCACCTCGCCCGACTTACCTCTTACTGGGCCGATGAAGACGTCGGGTCGAGCCTTCAGCCGAGCCTTATCTTAGATACCTGGAATTTCGGGCATGTACCTACCAGCCTTGCGCGGCAACGCACGGGCTCGCAGCACATGATCACCGCCATTCTTTTAGGACTACAGGTACTTGGCCGCAGGGCTTCATGTAGACCTTGGCCACTAGAGAGGCTTTGCGGACTCCGTGTACGCCCAGCGGACGACCGGAGACTCTCGAAGGTATCGGTGATGCTCTGCGCTTCGGCAGCCTTGACCTCCTTGGCAGCATAGTCAGTGCTTGGGCAATAGCGAACCGCACATGCTTCTCGGCCAGAGCGGACAGATTGCGCTTCAGTGCCTTCAGCTCGCCAAGCGTCGAGGTGTTGAAAGCGGCAGCTATAGGATTAGACCAGCTTGTATTTGTGAGCCTTCTGCCATAGCGTTATCACCGATTTCAATGGCGGGCAGGTATCTGCTTAGTTAGAACTCTATGATTGTGAACTTATGAGCATACGAATGGAAAATCAGTCGCAAGGACGACCTAGCTGGTGGACTGTAGGGGGGCTGGGCTTTGCTTTGACGCTAGCAACCAGTTTAATTACTGGGGCGGTTTATTACGGCCGCCTAGATAGCAATCTTTCAAGTGCGGCAGCAAAGATTAATGATCTTAAAGAGGAGAACGGAAAGTTGGTTTACTCTTTAGATGAATGGCGCAAAGCGTACGAAAAGCAAAGCAATGAAATTAGGCTGTATCAAGAGCGCATCTCAAATCTTCAAAACGACCGGTGCAGCCCGCTAGCAACTCAAATCGCGGACCTAGAAGCTAAGATCGAAAGTCCTCGCTCCTACGGTTACTCTCCCGAAGAAGTTGACGGGCCACTTAAGGAAACTTTTGCACAACTGAACCGGACCCTGCAGAGCTGCTACAACGCAAAATCATAAAGCTTTATGAAAACTATGTGGCCTGTGCTCGGAAGCGAGGGACGTGTGGAATATAGACCAGCGCCGATGCGCGCAGGACTACTGCTGCGGTGCCAAGAATAGCGACTTGAGCTTAGTTATTAGCACCTCAAGTTTCGGACGGGCAGGACGATATTGATCACGTTAAATTCTCCTCACGCCAGACCAAACGGGACTTATATGGACATACTAAAAGCAGTCTCACTAACTACGCTCCTGGCTACGGGGGCGACCCTGACGGGCTGTGGAACACCTGCTACCTGGATAAACAGAGGTCATCCCACCTTAGAGTCTAAATCCAGCGGCCTTAAGACCTGCTGGGATGACGCAAACATCATTGATGGAAAGCGTCTTACCGGTACGCTCTGTGGGGCTCCTGCGTCCGGTTGGATGGGCGACGGCGAACCTAAGATTGAGTTAGGTATTCGTGGATTGAGATTCATGAACGCGCTTGCCAGCGAAACTACGAAGGGAAAGGAGCAAGACTTTGAGGGAAAGCAAGTACTGTTGAAGTGCAGCCCAGTAGTCGGCAAAGACGGTAAAACTGAAGTCGGACGCGATTGCACCGCTACCGTAAACGACCAGCCCCTCGTCGGCGCCACTTTTATCTTTAAGTAACGCGTCTTCGAAGCTCCAGGGCGCGAAGCGAAGGCCCACGGCCCTGCACCCCAGACGATGAGTACGTCGGCCATCCCAGCACTCTCACCGGCCCTGATTGTTACCATCGCAGATAGCGTAGGTAACAGCCGATTTTCTGGTGCCGCTCTTGTTACCCAAGGGCGGTTGGGTAACAGAATTTGGTGCCTGGGTAACTGCTTCGATGCCGTCCCGGCGGTACTTGGCGAGTAGCGCGTTCGAGGCTCTACGTCGGCGCTAAACACAAGCCAGCCGCGGGTTTTCCAGGTGGTGACGATCTTGCGGCTGACGCCGTGCAGAGCGGCAAATTCGCTCTGGTTCATCGGCGCCTCCTTGTTACCTGTTACCCAAATTTGAAAAGTCTGTAGCTAGAGAAACATCGCGGTGCGCAATGCCCGCGATGCAGAAGGGCGCAGGAGGGACCCAAGCAAGGGAGTACCCCTCGGGTCAGGTCCCCCGCCCTCGCGAGGGAATCCACCGCCAACGAGCCAATCGATAGACCTCAGCTCGATAAACGCTCGCGCGTTAAGCGACCGATAAGTCAATTTTATGACCATGCGGTCAGCATTGCAGTGGCTATTGGACACTACACCTCGGCTCCGCAGCAGATGCCTTGCAGGTGAGGATCTACCAGATGACAGGCGACACCAGATTCCGGATCTCCTACAGCATCCAGAGCGAGATGCGCTCGTTCGATGTCATGGGCTCGCGCTTGTCGGCGTCCGATGTCTACGCTGAGATTTGCTATCGGGAGGCAATAATCTCCGGGCTAGGCGTCCCGGGGATGACCTTCAAGGAGATCGCCTCAAACGCTGGGGTGACGGACATGAGTTACGCCGCTCTACCGCCTTGCGGTCCGCAGCTCACTCGAGCATCTGAGTGCATCCTTCAACGGCCTGGAGGACCTGAACCAGTCATAGGCAGACCCTAGTCCAGGCTACCTATTCCACGCCCTTCCCTCCCTCATCGAGCCGTCGCCATCGCCTGGGCCAAAGCCGCGGCCATCACCGGCGCGAACCGGCGACGAACCAGCGCCTCGGCCCGGCTGCGGTACTCGAGCCGCTTGTTCACCGGCAGCGCGTCACCAAAGCGAATCAGCAGCTTCAGGTGCGCCGGTTGGCCGTTCTTCGCCGGTATGCGCTGCCAGACGCCGCTCACCTCGCCTGACGTGCTCTTGACCGGTCCGATGAAGACATCGGGGCGAGCCTTGAGCCGCGCCAGCACCTTGCGCGGCAACTGGCCGTTCTTGTCGAGACGGATGTTCTTGGGGTTAAGCAGAGCACGGCCTGGCAGCACATGGTCGCCGCCGTCCTCATAGGGCGACAGGTACTTGGCCGCGATGGGCTTCATGTAGACCTTCGCCACCAGGGTTTCCTTGCGCGCCTTCTGAACACCCAGCGAGTTGATGGTGAACGACCGTGGATTCTCGAACGTCGAGGCGATGTTCTTCGCCTCGGCCTCCTTCACCTCGTGGGCCAGTATCGACAACGCTTGAGCAGTGGCGAACCGCACCTGCTTCTCGGCCAGGGCGGACAGATTGCGCTTGAGCGCCTTCAGGTCGCCATGCACCGAGATATCGAATGCGGCTGCCATGGCATCAGACCAGCTTGGCGGCCAGGGCGAAGATGCTATCGCGAGCATCCACGAACAGGTCTTCGGCCTTGTGACCCTCGCGGACCAGGAAGGCGAAGATGGACTTGGCCTTGGCTTCCAGATCGGCGGCGACCTGGATGACCTCGCCCGGAGAGACCAGAGCGGAAGCCGGCGACGCGGTTTGTTCCACGACGGTCTGGGTGACAGTGGCCTGGGTATCCGCCACAGGGGCGACGGTGTCAGCAGCGCCAGACTGCACAACGGTGGTATCGGTGAAATCAGTCACGGGATCATCCTCGGTGGGCTTGTGGGTGTAGACGGAAACGATGAAGCAGATGAAGCGGCGAATCAGGTTCACTGGCCTTCCCTCCGGCGTTCGATCTGATCAGCAGCGGGCCCGAACCGGGTATCCCGCAGGCAGTGCTCGCAATCGAGCCGCGCGCAGAGCCAGGCCCTGACCGCGGGCCAGTAGGTGACCATGAAGATGTGCCGAGCGCCGGCCAGCGCCAGCGACACATGCAGCGTCACGCCGGCAGCGTTGGGGGTGAAGAAGAACTGGTCACTGCGCGCCAGGACCGCGTAGCCGCTCAGGGCGATGGTGCAGTACAGCAGCTTGCCGATGACCCCATCGCGGACTCTCGCGCTGAGGCAGCACCAGGTGGCCCACACCGCGATGAGACCAGCCGCGACGGCGTTGATGTACTCGATCATGAGCCACCTCCGAACTTGTTGCGGACCAGCGACCAGAGGTCAGCGGCGGCAATCGCGCGGGTGACTGCCGCGATGAGCGAGCCGCCGAACGTGCCGAGCAGGAAGCCCACACCCGCGACGCTCTCGGGGTCGGTGATGCCGAAGTAGCGAGAGACCATGCCGGTGCAGTAATGCGCGCAGGCCATGCCCGTGATGAGGAACAAAAACCAGGCTCTGCCCGTTGTCAGGTCATCCTGGTGGAAGCGGCTCGCGACCAGCGCGCCGAGAAAGCCGGCCAGCGCCAGGCCAAGGCTGTCCATTCGGTCGAGCAGCCGGGAAAGGAAATCCATGCTCGACCTCTTCGCTGGGCATGAAAAAGAAAAGGCCCGCCGAAGCGAGCCTTGAGAGTCTTGGAGACAGTTGCCTTAACGCATGCCCTACTTCTGACCGCCGCAATCCTTAGTTGGAGCGGGCTCACCTGTCAGGGGAATGGAGTAAGAGGACTTGATACCGGGCAGACTGACCAGCTTGCTGACCCGATAAACACATGCCAGCGGCATGTCCGATGAAGCCTGCATCGGGGTCACCCCTACGATAACCTCATAGTCCTCTCCAGGTTTCAACTTGAATACCTGGGAGACCCCGTTACACGAGTAGTACGTCTTCCCGGGCACCAGACCCCAAGTCGCTCCATAAGTCTTGAATTGAAACGGGACGTTTGCCGGTACGAGGTACTCAGCCTGTACCTCGGCATCGTCGCCTTCGCTGATCCGAATCAGCGCAGGGACGTTAGATAGCTTGGGGGCGGCCCGCGGAGGCATGCCCTCTATCAACTTGGGAGAAGCCGGAAAGGGAGGATAATCGACATTGGGCTTGCCGTTCCGGGTGATTTTGCCCGGAGCTACCATCCTGTGAAGAATCGGAGGCTTACATCCCGCTGAGACAACGTCTCCATAGACGTGCGTGTTAGCTATTACGCGAACGCGGGCGGTCTCAGCGGTAGCGGGCGGTTCAACGTAGGGGGATGTCGGGGTACCGCCCGTAGCACATCCAGCCAGAACAGCAGGCAGGGCCAGAAGCGCCCAAATCTTCGTCATAAGAAGTCCTTTTCAACAAAGTACGAATGCCATGTAAAAGAAAACCCGGCGCATTGGCCGGGTTCCATTATGAGTACTGCCTCACACAATGAGAAAATCATCCGTCAGCAACAGCGCCCAGTCAACCGATGGTCGGCTACCTAGCCAAGGACGGCATGCAACCAACAATGGTGACGCAGCCAGGAGCCATGGTGATGGCGCCTACAGAAGAGAGCCCTGCACCGAGCGCATTGGCAACAGCCTGGCCAGCCGCGCCGGTGCGCTGGAAGAATTCATCGTGCTTCAGGCGGAAGTCATTGGCCGAATCCCGAGCCGTGTATTGGTCGGAGGTTGTAGTGGTCAGCTAATTCCGGACACTGGTTTAAGTTTTTCCTCGGCCATGGCAGTCGGTAGCCCTCCATTGAACTGATGCGGCCGCTGCCAGTTGTAGCGCTGCATCAGGAACCTACCGATGTCCTGTTTTGCCTGCACGGCACTCAGGTAGCCCGTAGTCGGCACCCATTCCGTCTTGAGGCTGCGGAACAGCCGTTCCATGGGTGAATTGTCCAGGCAGTTTCCCCGTCTGCTCATGCTTTGCTTGAAGCGGTAGCGCCAGAGCCGCTGACGAAAGCGACGGCTACCGTACTGGCTACCCTGATCGCTGTGAAAAAGTACCTCTCCAGGGCGGCCACGCTGTTCGTACGCACGGTCCAATGCCTGGATGACCAGGTTGGCATCGGGCTTGGCTGAAAACGCCCAGTCCACTACGCGACGGGCAAAAACAGATCGATTACCACGGCGACGTAATGCCATTGGCCTTGTGCCCAGATGTACGTGATGTCGCCGCACCATACCTGGTTCGGTGCCGAGGCATCGAACGCTCTATCCAGCACATTTGGTATATCCGGCCTTTCCACCGCCGCTCTCTTGTAGGGAGACAAGCCAGGCTGCTTGCTGACCAGGCCCATTTCGCTCATCAAGGTGCGGACCTTGAACCGACCAATCCGCATGCCTTCTTCGTGCAACAGGCACCGAATGCTTCGGCTACCCGCCGCACCGCGGCTTTGCGTAAAGAGCTCGTTGACCCGTACACGCAAGGCCAGCCGTGCAACATCTGGAGAGCGACGCTTGCGACGGTAGGCATAATAGCACGAGCGGGTTACTTCAAATACCGAGCACAGCAGTTCGACAGGCGCTTCGCCGTGAAGCTGATCGATCAACGCAAGCGCTCGTGCTCCTCGGCCATCAAGAGCGCGGTAGCCTTTTTTAAGATCGATTTCTCCCGCTCCAACCGATTGATCCGGGCTTCCAGTTCTTGGATCTTCTGTTGCTCGGGCGTCAGCGCCTTGCTCACAGGCGTGACTCCCGCGCGCTCTGCCTGAAGCTGGTTCACCCAACGGCGCAGCGCTGACTCGACCAGTTCTAGCGAACGAGCTGCTTCGATACAGCTGTAGCCTTGGTCAAGCACGAGGCTTGCGGCCTCCCGCTTGAACTCAGGGGTAAAGGATCGACGTTGTCTGCTCATGGAACACCTCTGTTTGGCGTCATCTTCGCCTAAAAAGGTGTCCGGGATGAGTAGACCACTACACTTGCGAGCCTATGGAGGAGAGAGTCGCGGTCGTGGCGGCAGAGGCAGTAGTAGAGGCGGAGGTAACCCCTCCTGCTGTGGCGGCGCTGCTCGCTGCAGTACCGGCGGTCGCCGCTAGGCCTGAGGCGGCACCTGCTGTTAGCACGGTGACGACGATGATTACCGCCAGCATGGCGCCCTGGCCTAATCCCGAATGGCTGTGCTTGAAGGAGTCATGGAGCTCCTTCACCTGCCGTCAGTCGATATCGCCCTGGGCCTCGGCCTGCTTGGTCCAGGCCAGGTTGGGATCGGCTTTCGCCATGGCGTCTACCGTCTGGCTGACGGTTTGGGCGTTGATCTCCTTGACGTCGATGTGGATCTTGTTCGCCGCCTGGATCACCAATTGCCCTGGGCCACCAGTTCGCTCTGCTTGAGCGTCTCGTCGGTGTTGCCCTTACCTTTGGCGGACTGCCAGACGGCGCTGCTACCGCTCTTCTCGTGACTCTCCTGATGCAGGTCCTTCACCGCTTCGAAGGTGATGTCGCCGCCGCTGTCGAGGGTCAGGTCCTTGCCGCTGGTGAGCTTGGCCGCCTGGTAGGTCTGGTTGCCTTCGCTCTTGAGGGTGATATCGCCCCCGGCCTTGATCTCGCTGCCGAGATTGCGAA
>Ga0157368_1000887_pt1 | contig 13396 bp, 8 predicted proteins | sample AttbisABBM3_FD_113146 | JGI IMG/M metagenome (GOLD analysis project Ga0157368, IMG submission 113146) | Fungus gardens microbial communities from leaf cutter ant in Botucatu, State of São Paulo, Brazil - Atta bisphaerica ABBM3 | ecosystem: Host-associated > Fungi > Mycelium > Unclassified ...
AAAGAAAAACCTTATATTGACCTAGCCTACTCTAAAGAGACATGTATACTATATACTATTGATATATAGTATAATATTATTATTTTAGAACCTTTAATATTCTTCTGTAACATGTGACAGATGTGTGATATTGTATCACACTGTGCAACAGTTTGTGACAGTCATATGTGATGTCATACTAAATCCTAATCCTAAGTTTGAAAAATAAAATAAATAAAAATAAAAATAAAAATGAGAAAAGAAAGTGAAAATAATAGAGTCCACTATTTTCAACTCTAACAATAGTAGTATTATAATTCTCTTAGAGTATATACTATTGTGGCAACCACTAGATGCAAAGTCCAATAATCACACAAGCAAGTAAAGCTCTCAGTAGGCTATTAATATAGAGATTACAAGAGAACTCGATAAGGAGTCTTTGCTGAATTGCTACCCTATTTATATAAGTTACACATGGTCTATGCTACTTAATATTTACCCTACTCTAAAGTCTATGCATTGTTCATGAGTGCACTATATATACATCATGAGGTAGCTATGTAATTAACATGCTCCTTGATGTTATCCATCTAGACTGCTCCAGCCTGCTCTAGTCTATTCTAGGCCTTTATGATATCTTATCATGTGACATGGCATGTGACTGTGGTCACATGCCTCTTCATTGTCAATAAAAAGAAAAGAAATATATAATCAAGAAAAATATTAGTTCTCACATGCATTACAACATATACTGTATTATCCTAGTATTGGTTAAGTGTGGTTCATACTTAAATAACAAAGTATTTAAAGTTTAAACAGGGTTAAAATCAAGTATGAAAACTTATCTGAAAATTTGGAGTTGTAAATTTCCAGAACAACCTTGGCTTTAACTTATATATTGTGTTACCAACAGTTGTTTGGTTACAATTTCAGATGATAACTTAGAGTTAAGATGTGAGTTCTAGTATTAAGAAGTAGCAGGTTATTATTTATACTGGAGTTCAATACTAAATATAGTAAGCAAGACATCAGAATCTAGTGGTAAGTACTAGTAGTAAAGATAGCATAATATCATTGATACTGAAGTTGAGTGCAGAAATATAATCAACATCTTGAATATAAGTATGATATCTATAGAGGAGGAAGAGATTACTTTTGAATCATGATCTGGAGTTGGAGTATGTTGCTCATTAATACTAGAGATTGATGTTAACTGTTATTGTTGATTATCAGGCCAGCTATTATAAAGTAACTACTAGCCTTATATACAAGAATATTGTCTCACTCAACTATAATCTCAAGTGGAGATAAAACAAGACTACTAGAGAATATCTTTACAATAAGTAATATTAATGTCTTTGTATAGATCAACTTGATCCATGGTAAAACAAAAATAGATCAAATATAGAATAGAAGTAAACTTTGCTATAGAAGATAGAGTATTCATGAAGTTTTGATACTAGTAAGTCTGCCATAAAATCTATAAAGTTTTGATGCAAGCAAGTCTACTATAAAGAATGAAATATCTCAGAGATTAACTTGGATAATAGAGTGAACTCTACTGTGAGAAACAAAGTATTCATGGAATTTGAGTACTATCTTTGAGGAAAAAGACATAACCAAAGATAGAGATAAAGTGCAGACATTACAGAGAAAGATGCAGCTTAGATATAAGTTGAACATTATCTATATCAGAGATGAATATGATTTACAGTTTAGACTATGATATATATATATAGGATAAAAATATAACAAGTAGTATGGAAAATTATAAAGTTCTAAGAAGTTCTAAGAAATTCTAAGCATATAAACTAGCCAACTGTAAAGAAACCTACTATTTTGCCAAAACTCAAGTCTTAAATACTGCCAAAGTCTACAGTCTTTCTTCTTTTCTGCTTACAAGCCTTAAATACTACTTCTAATCTTATGAGGTTTACTAAGTCAACATTTTCATTAAACTGCTGGAACTACTTTAGATACTGTCCCTATCAGAGTTAAAGATAGTAGACTTGGTTTATTTTAGTTTCCTTTTTTTTATTTTATTTATTTTCATATTTTAAACTTAAGATTAGAGATTAGTATAATATCACACATAACTGTCACAATGTCACAGTCACATGTCACATGTCACACAGAAGGATATAGAAGATTTATTAGATAAGAAACATATCTAGAAGAAAAAACCATTTATAGGAAAACTATTATTATGATATGCTTAGATACTAATATTTTTCTTGATTTTCTTTTTCTTTTTCTTGGACAATAAAGAGGTATGTGACTGCAGTCACATGATATATCACATGATGTAATATTATAGGTCTGGAATAGAGTAGAAGAAACTAGAACAATGATATTAGAGAACAAGTTTACTTTGTAGTAATGGTGTAATAGACTTATGAACAACATGTATATGTTAGGACAGGACTATTTATCATTAGCACAGACTAGGTATATATAATATAAATAGAGTAGCAATTCATTAGAGACTCCTTATCAAGTTCTCTTGTAATCTTCACAAGATACTTTATATTGAGTTTACCTGAGTAACATTGATCTTTGTGATTAGTGGTTGCTACAACAATTATGGAAGATATTAGAAGAGCATAGAAACATTATCTAATGTGTGTAGATGTGAATTCTGGGTAATCTTGGCTTAAGCAGATATACTGCATCTCTGCATATTGTAATAGTCATATTTAAGAAGAGAATTATATATTATATCCTATTTTAGCCATATTTGTTCCAAACTATAGATAATACCTCTCTCACATCCACACTTTCTGATTTCTTTCAGTGTATATCAATTATCTCCATTTCACCTTAGATGTTCTTGCTAGACTCTTACCAACTCTATAGATTTTCATCTGATATCCAAGAATTATTAGAAACTAGGGTAACTCACTTAGCAGTCTCCATCTCTAGATAACTACTCTAGATAGTATACTTAGTATATAAGCTAGTAGTTTACACTATGATAGTCTTATTCTTAAAATCAACCAAAACTAACACTATCTTCCATGTTGTGGCAACTACTAGTCACAAAGACCAATAATCACACAAGGCAGTAAATCTCTCAGTAGGATATCAAGTAGAGATCACAAGAGAACTTGACAAGAAGTCTCCACTGTATTGCTACCCTATTTATACTTATTACACCTGGTCTGTGCTACTAATAATTAAACCTGCCCTTATGTTCATACTTTACCCTCATGTTCACCTCATGTTTTACTCAAGGCCACCATGTTGCATCCATGTACTCTGATGTTATCTTCTAAATCCTTCTACCATATTCTAGGCCTATGATATCACATCATGTGTCATGTCATGTGACTGCAGTGTCATGTGCCTCTTCATCATCCAAAATAAAAAACAAAACAAAACAAAATTAATATAAAATCAGAAACATAAAAGAAAGAAAAATTGTTAGTGTCCAAAGTGTTCTATAACATTCCAGTGTTAGTAATGACATATCTCACCAAGACTATCTAAGGATCAGAAAAGACAAGTAATTACTCTGGGTATACTAAAGTTCTTGGAAATCAAGTCTGGAGTTTCATGGAGATCATGAGGAGCTATGTGATTAGTAATGAAGTGATCAGATATGAGAGAGAACTAGGTAGATTTCTACTAGAAGTAGTATACAGATATTGTGGCAACTACTATCAATAATATACTAAGTAGTCTTATAAGATAAGAGTTTTGTAGGGATTACAAGAGAACTCAACAAGGAGTTTCTGATGTATTGCTATCCTATTTATATTACAAGTTTATGGTCTATACTAACAATAAATAATCCTACTCTCAAGTCTATATATTGTTCATGAGTGCACCATGTATATATATAATAAGATAAACATGTCATAGACATGTACCTTGACATCATCCTCCTAGTCCCTTCTCCTATGTTCTAGGCCTATGATATAATATCATGTAATGCATCATATATCTTTTATTATTCAAGAAATAAAATAAAATCAAAATAAAATATAAGAGTTCAAGTATATTATGACAACAGACTGGAAGAAAGAATTCCACTTCCACAGATGTTTTGGGCAGAGCAGAGCTTAGGTAAGCATTATCTATAATAGAATTGGATAGATTAGATGTATTTGGATAGGTACATAACAAGGTCCTGGAACAATAATGTCATACAGTATATTTGCCATATGTTGATCTTATAGATAACATATAGCCTTTAAGGTAGATTAAATATAGTGTTGCACAAACCACTAGCTTAGCATATATAAGATAGATACTTTATACTTGGAACTTTATTAAGTTCTCTTGTGTTAACCAATATAAGGTTCTACTTTTACTCTAGCACTTGAGTTTAAGTTATAACAGTTCCCAAGATAATGATAGTTCCCCTCTTCAACTATTGTCCAATGAGCTCTCTTTACAATCTGGTCAATATTTAAGATTATTCTGTCTAGGTTTCTGACCACCTGATATTCTAATTGATTGGTATAGACCATTTAAAGTATTTAGAGTAGCTATCATCTCTAAGAAACTCCATTCTGTTCTCTTAGGATTCTCTGAAGGTAAGTCCTGTATTGTGTAGGTTAGAATAATAAACTTAGGTCTTTCTAAAGACTGTAAACTCCACATACACCTGTGAACTTTGCTCAGTTGCTCTAACACTGACCGACTATACAATTCATCTCTAGGAAATATTCAGAAAACAGAATGGAGTTCTTGAAAGCAACAACTACTTTAAATACTACCTGGTCTATTCCAATGTGTCAGAGTACTGCTTACATAATCATGGAATGATAATGCCTTAGTTAGGAATAAACTAGGAATAAAGTCAGAATGCATACTGCAAAAGTCTGGAGCATGGGAAAGCAGATGAAAATAAGTACAGAAGACACCAGAGGGCAATGAAGTTTGTTAGAGTTTATTGGAGTTATGGAAATTCACAGAAGAGTAGGGAAGAGAGAATTTGACATATTAGATATAATTTAGATTATAGAAAGTGAATTTGTGGTGTCTACGGAGAAACAGGTCCTCTTACACAATCCATAGATAAGTTCCCTCCATTTGATCTATCCTCTTCTGTGTGGCATCCATAGGCTTCCGCTCGAAGCAAGAACTGTGTTTCAAATTTATCATTGACTATGTTTCTTATGCCAATTGAGTGAGTTACATAATCTTGTGAATAATTCACTGACACATTCTCAACTAACTGTGATGGTTAATTGTCATTTAGAATTTTGCCAATTTCTAATTGGATTCGGAATCAATTGTGGATGCAAAAAGGTGTAGAAACGTGACAATCAGGATGTTCCTGAGATGTGATATCATAGAACGAACCAACAATGTACAGAATACTGCTTGAAATAAATAATATGCAAAACCTCATGTCCTGATGCCTGGGCAGCAATGAAATAGCTAGCGATATTACCGGAAAATACCCACACAGACTCCCTCGTCCTCGGCTTCTCGAGTAGTCCCAAGAGCAGTAGCAACTGCCTCTTCGCATCCAAGCCACTCCAACCATTCGGCCGCGTGATAAACAACTCTCCTCATCGGCCAAGGTTCTAATTCCAGCATTCCACTACTACCTTGTCTCAATCTGATGAACGGAGCGCTAGGTGACGAAGATGAAGGCATTAGCCCAGTTCGTCCGAGAATGTGCGATAATGAATTTTGGTTTGACGATGAGCCAGAGGAATGATTAAATGATGGCGAATGGGCAAGTGTCAGTGCATGAAGATGGCCTCCATGTGCATGGTTAGGTATATGATGATGTGTAGGTGTTGATGGGGTTGAACTGCGATCTGATATTGTTGATGATTTACCGAGAAGTACGGAAGGCGTAAGTCCGCCCTGTTGTTTTCTCGATACTGTCCAAAACCAGCTTCCGACTCGGATGACTCTGACCATCGGGAAACCATGTTCGACGATACTGTGGATGATCCTTGTGGAGATAGGTATATCGTCGAGGTAAACGAATCTCAGATCGGGAGGAATACCGGGCTTAAGTTGCTAAGTCAGTGCACAAGTAAGTTAAATTAAGATTCAATCAAGATGAATATCTAATTGCTCACTCCAAAAAACGTTAAGATATCAGAACAGATACTAGAGGCGGAGTCCAGAGCATCATCCAAACCAGCACCCAATCTCTGAGCACCGATTCCAATCCCGAGAGCAGTTACGCTACGAGGAATTAGCCATCCAGCGAGACCCGGTGCCAGATCTCTTGGATAAGTCATTCTCACAGCTTTCAATCCACCAAGGCTGGGAAGAAGACCCCAGATCGAGGCATCGTACCCGACTGCTTCTAAATTTGATGCACTAACGACACCTCCTCCTACACTTCCTGCAGAAGAGGGAGTAGGTGTTGTGTAAACCACAAGTTGTAAAGTTTGTAGTTGATGGCGCCCGCGCAAGAAGGAGGTGATTGAAGGAAATAAGCCCTTGTCAACCGCTCGACGACCCATAGCGCGAACAATGAAGGAAAAGTGGCGTAAAAAGGGCAAAGGATGGGGGTGGATGGGTGGAATAGGGTCCGTAAGAAATTGCGTCGACAATGTAATGCTTTCAAGCAAGGTACAGTCAACAGATAGGGACTCGAGTTGTCGGCCATGTTCAATTAACTCTGAGATAACATTAGGCGTTATGTGAGGTCCATCACCTGAATGGGAAGATGTGGAAGAAGAGACAGCAAATGTACCAGCAAAGTGAATTCGAGTTAGATTCCGTATTGATATTGAATGGGAGGGGAAAGACCAAGATGGAGTAAAAAGATTAATCGTTCGAAGAGTGGCACGGTTAGATGAGAGAACACTTTGAAGGGAAGCGTGAGCAAGTGTGGAGTTATTGGTCTGAGTCGGCACAGGCGGGCTCGCATAAGTGAAATGAGAAATATAGCGGAAATCGAGAAAAGAAAGGTCAACAGGATAGTCAGGTGATCTGTTCAGAGCAGAACTAACTGTTAGCGTCGAAACCCGCAGTCCGCTATTCACGCCTACTGTAAAGATAGCCCACACAGGCGCGGGTTTGTAGATTGAAGGATGCGTAAAACAGGGGTTAGACCCTCCGCACTCGATGAAATGTGAACGTTTCGTAGATTCACCAGTTTTGGGAGAGCATTGGTGAGCATTCCTAGACAAACGTGGACAGCCATGTGAATTGATGTGTGAAGCTCGAGGCTGGAGCTGACTTTCATACCTGTCTGGAATGCGAGTCCACCGTCTCTTGTGGATGCGAAGATCCGCAGAGTACGTACACAGTGGGCAAATGCTGGATCGACGATGATCCGCGTGAGAATATCAGCACTGCGCTGTGCATGCCTTGCACCGTCGTTTGCTCGAGCTTCGTGAATTCTCCAGTCTTCATCTTCATCTTCATCAGTATTACTGTACTTCAATTCTCCGAAATGGAGATCTAGTTCTCGGAAAAGTAACTGAGACGCAACCCGAGAAATGGCATGGGAAACAAACAAGAGTGATTTGAGATCACATCTTGGCAGGGATAGTGCGATTTCTCGCCAAATTTCTATAGAGATCCTGTTCTTGTTAGTTGGCAGCGGAGACAGAAGCTACGCAAAGGATGAGAGATGGACAGGACAGGGAACCAGAATTAAGACTCACTTTTTCAACGGTCACGGATCGTTGATGAAGCAAAGCCTTTGCCTCTGGGTTATCTGGTTCCGCGTCAAGCGCTGCTTGTAGATCTGTCGTCATGGGGATAAGAACATTAAACGAGGAAGAGGGAACAAAACACCGACCTTCCCGGGCACTAAAATGGGAACCATTGGCAAGTCTAGCCCGTGCCCTCAAAATGCGTGCCTTCGCTGTGGTCTCTGGAGACAGCGTTATGACCTGTAGACATGATTCGATTGCGTTCTCAATGATAGTTCTAGAGCGTCTGGAGATCGAACGTGGAAACAGGTAAATAAAAATGGGAATAGCAAGGGAAAAGTCGGATGACTTGGCTGTGAGTAGGCAAGGAGAGGACATACCCCTCGAAATGGAGGTTCTTTGTGGCATAGAGTAAGAGCTCAACTTTTTGGTTGTCGGAGAGACATGAAGAGACATCACGGATGCTGGCGTCAAGAATTTTTGTGTTGAAGACGTTCATGGAGTGAACTGAAGAGAAGGTCTGGAGGAACCAAGAGGCAAAATATGTTACCCAATGGACTGGAATCCACTCTTGAAGAATGTCAATCACACGTCAAGTTAAATTCAAGTCCAGGCCAAAGGCCAGACCCACCTCGATCGATCCCGGGGCAAACATTCGTCAATCAAATACTCTCCACGAGCAACACACCCCTTCGTTGTCCTACACAGCGTGAAAGCATTTATGTTTTTCTATCTTTGCAACTGTGATCCTAATTCCTTCCACACCCATAGACATAGAGCATATCATATGCACTAGACCATTTCTGGAAACTTGATGTCACACGCATCACTTTTTTTTTTTTATCTCAACGATTTATTACACGGAGCGCGAGGGCAGGCCGTGGTAGCTACTTCGTAACTACGTACATGGAGACTGAAGCAACAGGAGGAAAGAGATAAAAAAAAGGATAGGAAAAAGAAAAGAAAAAGAAAAAGAAGTAAATAATAAATAATGAGACATGTTAAGCTAAATGCTAGACAAAGTAGCAACACCTTATTCAAAAGAGAAAGCATTACTGTTGAATTGAAGGAATAGTGAGAAGTGAACTATAGTACCCCTTCTGGGATTCCAATATTTGTTGAATCTCTTGCAGTCATGCAAGATATGTCACCTGGATTCAATAGGATATAGACTGCATGGACATGAGAATTCTTCCCTAGGGAAAAATCTCAGACAATATTCACCAATGAGAGCATGATTGACAGTGGCTCTAGTGGCTCTAGCACACAATGAGTTGGAATGGCCAAAATGTTGCAACCAAGGACCACCTTTGATAGGAGACAGTTCAATAGGATTTAGATCACTGTCAAGTAGTTCTAGAAAGTTTTTCCCTTTAAGGTCTGATGCTTGGAAAGACATTTTCCATTGGGAAAGTACAGAATTGCACTCATGTTTTTTGCAATAATCCCAAGATGATTTGCATGGGAAAATAGGCAGAGAGTCAAAGCTCTTGGAGTCTTTGTCCACTAAAGAATGTAGTGGCCAGTTTAGTTTACTGGGGACATCCCAGAACTCAATGCAATTATTATTTTTCTTTAAGAAAAACTCTCTGAGTTCATGAGAAATCACAGCAGAATAAATTTGATATAAGTGTGATGAAGAATCGAAAATTCTCCTAGCAGCATAGAGAGAGTCTGTTATAATAATGATGTGATTAGTATTAGGGGTGCCAACTGCTTGGTTGATGTCACATCAAATAGCAAATAGTTTGGCTTCAGTAGTTGTAATATTGACTGCTCAGTGAATTATTTTGATGACAGGTTTATTATGTAAGTGAATATGCACCATTGAAGTAGCAACATAATTCTTGATGTTAGTATCAGAGATAATGATAGAAGAAAAAAGGTTGGACAATGCTCTAAAAGTGATGTTGTCTAGGTTTCTCATATAATTCTTGATATTTGAAGAATATGGATGAAATGAGAATTCTTTAGGTCGAACTCTTCATCAAAGAATGAAAAGGAGGGGTGGAGTTTATTATGCCTGTTATCTATGTCAATTAATAGAGAGTTCAAATGAAGTCTTTGTTTTAGTATCAGATTATCAAGGGATAAAGTGTGTGAAGTGTGTTCAGTTGATCCATCAGAACTAAGAATTGATTTGATAAGGTGGTTAGTAGGAAGTGCCAAGCCTCATAAAAGAAATCTGCTGTATAGTTTCTTAAGGTGAAGGTAGATAGAGATAAGACCTGAAATGGTTTTAATTCCTGCTGTAGGTGACATTCAAAAAGCACTGGATACCCAAAGAGCTGCCCTTCATTGCATTTTCCTGAGTATATTGATAGGGTAATTCAACAGAGCTTTGTTGTAATACCATAATTGAAAGCTATAAAGTATTATAGATAGAGTATAGCATCTGTATAGTTATCTTTTTTGAAGGGGGTTGATTTCTCTTGATGAATTTCCTAGTATTTTCATGCACTTGATTGTGGATATGGCCTTGTTGGCATAAAAGTCAATATAATATTGAAAAGTCAGTTTTTGATCAAAGAAAAATCCAAGATACTGTTATGTAGCCTTAGAGAGTAAGACAAGTCCTCCTATAGGAGTAAGGTCTAGTGGAGGAGAGTTAAAGACTGCATGCAATCTAGAGAAATGGAACACTTTAGTTTTTCCATGCTCTATAATTAGTCCAAACTTTGTAAGAAGAGGAGAGATTATATTATAGCTACAAAATAGGTTAACATTTAAGAGAGAAATAAATTTGTACTATGAAATGAAAAGTCTATTATTAACAAAGGAAATGATAGAAATGGGAATTTTTAGAGTTTTTAATCATTTTTCAAGGATATAAAAAATAGGAGAAAGATAGAGAGTAGATAGGATAGGGGAAAAAGCTGAGCCTTGTTCAACACTAATGTCTATGTTACAAAAGGAGAACAGAAATCTGTTCCAGAGATATTTAGTTTTTCTACTGACAAGGTAATTCTTGAAGAAAGCTGAAACCTTCTAATTGAGACCCACTTTGTCCAGGATGAGAGAAAGAAGCTGGTGGTTGAGTAATGGGAAAAACTTGGTGATGTCAAAAGCTAATGTGCTAGTGGTAAGATTCCTAACCCATTCTAATTAAATGAAGTAAGTGAAAGTGACTCCAGCATCTATGGTGGATTTATGCTTGAGACTGTCTAGCTAATACAGGTAAATGAAGTTATTTGAGATTATCAGGAATTGCATTCTTTCCCTGATAATTTTTTCAAGGAGTTTCCCCATTGTGTTTAATAAAATGATAGGGCAGAAGGACCTAGGAGAATTATATGATACCTTGTTGGGTTTAGAGATGACAACAGTCATAGATGTCTTGAAATGGGATGGCCAATGCCCTAGGTTGATACAAGCATTAGCTATATCAATAAACTTGATAATACACTCATTATTTTTGATGATTTTCTTGATGTGACTTCAAGATAATTTGTCTGGCCCAGAAGCTGATAATGTTTCAATGGTATCAATAAGCTTCTTTTTTGAGAATGGCAGCCACATTTTGATGTTTTTATCGGGAATTTCATCCAACAGTTGAACATTGACCTTATGAGATTGTGCAGAGTTGAAGGAGTCGTGAAGGGCATCCCATAGGTTATCCAATTTAATACATAGCTAACCATTGTACTTAATGGCTTTAATAGCTGGGAGTTTACATTTCTTGACCCAGTTCATGAGTTTCCATGGGCTACACTTTTTGTTAGTGATTTCATTGATTTTATTATGAAAGAAAGTGTGCTTAGTATTCTTGACTGTCCTTTTAAATTTCTTCCAGTCTTCTAGACATCTTGATTGATGATACATGTTGAGGTCTTTATGACAGTCTTTATCCCACCATGCTTTGGAATGCTTGGTGATATTAATGTTCTTGAAGTACTTATGTCAAGTGTTGTCGATATTAGTAGCTAACTTTTGAACAATGTTTTCAAGAGCTTTGTTGCTTTGGATAGAGGACATATCCATGTTCTTGATGGTGTCTATGAGCTCTTTGATGAAATGGTTCTCCTCTTCACTATTCTTAATGAGAGATCATTTTTTTGTTTGTATGTATTTATCAATTATCAATATGTTGACAGTAATAGATGCATGGTCAGAAGTTAGCCTCCAATTGGAATGGATGATATAGTTGTTGAATTCTGGAGAGAAAGGATGAAGGAAGATGAGATCTAGGATAGAGTTCAAATCTTGAGCATTGTTAGAGTATCTGGTAGGAAAGAATTCAACTAGTTTGGAAATTTCTAGCTGGAAAGAGTTAGCAATATCAAAGAAAGTGTCTTTATGAGAAGAATGGTATGAATGATTTGGGTCCCAAAAACTATTCCTAATGTTAAAGTTCTCAGTTATAATAAGGATATTATTTATGTTGACTTCAGTATCTTTAAGATACTTTAAAGCCAATTGAGATAAGTCCAAATACACATTGATTCAAAAGTAAATCAAACTCTGATTGAAAAAGAAAATACAAGATAAGTCTCTATAATTAAAAATGTTATTTCACAGAGAAAAACAGAGAGAATAAATATAAATGTTAATGTATGTAATGATCCTAGGATAGTTAGAAATACATAATGAAGACCTAGAGAATGTAATCTGATTGGGGTGATAAGGAACTCTGACTAGTTTATCTCCTTTGCAACTAGTAGAGCTTGAAATAGAATAAATAACTGACTATGGTAGTTTTTGAATGAAGATAATGTCAAAGGACAATTGAGTTTCCAAGATAGTGTTAATGATGAGACTGTTCTTGTGAACATTGCACAAATAAAGCCTGATGTTGTCATAAATCATGCTTTGAGACTACTCATGGCTGAGTGAATTGATCTACTTCTGCTTTTGTGAAGTTTCTATTGCTTTTTACTATGCTAGTCTTAGTTAAATCAATGCCTTCAGAATGGGCATACATTTGAATCTACCTGATGGTCACCTCAGTAGTTGGAGCACTTGAAGGAATAAGGGTATTGTTCACCCTTCTTGGTTTCAAGTCTTGGAAGGTTTACTTTGTTGTTGGCTTTGCAACACCATGCAAAGTGGCAATGATGTTCTGACTTGTGTAGTCTGTTGCACTTAATACACTTTGTTCCTGAGATTCTGCATGATAAGGTAGCATGACTCCAATGCCAGCAATTTTTGCATTGGGATATGTCTGGGTTTGTGTTGGTACCCCATACAATTGCTATATGGTTTCCTATGTTAAAGCATCAGTTAATAAGACCCTCAGCTTTACTTTCACTCTGCATGTCCCAGATGTTGAGCCATACAATGGCTATATCTGACTTTAGGGATACCTTGATGATTTGTGATTTAGAAGTGAGCACAACATTATCAAAGATCTGGTTTTGCTTGATGATGTCTTTGACATCTTTCAATGTGAGGTGGTTTGATTTGTCATGCTGGTAATAAGAAATGCCTATTATCTTCAAGTAGGACTTAGATTGTGGAAGGTGAGGGGTATTAATGCCTATGATATCTATGCAGTTTACATTCTTGATATAGTTCTCAATGATTTGCAAGTCAGAAGAAGATGTGATTTTGTATGTAACAACTGTAACATCCAAGAGATCTGAACAGATAAAGTTGACTGAAACATCAGATTTGACATTCTTAAGAGCCCTGTTAATATTGGATATTGTTGTGGCAATGTCAGGTGTGGTTCACACCGGGGTGGAAGTCCGCAGAATGGACTCGGAGATGAGTGGACTTGTGGAATGACTTTGGCTTCAGCTTATGTGCTGCGCCGTCTGTCTGCCACGTGGTCGCAACTTCAGATGAAGGAGAGAAAGTCCGAGTGGAAGTGAGTGCTGAATGGTGTGTCG
>Ga0157368_1000888_pt1 | contig 13372 bp, 17 predicted proteins | sample AttbisABBM3_FD_113146 | JGI IMG/M metagenome (GOLD analysis project Ga0157368, IMG submission 113146) | Fungus gardens microbial communities from leaf cutter ant in Botucatu, State of São Paulo, Brazil - Atta bisphaerica ABBM3 | ecosystem: Host-associated > Fungi > Mycelium > Unclassified ...
TACAAGTAGATCAGTACAATACAAACTAGATCAGTACAATACAACTAGATCAGTACAATACAACTAGATCAATCAACACCATGCTCTCCGCCGTCCAGCATGCCTGCACCCAGTAAATCAGTCTCTGTTTCTCTAGATCATCACCTCATTTCCTCTCCAGGTTCGAATACACCTACACCCGCCCGGCATATCACAACATGAGGGACTACTTTGACCAAAGACCCATCATCTCTGTCTGTCGCCTTCCCTTTTACGCTGCTCGACAATGCTCACAGAAACCCAGACCTTTGTAACTATCTTCACTCTTCTCAGCCTCATTCCGATTGTATTCTTTGTGTACGTATCAATCCCTGTTCTCCACCTGTCTCTTCATTTCCATCCAGCGGCACCTCCCTCTTCGTGCTCATCACATTCATCCTCACCGCTCTCTTTGTCGCCCTTTCCGCGTCGCTGGGCATAATACTCTTTTGCTGTACGTTTCATTACTCTCCACTTTTTCCTACCCTGACACAGACAGTCGGATTCCTTGCACTTGTGCTTTTCGGCATTCTCCTTGCCTCCCTTTTTCTCACAGTCGCTGCGCTTATGTCGTACTCTTTCATCCGTCTCGCTTTCCACATCCAACGCGAGGGCCCTTGGAATGGAACCTCAGAATGGCAACGTGAAACTCGAAATTCCTTGTTGACAAAACAAAACGACGTCACCCGATTTGATCGCATTGTGAAGAAAGAAGAACAGGAACCATCGCCCACGGACGTCAGTGAGCCTGGTAGAGGTGAAGGAGTAGCGGTGAAAAAATCGTAAGCAGCACGGATGAACAGAACTTTCTTGACTGACGACAAGTATAATGAGAGAACCGCTTAGTGACCACGAAGATTTACAACAAAGTAACGTCGAACATCGTCGACATCACCAAGTTCCACCTTTGTCTCATTAACTTTATTCTCGACTATCATTTTCATATCTGCCGAAATTAAAACAATAATCGACCCGTAAAGGCACCAATAAATTGCAATTTTGCTGTTCTTTCACCTTGTGTCAGCACACAAGTATAGACAAGACCAGTTTTTCCATTCTTTTTCTCGTCCTTCCCATCCCTATCCATAGTTACAGTCCAACTTGACAGGTGGTTCATTTAGGGAGAATGTCAAGGTAGATTCTCGGCCGCTCACCATTAGTGGCAGAGTATGTATTCCAAATTACAATGCGACGTGATTGTGTAATGTTGTGATAATATTGTGATGTGTTATGGCGTACTGCTATGTGTAAATAACCATGTAACAACACATTGCGCAATAAATAAATATAATACAATGCAAGAAGCTACAAGTATACTCTAGTGAGATTCATTAGGGAAGCTAACGAGTGACCAGTGGGATCATTAAAGTGATAACCCATCACAAAATTTATTTAAACGTCAAACAAAGAAAAGATTCCATATTAGAAAATAATAGAAGACATCTCTTTGAATTCTAAGTAAGCTGGCATATTTTGAAAATGAGCATAGTATAAAATTCCATAATTTACTTGAGAAACTAGACCAGTCTAGAAGTTAGAGAGGTGACATGTCTAAATCTCATTTTCCTTACAACGGTTGTTAAACTCTTATTTGAACATTATGTTGTATAATGTTGTCTTGAAGGTATGCACTGCACTACTATGTGCAGTAAAATACTGAGGTCTATTTACTTATTTCATCATGAATGCCTATAAATCACTTGCTCCAGTTGACCTCACGCCTCCCCCACCAATGCAATCGTATAGATCTAGAGCTTAAAAAATAGCGAGATTATCAGATAAACTGGGAAGTGCCCAGCACGTGGTCGTGAGCACATGATCACAACCAGGACCAGTGTATGGCCCTCTTCCGTCGGAGTACCTAACTCACAGTCTCTTCTCTTCTGTCTCAATGCCTGCACGTCAGCTCACTCCAGGCTCAAATACATTGAAAGCACCAGACAATGTTTTCCGGCCACACATCATTCAAAAGCGCACGTTTTCCGAAATTCTGCCTGATGACGAGCCTCGTCTGTCCAAGAAGTACAGGAAGGAGCTTGAGATTCTCAATAACGACGACAAAAACTCATCTAACTCCAACAGTCACAAAGACAGCAAGAAGAAGCGCAAGAAAAGGAGGAGGAAGTCGTCCCTCACCAATTCCGAAATTGACCCTGTTAAACAGATACCAAAATCAATCACTACTGCTGTATCCGCCTCGGTGGCGTCTTCATCCACGCTGTCGGAGGCATCTATGCTGTTGCCTATTATGGAAGTTGAGGCTGATCACATTGTGCTGCGGGCTGAGTCACTAGCGATGGAAGCAGATGAGAGACCAGCATTAACTGTGAGTGTTAAGCTGCTATCGTGGCTCATGCTTACAATTTGTGTCTGGACGATCAGGCTGCAGATAAAGGAAAGGGACGTGCGATTTTGGGGCTTTCGGATGATACTTCACTGGTTCAAGGATACACCACGATCGCTGGACCCTCCCATGAGACTGACCCACTAAAAGATGCTCAAGCTCAAATCGCTGTACTCTGCAGCCAGCTTCAATGTCAGAAAGTTGTGAGTACTCCTCCCTAATTATATGAGTTGTCCTCATTCTTGAATTCATAGCTGTTGTCTCGATATGAAGACAATCTCTCCCACCTCCAACAATCTCTCACTTGCGAGATCTGCTTGGACCTTCTTTACAAACCCTTTTCTCTCTCTCCTTGTGGTCATGTAGCTTGTTACGTGTGCCTTATTCGTTGGTTCACCAGCATTCAGAACCACGGCGGCGATGCCGACAATGATCAATACGAGATCAATCCACCTGTCGAATCTGATGATATCCCAACACTCCTTAGCAGCAGAGCCGCCACACGCGGTGCATTCCTTCGTAACCGAAAGACCTGTCCACTCTGCCGAGCATCTATAACATCCCGTCCAGCCGAAGTTTGGTCCATCAAAGGCATGGTTGTCAATCTCATTAAGAGCAATCTAGTCAATTTACCCTCCGCGCCACCAACCTCTGCCAGAGATACTCCTGGTGCTGATGCTTTTAACAACCCTCGTAATGATCCTTGGCGTAACGTCTTTCCCAAATCCAGACATCAGCAACCACATTTTTATCCTCCGCCGCCTGAGAATAACGAAGGGGGTCAAGAATGGGACACCGAAGATATGGGAATGTATGACGCTGAGGATGGCGGCATTTATAGATGCTTGAGTTGCATGCATGAGATATGGGGTGGGGTGTGCACAAATTGTAATCGAGAATATCGTGGTCATGCGAGACTCATCGATGACAATGATGATGGCGACCATGTTGATGATGACGACGGAGATGAATTTTTAGGTAGAAATGCCAATGTCTTGGGGAGGCGGCTACGGGAAATTATACAGGCATATGATGAGCCTGTATCGGGTTGGGGTCCTGAGGACGATGAGGACGCTGACGATGATATCAATTCGGGAGTATTCTACGACGCTCACGATGATCTTGTGGAATTAACAGATGACGAAAGTGTATCCAACGAAGGAAGCGATCAGGGCCCACGCACGGCGGATGAAGAATGGACTACCGAGGAGGAAGATGGTGAATCCAACATTCACCACTCCCGTAACTTACCACTGTGGCGTGGTATAGACATGTTACGTGGAATGTCTGTCTTCTCCGGACTTCACGCCTATGGCGGATCTGCGTCTGCTGCACATATCGAGGAAATCGCGGACGGCGAGAATGTGTCAGAGTGGGAATCAGATCGCTCACATCCCGATTCAGAAGTTGACTATGAAGGGAGTTTCATCGATGACGGGGAAAGTGGTCATGACTTCTATGACTATGGCGAGGATGATGATGATGGTGATGGCTGGAGTTACCATCACCGTTACGGAGGTTATGAGGTCGAAGATGACGAGTCTGATGATCCTGGCTATGGATCTGTAGCGAGACGGTTGGGTCGGGGTCTACGGCTCGACGGTGGAGGTCCGCATCCTCCCACAGTCCGTCGTCTCGACTTTCCTCGTAATAGTACGAGGGGCATTGATGATGATGAAGAGGATAACGATGAAGCTCCATGTGCGGGTCCTAGCAGGTCTCGTCGTGTACGCCGACAAGCTCATAGAGCCTTTCTTGATTCTGAAGATGAGGATGAGGATGGAACGCCTGTTAGCCTGTATAGAAGAAATGTACCCAGTTCTGGTATGGCATCAAATCGGAGGCGTAGACCGAGGACGCGGTTGTATGATGACAATGAAAGTGAATGAGGTGAGACAGTGGGTGAATCTGGGACTTTCATGTCTGTGTAGAGTATTGATGACCCTTTGGAATTATGAAGTGTAGATTTCCCTGGTGGCCAAACAGGGCTGACAGCGACTGGATGTAATGCACACAAAACATGATATATCCCATCCCTACGGTCGCAACCCGAAGCACCCGCAAAAGTCAAATGAGGATACTGTCTCGGAGAACATGACCTCCATCAATGTCCACTCAGTCCGTCCCTGGCAAATTACTAATTGAATTTTCACTGCCGATCGTCTCTACCCGACTATTGCCTGACCATTGAAGATTAGCTTGAGTAGTCTTTGAGTCGTCCATTATCATCATTGCTGCTATAGCAGGAATATACTTTTTCGGACACAACCTTACTTACCTTTCCCAAACTACTATTATTCAAAGGCTATCTTGCAGGAAAAATATATTTCAATACCACCTCTTGAGAATGTGAGTTGTTCAGCTACTATGTTGATGCAGCAAATACTTTTCTCAACAAATAGATCCTAACTCGGCCGAACAGTTACAGTAACTATGGCTATGGGCTGGGTAATGATATCAGTAGACTAATAAATGGGAGCACGAGATATTAAGAAATCTTGGAGTCTTGTAGCTCTCCGAGATCGTGCCGTTGCGGAATTCCACGGCCAGAAAGGAAAACCCCGCTTCACTCACCCATCCGAGAAAATGGCCTATATTCGGCCTGGAGAACTCTCGTGGATCAGTTTGAAGATATATAAAAGAACTTCATCGCTTTGGTTCTTGCAAACGCCTGCACAATGATTCAGTCTCTTGTGATTGCTATCAACGCACTTCTTTTTGCTTGTGCTGTTTCTGCTCAAGCCGGTCAATACGGACAGGTAAAGATCTAGTCTACTCATACCAGTGATCTCGTGCTCACAGCAATTATGTCTCATACTTAGTGTGGTGGCCAGGGCTGGTCAGGCACAACTACGTGTATTGATGGTTGGACCTGCACGTATCTCAATGACTGGTACTCTCAATGCCTTCCTGGAGGCAGTCCATCAACAACCACTGCCCCTGGAAGTGGAGGACCGTAAGTTTCACATTGACCCTGCTATCCACCAGACCTTTCACGGCTCTGCCTTTCAGATCCACAACAACAACCGCAAGCGGAGGTTCAGGAACTCTCGTCCCCGGATATTCCTTTATCCGTGCAGTCGTAGGTAAAATATTTCTCTTCCTCTTCCTGATTGACCATTGGAACCCCCTTTTCCGTAACACACGTAGGTTGACCCCAATTTCCACAAATATCTCCGTTCCGAAATAAAAAATACAGCCTCACTGGCAGTCCTCGGCGAACCCGCCGATGCAGCCCAATTCCAAATTACCAATGGTCAGCTCGTCCAAAACGCGGGTGAAGCACTACTCTATGCGGTCGTCGAGCCTTTCTTTGACGGAAGCGGCCAAAACAAGTTAGCGGTAAGCTGGTCTGAGTCCCCTGCTGCCGCAGGCGATTTCTCCTGGAGCGGTGACACCCTCTTGTGGTCTGATGTCAATGTGACTCGTCCTCAGACAAACGTAAGTGCCAATAGTTTTGTGATCTCGATTAAATTGAGCATTTTTATCTTTTTCTCATGTCAGGCCTGGTTGGTTTGCCCTGATTCCACTGGTAATAGGCTTTTGTATGTCAACTTGGGTCCTTATGGATATCAGACTCCTGCTGGGTGCGCCGACCAGACTATCCATGCTTACACAGGTTCAACAGCTACTGCATAAACACGGCACGTATGATACAACTGGGGGGGGAAATGCATCATTTGGTCAGAAAAAGTGTGACACGACAGCGAAAACGATGTCCCGGCTTGTAAAACGGTAACTCGATGTGTTTAGACTGATATAAACAAGCACTCCCTAACTATGAGTGCAGCCCGCGTGAAAAAAAGTATGGGCTCAGTTTTGATCTTCGACGAGATTGCCAGCTGCTTTGAGATCAGCAGCAACCATCTCTTTGACTAACTCATCAAAGGCAACTTTGCGCTTCCATCCAAGAATCTTCTCGGCTTTGGCAGGATTGCCGAGCAGGAGGCTAGCAGGGAATCATTAAATCGAATCCACTAAGGGAAAATTCCAATATATAGACGTACTCGACTTCGGCTGGACGGAAATATTTTGGATCAATTCTGACGACTGTCTTTCCTGTTTTTTTGTCGATGGCATATTCTTGTTCACCGCTGCCCGACCATCTGATGAGAAATCATGAAGTGAGATATGCGAGAGGAAGGGAAAGCAATCCAACGTTGAACCTACTCAAGTTCCATGCCAATCTCTTTGAATGCTTTTTCCGTAAATTCCCGTACAGAGTGCATTTCGCCCGTCGCAAGAACAAAGTCTTCAGCTTCAGGTTGCTGTAACATCAGCCACATACCCTCGACATAATCGCGAGCTAATAAGATTCATTGAATTTGGGACATCCGATGAGTTTTTAGATACTGACCATGTCCCCAATCGCGCAACGCATCCAGATTGCCAAGATACAAACATCCCTGCTTTCCTAATGAAATGTCCGCTGCGGCTCGAGTGATCTTCCTCGTCACAAATGTCCTTCCACGTCTTGGACTTTCATGATTGAACAGGATCCCATTACAGGTGAACATCCCATAGGACTCGCGATAATTGACGGTGATCCAATATCCATAAAGTTTTGCGCATCCGTACGGAGAACGAGGGTAAAACGGCGTTGTTTCACTTTGAGGTGTTTCCATAACCTTGCCGTAAAGCTCAGAAGTGGAAGCTTGATAAAATCGTACGTGTTTTTCGAGGCCACAGGTTCGGACCGCATCGAGGAGGCGAAGTGTCCCTAAACCATCAACATCTCCTGTATATTCAGCCATTTCGAAAGAGACTTTGACGTGAGATTGAGCACCGAGATTGTAAATCTCGGTGGGTTGAACTTGGGCGATGATGTATACGAGGTTCGTGCTGTCGCTCAGATCGCCATAGTGTAATTTGAACTTGCTGGGCCCTGAGGAGAAGTAAAGTGGATATGAGATAGAAAGATAGTAGACAGCTTACGTTCATGTTGATCCTCATAGAGATGGTGCAGACGCCCTGTGTTGAAACTTGATGATCGACGAATGATACCATGAACTTGATAGCCCTTGGCCAAGAGAAACTCGGTCCTAAACACATTCAAAACAAAGACTGAGACATGATTTGCAATAAAAGCATACAAGTATGAGCCATCCTGGCCAGTGATGCCTTGTAATGTCTGTCAGTCTCAGGTGGCCTCAGGGCACTAATTGCCGCGACAATACCAGAGATGAGCGCAATTTTGCGCTTTCGGTACTCCTCAGGGGGCGGAAGATTCAGTTTTGTAAAGGCGGGAACATTGTCTGAAGTAGACATCGTGGAAGAGTTAAAGAGACTTGTGGCCGAAGCTCGTATGTTTCAACCGGCAAGATGAGCTACTTCGAACAAGTTCATATTATCACTCGCTGACCAAATTCTGTGCTTCCCCCATGAGGTGACCATGAGGTATTGGTCTAGAGCATCAATGGATGCTACAGAACTTTGTCCTATTCTACAAATGCCAAGACCTTGATAGGATACTTTGACGTCCCAAGTCACCACTCAATCACTAGATGCTTTCTACATTGCCCGTTCTGGCTGAGTCGTAGTTTTTGAGAAACCAATCTACTGTAATGTCGAGAGCTAAAGAACAATGAGGTTCAGGAAAGTGAAAGAAGCACTGCCTCTTGCCTTGCTCGAAAGGGGTGAATTGGAATCCACCCATGAGCATCAGGAGTTTCTTGTTCGATGCAGACTTGCGGAATTGACCATCAGCACGAGATGTGTCAAACTAATGTCAAATAAGTGGGAGACAACGAAGCGACGTGTGATATCATACGGTATAGTTTCCTTGAAAGCCAACAGCCTTCACGATTGTATCGGCCACATATTTGATACTAACTTCCTCATCCTCACCAACTGTACGTAATCAGTAGGGGAATACTCGGAGGACAAAAGTTATTTACCAGAAAGGATAATAGGTTCAACATCGTCATATTCTCGGAGCATCCAAATGAAAAGTTTGGCCAGATCCCAGGAGAAGATAAACTGGCGCAAGGGCTTCCCGGTACCAGCGACGACGAAAGAAGTGTTATTTTCTATTGGTTATCAGCGTCACAAACCGGGACGTAGGTTAGGTAAACATGCTTTTAGCAAGATAGCATTTGTGTATCAAACCAGGAATAACATGAGAATCTTCAAGGTCACTAGAAGCTGCCTGGGCAGATAATCTTGGGAGTGGCTCGGATCACTCACAAGTTATCGTGAGGCCCAAACACATTTGTCGGGATTGCTGAGGTGAAGTTGCAGCCAAACTCTTCCTTATAAGCACTGTTCCACTCAGAAAGGCAAGCAAATAATTTTTGTGTCACATACTGATTTTGTACATCGACCAAGCGCTTAGCGTGAGCGTAACCAAAGTTGCTGTGGTGAGGAGGGCCTATGTGGATTTTATTCTCATCCAGAGGATATTCAACCTTATCCGGGAAGACGCAAGTTGAGAGGCAAGAAACCATTTTGCGGACCTTGTCCTGACATGAAGCATGGAGGACATTGTCATTGATGAGAATGTTATCGCGGAGGAAGGTCAACTGATGGATCAAAACCTTCAGTCATGCTAAATCCAAGGCATGTATTCACAGTGACCTTGTATTTCATGTTTTTGAAGAGTCCACCAACTGCAATAATCGATAGTCAAATTTAATGACAACTTTAAGTATCTGGTGCACATACCCAGGGCAGCAAGATGAATAACATGAGTAGGTTTGTATTTCTCATATAACTGGCGCGTCTGAGTAGGATCCCTATCCGAGGGTGAGGTAGGTTTGGTTACTGATACAAGGTGCAGATTTAAATACCTTAGATCACCCTCCGCTGAACTCGCGAATACCCAAGTCTCTCCTGATCTCTTTCCGAAGCGAGATCCCTCGGGCTCTGACTGGATAACATGCTTGATAGCCTGTCCGACAAGGCCGGTGCCTCCAGTGACGAGAATAACAATTCCGGACATGGGGAGTCTGTGATTCAATGATTTCCACGACAAGAGAAAACTAATCACGTGAAAGATTTCATTTCTTTCTGTCCTCAATTGCACAAGTGGACATGAACTACAAGAAGATTGCTGATGAAGTCTACGCCCTTGCCGAGTCTGATCACCAGTTGGCCCCGCCAGTCAAGGAGGCACTACTAGTAATCAACCAGTGCTTAGATACCCATGGGTGGGTAAGGTAGCTGTGTCGAATCCGTCGACACAACCCTCATACGGACTCTTCAGGACAGAAGGCATCTCAATCAGCTTCAATGGAGGCAAGGATTGTGCGTCAGATACCGCTGCAGAATTTTCTCGGAACTTACCCTGACTCCAGGTACTGTTCTCCTACACCTCTATGCTGCAGTTTTGGCCCGTAGATTACAGGAGCAACAGATGAGGTCCATAAAGGCCCTCTATATTCCAGTGTCCTCTCCCTTCCCCGATCTTGAGTTGTTCATCGACAAGACCGTCAAGGCCTATAATATTGATCTGTATTCTTGCCGATCATCATCAATTCCTGTGGAAAGTGTTCTGGCACCTGCCTCAGCGACACCTATAGCAATGGACAATGGCAGCTCGCACGCAGCTCCATCGCTTGCAGTGAGTGGTGCAAATGGCGGAGAGGGCATGCGACAGGCACTGCATACATACCAGGAACTATTACCACAGGTTACTGCTATCCTCATCGGGATGAGACGGACTGATCCTCATGGCGGTGAGGTTATTATCCTTACTCAAGTATCTTAGTTCCTGCTTATTTCTTAGCCAAGCTCTCATACCGAAATATGACCGATCCTGGCTGGCCTCAATTCGAACGCATCAACCCCATCATTAACTGGTCGTACAGAGACGTCTGGATGTTCCTTCGTCACTTAAATGTACCGTATTGCAGTTTATACGATCAAGGGTAAGCAATCTCTCGTGTATCGGACACAGATTATTCTGACCTGTGCAGTTACACGTCTCTTGGTTCAACATACAATACTTTTCCAAACCCTGCTCTATGCATCCCAGATACTAGCACGTCATCTCTTGGGTTAGAATCATCGACCCTTTTATCTTCGTCGTCTCTCGTGTCCAACACCTACCCTACATCTCCGACGAACGGCAAACCATTACCCTGTGTGGCTCAAACGCTCACGACACTGAATGAATCAATACAATGCACTCTGGCATCTGAAACTCAATCTTTGCTCGGGGCCGATTCGGGCTCTCCCAATTCGGTAGACTCTGCTGTAAAGAAACTGAGGTACCTACCTGCATACGAACTGCAGGATGGGAGCCTCGAGCGCTGTGGTCGTGGACCTACTTCCGTGACACAGCCTGTGCAGACCGTAAAATGTATGAGTGGCGGCGACTGACGGAATAAATTTTGTATTCGTTTACGGAGGCATCGGTCAGAACTTGGAGATTCATCACAATCTGTTGTGCTGACAGAGCTATCAACATTGAGGTTATGTCGTCGAAGCGTTTGGATACCCAACAAATTTGACACTCCACCTACTGCATGGTACAGTTCTTGGAATGTCAGGCTGTAAATTCTCCGGACGATTCTCGACTAATAGAAAGTTTTATGGAAGAGCCTGTGTGGTAATCAGCCTAATCCTGTTTGTCTACTCCCCGCACAGCTGATCTCGACAGATTAGGCTGAAGCAATCAACCCAGTGCGGCAACATGTCTGGGTTGAAAGTGTGGTTTGCTGTTCTCCCTCCTCTATCAGCGCTTCGCTTCGTGTTCTTTTGAAAATTCACATCTTACCTTATTGTGATCAATTGTTGTTACTGGTAGGTTATGGTCAAGGTTAACAAGAGGGTACATGCAAGGTAGATAGGTAGTGAAGAGACGGTCTGTGCGGCAGGCCTAGAGTTCGCGGTAAATGAGTCTACAGGAATTCTATGTTGAATGCAGACTTTAGGAGACTGACGGCACGAAAGATAACTATGACATCTGTGACATACAAGTCCACTATGGCATATTACAGTCCAGGTCCAAATGTTTCAATTTTAACAAAAGCTTTACAGGGAACCTGCTTTGTGAAGATATTGGCCAACATATCCTTCATAGAGAAACATACTTGAGTTTGACTTCACCACATTCAATATTTTCACAGATAAAAATGATACTTGATGTCAATATGTTTTGTGTAAGAATTGCTGACAGCATTGTGAGTGAGTGCAATACAGCCTTGATCGTTGATATGAATGATTGGCTGCAGAAACCTAAGACCAAATAGCTTCCTTTGTTGCATTTGAAGAAGCCATGTGCTCAGCCTCTATCAGCAATGTAGCAACGGTCAGTTGCTTCTTCAATGACCATGAGACTGAACTACCAGTAACCTCAAAAACAAACTCATAGACCCAAAGCAAGTCTCAAACTGAGAGCTCCCTTCAAATAGAATAGAATGGGCTTGGCGGCCTGAAGATGAGGAATACTAGGATTGCCACCAATCTGACTGGCAGCAAACTGTATATTTGCATAAGTTGTCAGGAGTTTGCAGAGATAGCAAGAGGTATAGACACAAGGTGAGCATTGGCCATCTCAAAGCATTCAAGAAACTGCTCAAGATAAGATTCTTGAGGCAAATAGATGAGATGGTTAGCACAATCACATTCAAGAAGAATTACAGGAACATATCTGAGCTTTCCATGATCTTCTATAGCTGAGAGATACATTCATCATCATCTGGGCATGATCATTAGCGGCCATGATCTTGCAACCATAAGCTGCTCTAAGATCCAGTTTAACAGTTATTTTGAGACCATGGATACAACAAGTGATCTGTAATAGACTTCATAGAGCCCAAGGCTCCCACTATCATATACCAACCCAATCACCACATCCGAGCTATCTGACTCACATCACAAATAACACTTACCTAATATCTGCTCTACTCAAAACATCTACAAAAGTGGGTATCTTTCTTCTGATCTGCATACTTTCCTCTAGTACAAATCAACCTGGCTCCATTCTCTGCTCAATTACTCTATAACTGATCACATGAAATCCTCTCCATGAAACTCCAGACTATATATCTGAGGACTTTGGTGTACTCAGAGTAATTATCTGTCTCCTGTCACATCCTGATCCAATTACATCTGTTCCAAACTATGGATAATGTCTACCATCTCATCTATACTCTCAAACCTCTTCTAGTGCAGATTAATCTTATCTGTTATGACTTTAGTCTCAAAGTGTTAAGATGAAAGATAAACTTTATATATTAAGGTTAACACAAGAAAACTTGATAGAGTTCCAAGTACAAAGTGTCTATCTTATATATACTAGGCTAATGGTCCTAGCCTACCCTAAAAAGCATGTGTTATTCATAAGGTCAACATATATTAAACATATTGTATAACATCATCATTCTGGAACCTTCTGTGTAATAGTGACATGAAAGAAAATAGAACATTACTACAGTATGTTTAATACATGTTGACCTTAAGATAAATGTTATGATTCAATGACCTTAGAGTGGATCAAAGAAAGGAACCTTGTATTAGGATTAACACAAGAAAACTCAATAGAGTTCTTAGTATAATATAATATATCTACCTATATATATACTAACTAGCAATAGTCTGTGCTTGGCTATTTCTGAGCTGCCCTAAAGACCATGTATCAGTTATGAAGTCAACATATATTGTACATATTATATAACATCATTATTCTTGAATCTTCTACTATGTTCTTCTATAACCATATGATTTTGTGATTGTTACTGTAACCTTGTTATCTGATGTGACTGATGTGTGATCATGACATCACTCTAACTCTAATCTAAATCCAAGAAATAAAGAGACAAAAAGAAAATTTAAATGAAAAAACTAGAGTTTAGACTTTATATCTCTAACGTTACCTTCTTTAAGGTTCCTACTCCTAGAGGAACTTGCATTACTGCCTTTTCCCTTCCACCTTCACCAATTCCTCTCCAACTTCCTTAAATATTCATTTTCAAATCTTCTGTCATTCCACCTATACAACATTTTTGCTATATATTTTCCTGGCAATTCTTCCCTCTATTAATATTGCCCCCACTTTTTCCTGCA
>Ga0157368_1000890_pt1 | contig 13360 bp, 10 predicted proteins | sample AttbisABBM3_FD_113146 | JGI IMG/M metagenome (GOLD analysis project Ga0157368, IMG submission 113146) | Fungus gardens microbial communities from leaf cutter ant in Botucatu, State of São Paulo, Brazil - Atta bisphaerica ABBM3 | ecosystem: Host-associated > Fungi > Mycelium > Unclassified ...
CTGTGGATGATTTTGTTGATGATGCTCTTTGTTATGACTTAAGTCTAGGAGTCAAGACAAAAACATACTCTTATATTGAGTAACATAAGAGAACTCAATAAAGCTCTAAGTACAAATGAATCTACCTTATATATTATAGTCTGTGATCTGTGTATACACTATAACTAATCTACTCTAAAGTCCATGTGTACTTTATAAGACCAATTATACTATATGATATTATTTGTTCTAGAATCTTCTATATTCTTCTCTGTATCACATGATTGTGTGATCTATAACTGTGACATATGTCACACTTCTATCATGCCTTTGTAACTTGTGACCATCACATGAGACATTACATAATACTCTTTGTCTAAGTCCAAAATAAAGAAAAGAAAGACTAAAAATAAAAATAAATGGAAAAATAGAAAAGAAAATAAATAAGACCAAGTTTATCATTCACAACTCTAACACTCTTGCTGAAGAGTATGTTATAGTAGCTGTTCAGTCAAATCCTAAACTAATGTAAGCTTGCTACTTATTTGAGTTCCTATAATCAGCATCAATACTGCTAGCTGGCTGAAAAGTATAAGCTTTCAGTTAAATTGCCTTTTTGTGTAGTTGGTTTGGTGCTGGCAGTCTAGCCATATTACATTCTATTTCCTTTTTTCATTTCTATTTCATTATATTGATCAATCATAACTGGTTAACAGTCCAATGGACTGCTGGATCAAAACTGAACCATAGCAACAAAGTTTTTGGACCACAACTATATGTCTCAGTATAAAAGGACTCAATTCTCAAGCAGTGAACCTCAGCTGTTTGCACATACTAGTGTCAGACTGAGGTGAGCTCACTTTAACTTCATTTATAGATAACATAGCCTAATTATAGTAAATAGCTTATATTCCATTATTCCATATTCTGAAAGCTTTCTGAGATAAGCTTTTCCCATATTCATTATCATGAACCTTACTGATACTTATGGTTTACTTATGGTTGTGCTGTAAATACTTTAATTCCATATCCCGGAAGCTTCTGGAATATTTACCAATCTCTACTATGCTGTGGCTTTATTCTATTTTTATGTCACTTAGAACTTTCTCGACAATTCTAAAATTTGTCAACTTCCTTTTTCTGAGGGTTACAAACCACATAGTCTTAGGGGAACTCTTAAGCACTACAATTCTGCTGTAGTAGGCAATCTTTTCCTAAAGTAGCAGCAATGTACCCTTCTCAATTTTACAAAATTGATACTGACGCATTTTGATTTGGTAATGCACATAACATGGTTGAACAGGCTAGAAAGGGTCTGTTCTTTGTTCCTTGTCGAAATGATGCCTGATTTGATTTCTGAGCAACCCAAGGCCTCAGGGACTATGCGTAAGTTTTGCTGTCCTTTTGAGAATTGCAAATAATCTCCATTCAAACAGACGCACAACCTCCTACATCGAACTCACCGACTCAACCGAAGACAAAACAAGAGACGGTCGAGGGTAGTGGCGGTAAGAACAACCAGAAATTCAGGGGTTTTCATTATCAAGGCCCCGATTTCAATGATACTGTTAGCCGCCGAAGTTATGCTTCTGACGTATTGATGCAAAGCTGATCAAGCGAGTTCGACAGCAGTGTAACATTTGCGATAGTATTTGTGATCCATGCGTGACCTGGGAATGTCTCTCTAATTTATACCATTAGTTACACGAGATAGGTGAGACTCTGGACATGGTTCGAAATGCAGTTACTAGAGCGTGGCTGTAGGGTAGAAATGGTGGACTTTTGGAAGGGCCGAAGGGAACGAGGGTTGCGAGAGTGCGGGCGTTGCTTAAGTGTATTCATTCTGACTCACGATCATGGGCTCAGTTTATATCTCCCGCCTGAATTGATCACTGCAGTTTCGGCAGTCCGTGAAGCGCATGTATCTTCTAAACTCAAGATCCCTTCGCGTTCACTGCTCTTGTGTACGCAGTTTTCCCCCGTACCTCCCGTGTTAGTCCAGCTCTAATGGTCCGACACCAACATCGATGTTGTAGAATTGATATTTTGAATGGATTTCTTCTTCGAAATCAATTGGCCCAAGAGAAAACAAGAATACCGACAACCTTACAATTTTAGAAGAGACTGCCTTTACTATGAGCCAGCTTTGGACGAGGATCCTGTGGAAAACGAGTGGGCAGAATGCTTTTTGCTGGATCTAGTTCCAGAACTGAAAGTCTGTCAGGTAAAAAGTGAATTCTTCAATGGAATTATCAATTATGTTGAGAAGAGAACCATCTTTGAACACAGTCTAAGTAAGGGAGATGCCAGGACAGGAGGCTCGTTGGCTAAGGGACCCCCGGAGGACTTGGTATGACGTTCGGGTCCTTTGCACAGTGTTTGGAACTGCATCCCTGGATGCATGAAAGCTAGTGTCATTAGCATTGATTATTTTTCTAAAATGCGGCGCATCACATGTGATGAAGGAGTGTGACGCAAGCGCGACGCGTCAATAAGTGCTCTTGACTGTGATAATTGGACTTGTTCATCCAAAATCATGGCTCCCATCTCTGTACACATTAAACATGCTGGAAAGACGCATGACGTTCAACTTGACCCCGATCTTCCCCCTGCCATGTTTAAGGATGCTATTTATCAGGTGACTGGAGTCCCCGTAGAACGTATGAAGGTCATGGTCAAGGGTGGTGTTTTGAAGGTGCCTTTTTCTCAATAGTGCTGTGGAGAATTACTTGATTCCCATCGTTCTCAGGGTGATTCGTCATGGAAAAAAATAGGACCAAAGCCAGTGAGTTCAAGAGTTGGGTGAAAGCAGCCAGAGGACTCAGCATTGAAGGGCCAAACTTTCATGGTTATCGGTGCTGCAGGAGAGCTCCCTAAACCCCCTGAAAAGCCTATTGTCTTCCTCGAAGGTCCATCTCCCACATCGGCTTAGATGAACACTCACAATCGAACAGACTTGGATGACTCCGAATTGGCTGAGGCGGTGTGTTCTGCCTGTAGCAGTGTTTTCCTGGATTATGCTTACCTGGCTATCAGCTCGCAAAACCGGTTGGCCTTAAAAAGTTTGTCGTTCCTCCTCTTATCAAGTGTCTACTCATGTAAAAACAATAGTCTGGGCAATACATGCTACATGAATGCCACTGTACAGACACTCCGCGCCGTGCCTGAACTACAACAAGCCTTAACTGCGTATGTTCTGGTAACTATAGTTCAGCTTACTGACTGAAACACCTGCCAGATCTGCACTCCAATCAACAACGCCCTTGCCTGCCGCGCTGCGCGACTTGTATCGGGATATGGGAAAAACCACGGACAGTGTTACGCCAATGCAATTCCTCGGCATCCTACGCCAAGTGAGATCACACTTATCCTCACTAGTTGTACTTTGCCAATGGTGATTTTCAGGAGAATCCTCAGTTTGCTGAGATAGACCGTCGAGAGAAGAGTGCCCTGGTGATGAGAGGATATGCCCAACAAGGCTTGATTTTCTCTTCGACTGCCTTCCTCAGCCGTTAATTCTCCCATCTCTAGATGCTGAAGAATGTTATAGTTTTATCATTCAAACCCTCCGCAATGTCCCTGGCTTGTCAGCAGAAGGCACAACTTTAGCAACATCGGCTCAAGCTGACGTTGGCAGTCAGAGATTTATTGAGCAATATTTGATGGGCTCGATGCGACGGGAGTGCGTACCCGAGCTCTAGACGAGAAATGAATCTGAGCATGTACAGGTTAATGTGCGACGAAGCCCCTGAAGAGCCCGTGAACATCATGTCGGAGCAAATCCTCAAGGTCGAATGCAATATCACAATTAGTACCAATTATATGCTCGCAGGTATCATGAATGTGCGCGGTCATTAAATATTCTTGTAAAAATGCTTTATAATCTCCCCGCCTCTAGTCACTTGACCAGAAGATAGAGAAAAATTCTCCGAGTCTGGGGCGATCAGCTGTTTACTCGCAGAAGTCACGATTGTCAAGGCTGCCTAGTTATCTGAGTGTACATATGGTTCGATTTGCATGGCGAGCGGATATTGGCAAAAAGGCCAAGATCATGGTGAGGCCAGTACATTCGTTTCAGGCTGTGCCATAACCATAGTCATTGCAGCGGAAAGTAAAGTTCCCAACAGAATTTGATGCGCTTGAGCTTGCGACAGATGATCTTAAAACTAAACTTCTTCCTGCGAGCCGCAAGCTCAAAGAAGTTGAGAAGGAGCGTGCGGAAAGGAGAAAGGTCCGGAAGCGGACGAAGGCTGTTGAGATCCCGGCAGTGACGAAACATACACCTGAGCCTCCAGTCGCTGAAGCTACAGCAACAACCGAGGGTGACGTCGCTATGGCCGATGCCAGTGCATCGGCCGAAGGAGGGGATAATGCCAAGATCATCGCTATCGGGGAGTTAGAGGATGAAAACGTATATAGAGAAAAGGAAGCCAGAGAACTTGTCGAGCTCGTGGATGCTGAAATCAAGAAGGACATTGGCGCCAGCCAGACTGGTCTTTACGATCTTGTTGGTTCGTACAGATTCTTTTGATTATGAGAAAATTTCCCACTTATTTGCCGCCTTGTGTTTCCTTGAAATAGCCATTGTTACGCACAAAGGTGCTGCAGCAGACGCAGGTCATTATATGGCCTTCGTGAAGAAGTCCGTCTTCCACGCAACGAAAGGGACGACTCCGCATGTTCCTGGTACCACGGACGCATCGGTGGAGTTTGATGAAGACGATGAAGATTGGTACAAGTTTGATGACGATAAAGTATCAATTTTCCCGAAGGAGAAGCTGGCCACTCTTGATGGTGGAGGTGTGTATCCTTTTCATATGATTCTCGATCATCTCTCACCCATGTCGTGTAGGAGAAGACTCAGCCGCATATGTTTTATTGTATCGAAGCAAGCCTCTTGTATGAATGGAGGATTCCAGAGAATGTGTCGTGAAAGTGTTGACATTGGTCTGCTGATACTTATATGTCATATGACGAAATAAACCGATAGGTCTATGGGGGTGCTACACACCTATATATTAACTCTGTTTATAGCTGATTTTAAGCCGAATGTCAGGAAAAATCTAAGGCAGTTATTCCCTTATCATAGGGAGACGAACCCCGCTTTTTCGCGCGCATTTATTATATAATAAAATAGTTTCGATTTATGGCTCAGTGTCTACCGTAAGCACAGGCACAAGTAGCCGTTATCCTCGTCTTAATGAGCCTATTCAATGTTGCTTCAGGGATTCTTGGCTGACTGGAACATGCTTATCGGAATTGGTCGGTTCTTTTATTAGGACTGATGTTTTCGGAGTGAAACCAGTCGAAATTAACGCAAGCCTGACGGCGAAAACGTCACTGGTCTTTCAGCTCCTCAACTCCCATTCACTATACACGTCATTGATTCTGTTATCTGTTAGCCAACCGCATTTCAGTCAGAAGTCTTTCCAAATCTCTTGCTTCTACTCAATGGCGCCGAGGGCGTTGTCCATTGTCCTCCCCAATGGTGATTCCAGCCCGATACTGAAGACATTACCATCTATGGTTCTTCAACAGGAGTCAGGGTGGAAGATGCAAAAATCCCACTCAGACTTAGCTTTTCCAAGGCCTTCTTCTAGATCTCGCGGTTATTCGGAATCTAGGATGCGAGACTTTGCCTCGTCTTCAAATCACCCATTTAACAGGATAACACCAACCAAAACGACCGTACAGCCGCAAATACTGGAACCAGCTGCAACGGTGGTGCCATCGTCATCGCTCGGTAATAGATCGTCTCTTCGTGACCGATCCCCTTCTGTTTCTCGAGTCACTGAGCTGGGGAAAGTGGATAATCTTGCAGCATCATCTTCTGGGAATCCCGGATTCTGGTGGTCCCTAAATCGCAGAGAGGTTGCCGCACGCCCATGGAATAATACAGGGGAAGCTGACATACCAGAAGAACAGAAAGAAAACTGGGAGCAGACGCGCAAGGTGACATTTCTTTTGGCTTACTGTTTCGAGTTCGTGAGGTACAACTTGACTCCTATTGATAGACCGTTAGCCAAGCTATTTGTAGCGTCCTTGGTCCGGCAACTGTTTTGGCGCATAGAACACTTCTTGCAAGCATGCCTCTTCTGGAGTTCGTTCCTGTACCTGGTTTGACGATGGCAGCTAGGTTACTCCTGCATATCTGGGATGCTGTTCAGGAGGTCGACGTAGGTAGTTCAGTTTCAGTCCATAGAACCTCTCTTACACCGCATATAGACAAACAGGCTGGTTTTCCTCCGGCTCACGGAACGCTGTGCCTGTGTTATCATTACTTTGGACCATGAATTGCAAAATTCTGGAGAAACTGTCCTGCAAGAACTTTCTCCTTCCTTACGAAGGATAGAAGAGTTCGTCACAACCTATCTTCGATTCTCGTGGTCCTGAATCAGTTTTTTTTTGACAGGCTATTCACTCGAATTCAGGTACTTTTGAAGAAGGAGAGCAATATTCCTTTCCTCAAACGATACCTAAAGAGGGAAGAAACACTTCAACGTGTCGAAGCTCTCAACAGGGAACTTGATCAAGAGCTTCAAATTCTTGGAGTATGACTGCTTCTATTCGCTTTTCTCAATTTTTGACCAAATTTCTAGCCTTCATCCCAGATCAGAACAGTTAAAGTCATAAAAGAGTTTGCTGCTGGAATGGACGATCGTATTGAAGCAGCCATTCAACGAATTCTCCAGAGTCATTGTTGTTCTCAGTCAGCCCAGAACCCGAGTTTGACTCATTCTCCGAAAAATCCATCGCTACTTCGCCCCATGTCTAGGAGGCTACTACAGCCACTGGAGGAGATCACTAGTGTGCAAGATCACAAGGATCGAGAATTAGATCAAAATGATTTGCGACAACAGATGGATAATGCTCTGCAATCTGGAAACGACTCGACTATGTTGGATTTTCTACAAATACCGAGGGAGGACATTCTAGAAGCCATCAAGTCAATGCAGAGACATTTAGAGAAGACAACCCCGGGGTCAATGTCCGCCGCAGACTTGGATGCACACAATCCGAAAGACACACTGGAGCGCGAATTCATTGAAACTGGTATTGACTCCTTGAGGAGAATGAGCAAGTCGACCACTACTCTGCCCAGCTGGACGATAACAAGGTTTGTCTTTCTTAGACAATGCCTTCGCGTTGTGACGGACTTAACCTCTGTGGTAGATTTGAGATTGACTGTACCAATCGCATTGGTGTTGGCTTTTTCTCGGACGTTTATGAAGGAACTTGGCGTGGCCAAACAGTGGCAATCAAGGTTCTGCGTGATTTCGCATCGAGTCGGCTGTTCGTTCGGGAGGTTGAGATATGGAAGAATCTATCCCATCCAAATATTGTCGAGTTGCTCGGAGCTAGTAGTGCTAGCGGAAATCCACCTTGGTTTTTTGTCAGTCCTTTCGCGGAGTATGGCGACCTCGGCAATCATCTAAGGCACACAAACGCGGTGAAGGAACCACGGGGACTGGGACTCAGCCCATCCTTATCGTCTTCCTCTGCTCGGACCCTCGAGCACACACGTAGGGACAGTTTGAGACACTCGAGAGAGTGTGATCTGTACCGTTTCATGATGGAAATTGCCATGGGAATGGATTATCTCCACGAACACGGTGTTCTCCATGGTGACCTCAAGGTAATTAAACATTCATATAGATCGACTTCCGAGATGACGTCCTAATAGTGTGCTAATGTGCTTGTGGACGAGACATACACTTGTCTAATATCGGATTTCGGTCAAAGCGAAATCCGAGCTGAAGCCTACCGCATGAGTGGTATATCTGGATCTCGTAAGCCTTCGAGTCCATTATTGCTTGGCCATAGACTCATCTATCTATCTCATAGGTGGCACACTTCGCTGGCAAGCACCCGAAGTGATGCAGGGACTCAGTGAACTAACGCCCGCTGCTGACACCTATGCGTTCGCCATCACTTGTGTAGAGGTCCTCAACATGGGTCAAATGCCCTGGAGCCTCGTCGACGATAGTACTGTCCAGTTTATCGTACTCAGTAAGTCTGTTCGTTTATTGTGATAGCAGGGTCTCAAACGCTAGGCAGAAGAAAATGAACGTCCTGCAATACCAAGTCAATACCAGGCGAGCACAATTCATGAACTCCTGCAACAATGCTGGGACCGTGACCCGGAGTCACGTCCCTCCTTTTCAGAAGTCGTGCGATCTCTGCGGCGGAACCGACACAGTAGAAGCATACAAGATACACCACCTCCAAAGTTCGTCCCCGAAATGTCCGAGTCTGATCAACCGCGAGAACCACAATCACCAGTCTCTCTCAGTCCTTGTCGTAAGTATCGCTGGACGATATTTTTGCTCCTTCTACAAGGATGCATGCTCACGCAACGTACTTAGTTTCGATACTCAACTCGGCCGAGGCTCGGACTCCCCTCACGACAAGACCTTCGTTCAGAGCATCTAATCCCGTTTCCCTCCCCGTATCTTCAGATTCCCATTCACAAGAGGAGACAATCATCGAGTCCTCTGTTGAAAGTGACTTATATAGTGCATCGCCATACAATGACTCATACTCGACTATTTTGAGCGAAAATTCCGCAGTTTCAGAGGAGTTTGTGAAGATCGATATGGAAATGGATCCAAAGCTATGGGAGGCGAGAAATGAACGTCGATATCGCATGTCTCTGACCCATCGATATCATCATTCCCGTGTGTGTTCTTTGCTCATGGCGGTTCTTACCATGTTCACAGGCCTATATCAGTGTCCCTAGCACTCTGGGATCCTGTGCCAGTGGCTGTTGGTGCTGTTGGATATGTAGTTAAGCCGAGCGGAAGGTTTATGACCCTGTTCAATGCAGTGAATCCTACGGAAATAGATGATACGCGAGTCAGAAGCATGCCATCGATTGCAGGCTACGGTAAGGTACCAATCGGCAGTTATCGACATGCAACACGCAACGCTGCGCTGCGGGGCCTTGATGCTGTGGTTGGGTTTTTGAACTCTGGAAAACGGGATGATCCTCCCTCCAAGTGAGAACGCCTGATTTATCCATGTTCAAAATCACATTAAATTGTCAGAAGCGTCAGTCGAAGAGCTTCGTTTCCATTGAGAGCTGGTCACAAGGTAGCGTATATGTATACTGAGTCGACAGAATACCGGTACATGCGGGAATTGGAGGCAGCAAAGGCCTGGTTCAAGGCCAATGCAGACAGGATCATCGAGGCATTCGGCGTGGAGCACAGCGTACATAGAGAAGATTTGATGCTTAGTATGTGGCTTCTCTAATCAACTTCACAGTTTGAATGGCCGACTGACTGACTTCAAGTTATAGGCGTTTTACAGGCGCCGAGTTATGCTCTTTTCGTCAGCCATAATCATCCTGATGGAAATGTGGGTTACCTTCGGTTCGCTAGAACCCAAACGACTGAATGGAACTATCAGGTTCATTTCCATACGTTCAGTCCCAGACAAGGGAAGCCATGGGGTATTTTTTGCACAGACACTAATACAATGAACGAACACGGAGGACCATCTTATCATGAGCCTTCGCCAACACCATACCAATGTGCATACAAGGTATCTATTAATGGAGAGCGACCCAAGGCCGTGCTTCTTGCCAGGCTGCGATTCCCCCCAGACTCTATGGAGCCTACTAGTTTATGATCTGGAACACACTACACACTATCATTCTACAATCTTTACATCACTACTATATCTATGCATATCAAAGTTCTAGAATGTAGCACGCCTTTCAGCCCCCATCCTGGGGGCTTGCAGTTCGAGAGAAAGTGTGGCAAAATTATAATTAATGTCTACCTGTCTCTTGATGTTTTATGAACGAATATTATCATGTCTTATACCATTCAAGTACAATTTGTGTTATAAACTGTTCAGAGAATATCTGGAAGACTCTTCCATGATGGACAAAACTCATATCAACCCAGTGTTAAGCACAGTTCTCACTTTGAGTGAAAATCTGCAATTAGTTACACAAGAGGGGACAAATCAAGTGTGAAAATTATCTGAGGATGGATAGAAGTTATCTAAAGGATGAATACCAGACGATCCAAATTAAATAAATTAAATAGATTTGTAATATGTCATGCACTAAGCTTGGGTATGAGTTATCTAGGGTGTGGATCAGGCTAAATACTTGTTTATGGAGTTATAACTAAAATGACAGACAATAATCTTGGCTTATGTTTACTTATCACATGGTCATAATTTCAAACAGAGTTGGAGTTCAAGAGAGTGTAGAAGAGAAGAAGTAGGTTACTAGAGCTCAATTACCAGACTGGGAGAAGTACAAAATATCTACTTGGCCTTAAATACTGAGTACTGCAGTCAGAACAGTGGCTAAGGAAATAGTAGAGCAGGAGAAAATATGAATGCAGAAAACATCTAGAACTGATGAGAGGTTTTATCTGTGAGCAGAAAACAAATACCCCAGATGTCTTGGAAGTGGATATAGCACTTAAACAACTTATACACTTCTGTGGATTCTTCTATCACAGATCATATATCCATGTATTATGTTTCATTACCTAGCTGTCTGTTTCCTAGACTTTCTGTTGTTACATTACTAGAAGTCAGTTTATAGTGTTTCTGTAGATATTCTCCTCTCTACTATTGTCTTAAATATGAGTACTTAATGTTTAAGGCTAGTGAATACTGAATACTCTGTACTTTCTTCAGTCTGATAATTGTATTAGTAATACACTAGTGGCACTCTCATTCTCACTAGCCTTCAATTATATCCATCTCCAGCATAAATAACACTTACCTCATTTCTGAGCTCCATTCTTCTCTGTTAAAGATAGAACTCACTATTTCTGAGCTATACCCTCTTACTCAAGGATAGCACTTATTCATTTTCAAAGTTATATCTTTTTCTATAAAGATAGCACTCAAACTCTGAACACATTCAATGGAGTCTACTCCTATCCATATCCAATCTCCATCTCTATAAAAACATGGATCAATCTAAATCTGGCCACTTGTTGGAGCTAGACAGAGATATTGATACTACTTAGTATGGAGACATCTTCAATAGTCTCATTCCATCACTACTTGAGTTTCACTCTATCTTAGATACAATTCTTTGTATATAAGACTAATAGTTATACTGTTACAAACTCAAGACCTTAGAGTAGGTCAAGAATAAGAATCTTGTATTAGAGTTAACACAAGAGAACTCAATAGAGAACTCTGTATAGGATCAACTACCTTATATATCTAAAACTAATAGTCTATGCTCTACTACATTAGCCTATTCTAAATGACTATATATATAATATGCTATATGATATTATCCTTTTAGAATCTTCTACCATCTTCTATTATGATTGTGTGACTGATCTGTGATATCATGCTAAACCCTAACCCTAGTTCTCAAAATAAGAATAGAAGAAAATTGAAAATAAATTGAAAATAAATTGAGTTCATTATCTTCCATTCTGACATATACTGTAATAGCTAGTCTAATAATCAACAATAAAGTTAATTCTAACCTCTCCAAATCTTCTTCTAAAATTACAACTACATAACTTGTAAGAAATATATTATATAAATTGAATTCAGAAGACTATATCTATATATTATAAATAAGTTTGATTATTTGATCTGTATATTCTATATTTTTCCTATAAACTTTTCCTATCCAAGTGTATACTATGCTTAATATTTGACTCTTTTAATATCTAGACTATATAAACTTAGTGACTAAAGCTGTCAATATAATTCTAGCTAGTTCTGGGTTTGACTCTTGGTATGACCATTATCTTATTTCAATATTTAGCAATCTTAGGAATTACTCTGATAACTTAAAAGTTATCTAGTAAACTGTGTGTTATGATTCAAAGATCTTGAAGTGGATCAAAGAAAAGAAACCTTATATTAGTTAATACAAGAAAACTCAATGGAGTTTCTAGATACAATGTATCTACCTTATATATACCTTGCTTATAGTTTGTACTACACTAACTTAGCCTACTCTAAAAAGTCATGTGTCAAAGCTGAAAGCAGTGAACTTAACTTTTTCTTATTCTCTTTCTCATTTTTATTTTTATTTTATATTTTATTTTATATTTTATATTTTTAGAACTAAGGTTAGGATTAGAGTGATAAGATCACACTGTCACACAATTAATCACAGTAACAGTCACAAGTCACAAAACATATAGAAGGACATAAAAGATTCTGGAAGAATGATATTATATAATGTGTACAACACATGTTGACCTTAAGGCTAATATATGGCTGTTTAGGGTAGGCTAGAAATGATTAGCATGGACCATGAGATTTTAGTATATAAGGTAGACTATCCTGTACAGAGTTCTCTATTGAGTTCTCTTGTATTAACCTAATATAAGGTTCTATTCATTAACTCACTCTAAGGTCTTTGAGTTGTAACATTAGAACTCAATTCCCTTTCCTGAGACTGTCCAACACAGGACCTTCTCTTACTTACTCTTTTATTATCCTTGACTGAAGGGCAACACTGTCTTTTGGTCAAGAAAAATTGCTGGACCCTAGGCATAAGAGGTATACTAGTTAGGCAGGGAAAGCCTAGCTATTTGATTATATCAAAGCCCACTGGTGTAGTTTAGACATATCACCTTGTGTGGACATGTTACATAACCTTTCTTGTATCAGCCTTGTGCTACAAATCCCCTTGTGATCTGTCTATGCAGAAGAACAGCAGTAGTTCTTAAAACACTGCTTAGAGTAGAACAGTTTTCTTAGACCAAAATTATGATACAAATTAGTAGTAGAAAGTAGTCAGTAGAATGGTGTAGGCAGGACAAGAAGAGGGCCTGCTACCACTTACTAAGATTTCCTCAAGTTTGGAATACAAATCAGAGAGTGAAGTTAACACAACTTCCTCTTCCTTACTAATTTATGCATTGTCTCTTCCTATACCCCACCATCATTACCCTTTCCAATTGACTCACCACCTTCATATTACACTATGAGTTAACATGACCTATACACAATTATCAGACAACAATAAGAGCAGTTGGTGGCAATGCAAGTACAAATACAAGCCCTGATCACAGGAGGGGTAGAAGGAACAGGAGCAGAAAGAGGGGCAACAGGGTCTAATGTGAGATCTTAGATGGAGATGGCCAAGCTACCAATTTTTAATGGAAAAGCAGGAAAAATAGAGGGGCTCATAACAGCATGCAGGTTATATTTGAGGATGAAGATGAGAGAAGCAATAGTAGAAGAACAAGTACAGTGGATGTTATAAGACAAAAGTGTGGACAGACTTTGGTAAGGTTAGGGTTAAGATATAGACAGTAGTATTATTATTAGTCTATGATGAGAGAGAGAGGGCACATAACTGAAAGTCACATGATATGATATCATAGGGCTAGAAGAGTCTAGAGTGAGTCTAGGGTTAGAATGA
>Ga0157368_1000892_pt1 | contig 13343 bp, 13 predicted proteins | sample AttbisABBM3_FD_113146 | JGI IMG/M metagenome (GOLD analysis project Ga0157368, IMG submission 113146) | Fungus gardens microbial communities from leaf cutter ant in Botucatu, State of São Paulo, Brazil - Atta bisphaerica ABBM3 | ecosystem: Host-associated > Fungi > Mycelium > Unclassified ...
AAATAGAGGATTATCAATCATTGTGATGGATCAATGCCAAGTAAAGAATAAATCTACTAGTCACACAGATTGCATATTTTGGAAGAGATACTCAGGAAGTCTGGTAGATGAGTTCACTAGAAGGTGGGTGAGATAGATTGACCACACAAGGATAGACTAATTTCGACAGAAGCACGATGATATGTCGGCACAAAACCTCCCATCAAGGACAGACGACTAAGCACATGTGATGTGGTGTTTCATGCTAACCATTAAATGACTAACGACATCTGGCTAGAGTTGGGTTCGAGAACCCCATTGAGCTTAGGAGCTTCTTGACATGTGATGATCGAGATCGAGTAGCCGACGAGTCCTACAGTGACGAAGGGAGCAAGGACAAGGGTAGCGTAACGAGCAAGCTGCCAAATGGCTCATAAGATATTGTTTAAGAAATATTGTTTGAGAGTGCAATGGGTGACAGTCGTTTGTTGAGCCAGACCATAGTTCTAACATACATTTCTGTGCTGAAATATGGCTTCTAACACAAAACAGCTGCAGTCCATGTAGTTTCAACTATGAATGACCGTTCAATGAAGACTGGCGCTTGTGGCGCGTGGGTGTTTAAGCTATTCCTGGCCATATTCGTTTCCCCGGAAGAAGACGCTGGCCGACTACATAAAATAGACTTTCTCACCTTTCTTACCTCGAATGGCTGCCTCCCTTCCCAATTCCCCCATTCATAGTGATAGACACACCTCCTCACTCTCCTCTGCAACGATGGCACCAGACGATCGGGACACAATGCCAGCTTCCCCCGTGTCATACTCATTCGAATTCGAAAGCGTCCCACCGACACACAAGCACAGAACGCTCATTCTTTGCTTTGATGGCACAGGTTAGATCTGCTCCGTCTTCCAGCCCATTTTTCTAGTCATCGTCTCTGAGCTCACGTCCTGTCCTTGATTTTCAGGCGATCAATTTGATGATGATGTCAGTCTCCACTTCTTCCCAGTTTCTTCCCAGTTCGGTTTTCAAGTTTATCCTGTTCCATCCTAGAATTCGAATATTGTCAATTTCGTTTCTCTCTTGAAGAAAAATGACAGTTCAAAACAACTTGTCTATTATCAAGTACGTGGAACCTCACTGCATCTCAATGCATTTGTGGCCGACATACGGCATGCCTTCAGGCTGGGATCGGCACGTACACTATCCCTCAAGTAGCGAAACCGATGATGGCCAAAGTTCACAAGGTCCTTGACGCCATGATTGGTGTCCACTTAAACGCGCATGTCATGAGTGAGCGCATCTGCAATCTAATTCTGCTCGGAGCACCGACTTAGAGGCGCGACAGGTGGTTACGAATTTCTCATGCAAAACTGTGAGCGGTCATCTTTTATGTTAGAAGATTGACAGATCCAATGTGCCTAGATGAGTATGGCGATAAGATATCCCTCTTTGGTCTGTTTTTCCGCGTTCCATCCCAAATGTTTTTGACATATTCCCACTTATGCCAGGGTTTTCACGAGGAGCATGTGAGTGGTGCCAGGTTCCATAAAGAGTCATTAACTGAATTCAGGTTAAGATACTGCTCGTGCATTGGCTGGAATGTAAGCCGAGTCATTTTAAAACAGGCTTCCTCTGACAGATTTCTATCTTGATCAGGGTTCATAAGGTTTATCCCTTCCTAATCCTGAACGAGGCACGAACTAATTGAAATCCAATAGGTTGGCTTGTTGCCAAAGTCAAACCATCAACAGGTCCCGTTTGCATACAAGATGTATTCTCGTGAAGATGAAACCGGGTGGAAGCAGAGCGCAGCTTTCAAGAAAGCCTTTTCAATTGACGTTGATATCCAGTTGCTTGCTGTTTGGTGAGCCGTCCCTAATCTGTGTGCTATTCGAAATTGAATGAAGGGGTGCATGGCGATGATTTTACAGGGACACCGTGGGCTCCGTTGGCGTGATCCCGAAGCGCCTTCCTTTTACAACCTTTAATACTCACGTGAAGCATTTTCGTCAAGCCCTGGCACTCGATGAGCATCGAGTTCGTTTTAAACCGAATTTTTTCAACCGTCCGACTCCTGAGGAAGTAGAACTTGGCCTCAAATGGGGTCAAGGTCAACTAAGCGAGAAGAAGCGTAGCCCACGGCTTCATAAGAACAGGCGAAACTGGGAGACACAGTATGCTCGCCAAGGACTTCGCCAAGGACTTCATTCAACTGATGTTGAGGAGGTTTGGTTTGCTGGGTGTCACTGTGGTAAGTCGCATCCGAGTCGGAGAATTTATACAAATACGAAGTTCATTGTGCTTGCAGACGTCGGTGGCGGTGCCGTAAAAAACGAAGTACGAAACAGTCTGGCAAGGATTTCCCTTCGCTGGATGGTTCGTGAATGTTTCAAGATCGGTACTGGTATCCTATTTGACCGCAAGATGTTCAAGTATATCGGTATGGACCCTGAATCCGTCTGGCCAGAAGTGAAGACACGACCACCTCCCGTCCATGAGTTTTCTGGTACGCCACCGCCATCAACTCGACCTTTCCTAACCCTCCCTGGAGACAATGGAGCTCCTGTGGAGGATAACTCCTTTGTCAGTGAAGAAGAGGAAGATCTTGCTGATGCCAAATCCGACATAAACGATATGTTGGAAATCGCAAAATCATGGTGGATCATGGAACTGGTCCCACAGAAAATTAAATTCCAGAAAGACGATGACACATGGACTTCCAAGATATCGTACGTGTGACTCTTGCAGTTATTATCTTCGCTGACACCTTCGCTCCAGAGTCAACTATGGACGTGGCCGTGTAATCCCCAAACAGCGGACGAACGGTATCAAAATCCATCGTTCAGTACAAATAAGAATGCAACATCTCAATTACATACCCAAACCTAGTATCAACTTCTCGAAGGTGCAATGGATTGATTGATTGATCGTGATACCCATGATTGCGATCTCCTCTTGTTCCCTCGGCAATTGCTTCCTAGATGTTTCGAAATTCACAAACAAACAAACAAACCGAAACCAGTGTACATCATATATGTCGTGACTGGAATATCTTGGATTGAATTCGTTAGAGAAGTCCTCGTGATACGACCAATTGACAGACTGTGTGAAAACTAATACTTGGACCCAGGCCGCGCATGTCATGTAATCGATCCAGAACAATGAGCCCTCTTCTCAACCGAGCGTTTCACCCATCACGAATTAGATTGCTTCACTTTTGACTGTCCAGACAATTTCAGTGAGAGTTTCTCGAAGATAACACTATTCCTGATCGATCTGTGGGCGGCCCGCTGACACTCCGAATCTGATGAGTCATAGAAGCTATGTGAACGGATGCAAAGGACGAGAATCACCCGTTGACTCCATGCACCGGAAATACGGTTGAATTAAGTTATAACTGCAGTGTCTGGCTCTTACAAACATAGTTCCCACCTTATAATGCGTTTGTCTCAGCTCTTTGTTGCGACAACTTGGATTTCCGCATCTTTTGGCTGGAACAGTTTTTTAGTTCAACATTCCCCTGGTCGAGATGACACACCTGCCTTGGTGAAAGCTCTGCCTGGTCTCGCAGAAAACTCAAGCATTATCTTTCAGAAAGGAGTCACATACAACATTTTCACCCCAATCAAGTTTCCTATGTTGAACAATGTGGAAGTGGCTATCGAGGGGAACTTGTCATACCCAGAGGATATCCCCACCGTCCAAAGTGAGTTTTTCATCGTTGATTGATCCTGGAAAGATTTCTCAAGTAGAAACAGCGATTGTTGGCTCATCTGTGCGTTATTGTTGCATCTGTATTAAGTACTGCCCTTGGCGATCTCAATCAGTTGAACACAGAGTTTTCCAGGCTCCTGGTTTGTCTTCGTTCCGCAGCTGGTATTCCTTCTCTTACCCCTCCGAAAAGGTTTTCCTTCAATGGGGGTCGCAATGTTACCTTACGGGGCTCAACAGATCCGGAATGGGGCTGGATCGATGGACACGGTCAAGCAGTGCGTGTGATTCCCAGTGTCTTTGGTTAGTTTCGGACTTCAAGGTTCTAGTGGTGGGATGCTGCTAAAGGAAGTTCGGGACTGGATAACCGACCACATGGAATTTCCTTTAGCAAGATAACTGATGGTGTAATCCGGGACATGAAAATATGGAAGGTAGAGAAATTGTAATCTATCAAATTCGGGTTGATACTTTCTACTTCGATAGCCGGTGGCTTGGAACTTCCTTACTAGCGGATCAGTGAACTTCCATGCCGTCAACAACCGCATACATGCCCTTTCGGACAGTGATGTGGGTTTGACTTGTCACCTTCAGAATGTATCTCTCACAGTAGCCATATGACTCTCAGTCATTCCCGTTCAACACGTGCGTTATAGACAGCTTCTTAAAATAATATTATTAATGTGATTTGTATAGTGATGGTTAGTGAATTGATGTCCAGACCTTCTCTTGGATTTATTTTCCTGTAGGTTTTTCCGCAAGCGGTACTAACATGCTATTTGAGAGAAACTTCGTCCAAAATGGTGATGATTGTCTCACCGTTGGAAATGGTGGCAAAGATATTATATTCAGGTCCACCGTTGTCGATTTATGCTCAATTCATACTGACCTCCTGGAAAGGGACTCCTACTGTGAAGGTGGTCATGGACTTTCAATTGGTTCATTAGGAAAGGGAGGTCAGGTTGCGAACGTACAGAACGTACTGTCAGCTCCACATGTGTCCTGTGTTATGAGATGAATCTCTCATGCTCACTCATGCCTTTGTAGGATTGAAAATGTCACCATGGTCTGTACTATCCACTCTGATATTTTGTTCCGCTTGACATGACTCAGATCAGCACCCTCTATGGTGCACGGTTTAAGAGTTGGACAGGTGGAAATGGTTTGGCCCGGAAGTGCGCTCTGATTCAGACTAAGCTTCTTACCTCTGCTGAATACGCGTCTAGCATCACTTGGAAAAATATTATCTTTCATGACGTACCATTTCCTGTGAGTCTTCTGTACTCAACGTACTTTGGGTTCAACTCGACTCTCAACTCTACGAAGATCTACGTCACTCAAAAGTGTGCTTTCCATGTGCTTTCCTGGGAAATGACTGCCCACTGATCTCCTGAGTCCTTCACAGTTATTGGGACCAAAATGTTTGAGAACTCCCTAATTAGGGCAACACAACATAATATAACATTTTCGTAGGCAGGACCGATGCCCAACTCGACTGACTTAAACAATACGCATATTCAAGATTTCTTATTCGAGTATTTCGTGGGCGATATCAGAGAGTAAGATGCTCCAATTAGATCTTAAGTCAGCTAGTTATCATTATTTGATAGCACTCCGTATGTTGAAGGCTCTTGTGTCAGTGATCCTTGCTGGTTTGTCCAGATCCTTACTTGTCATGTACATGATGCTTACCGTTTTTGAGGTACTCTGTTGCAAATGCCACTGGGAAAGAAGTTGCTATTCTTGATCTCTACCCTAACACCAGTACGTGTCCTCTTATCCCATATAATACCCATATAATAAGCGTATCACTTGCCGATCTTACAATGCCTTAGCATCAAATATTCGTACAAAGGAAATTTTTGCTAGGACTCAAACTGGTGCCCCAGTTGATGTCATGTGTGATCCGGAAACAGTTAGTGTTTCTTCGATATATCACGAGAGAAATGGTCAGGAGACATGCTTTCTAGGTCAACAACGATGTTGGCTTCAAATGTAGGGATGGTCATTTTATACGCACTCCTGCGGGTCTTTAAAGATTCTTGACTCCTTTGTTTCTCGACGTAAAAATTCATCTCCCTGATTTGATTCATGCTACATTAATTCGAAAAGACATTACTGTTGTTCAGTTCGATCATCACAAAAGCAGAACCATTTTTCAGGCATGAGGTAGATTTGGACGCAAATCGCTCAGTGGTGGGCGGGCTGTTTTCACATTTACAACCTGTAATGCCAAAATCGGCAATTTGTTCATCAACTTTGAAACACCTGATTAGTCATTTAGCAGTTTCACAAATGATTATAACCACAACAGTGGTGGTAACATGACCATAATCTATACTGAAAACCACACTACAACCACCTAGATCGGGAACCTACGAATCCGAACAGTAACTAGGCCAATACGCTCCGAAGCCATCGTCGGTAGGTAGGAGCCAGCGACGCAGATTACTAATGGCACACCTTACCGACGAGCAATAATCGATCATACAAAGTACAAACGGCAGAAGAGACAGATACCGACTGATCAATGCGAAAACATATACAGCACTACATGTGTTGTACATTATATAGAACAATTTAGGACCTCTCGCCCCGAAGACGCCTGGCAAGGGCGAGGTCCTTGGGTTGACTGGAATAATAGCATGAGTGGCAGCTGTCTCAGTGGGACATAGACATACATAGTAACACGCTTAGCATGGATCGCAGCCAAGTTGGTGTCTTCAAAGAGAGAAACAAGATAAGCTTCAGCAGCTTCTTGAAGGGCCATGACGGCGGAAGATTGGAAGCGAAGATCAGTCTGTCGAGCAAAATGAGTCTTTGACGAAGTCAAAAGATGAGTCAGCGTGTACCTTAAAATCCTGGGCGATTTCACGGACAAGCCTCTGGAATGGGAGCTTGCGGATGAGGAGTTCAGTCGACTTTTGATACCTTCGAATTTCACGAAGGGCGACAGTCCCCGGGCGGAACCGGTGAGGTTTCTTGACACCACCAGTGGCAGCCTGTAAACGGAAGTGTGAGAAAAGATGTAGGTCCATGGCAATGTATCACCACGTCATCACAGCACGGCGACGGATAAACTTACTTGGGCAGTCTTCCTGGCAGCCTTGGTTGCGAGTTGCTTACGGGGAGCTTTACCTGTAGGAAGCAAGTCAAAAGTTGGAAAGGAAACGCAAAAAAGAAAAACGAGCCTCCTGTGGACTTGCGGGCAGTTTGCTGTGAAACGAGGTACGGTAAACATGATGACAAGCACAGAAAGGAAAGAAAGGGACTGAGCACACCTTGGTGCGGGCCATTTCGATGATTTGTCTTGAGTGGCTTGAGGTGGTGGCGGGAACAGAGAAGTGGGGAATTGAATTCGAGACCGTTCGAACCCCCAAAACAACAGGGAATATTCTCACGCTCGCAGAGAGCGCACGAGCCACCGGAATCTGAGCGATTTTTGACTCGGAAGATTGCCTGAATATCCATCTCTATTTTTTATTCACGCTTTCTTCCCTGGTAACTTTACTCAGAACTTTAGAAATATCATTCTACCATGACAGTATATCAGGTTAATTTTATTCACGCGAATAGAACATGTGCAAGGCGTCGAAATCGAATGGAGGGCATCTGGGTCCTCGGAACTTGCCGAAGCTGTGGAACTCTCCTAAATTCCTATTCCCACTTTGAAGAACAGCTTATTTCAACTAGAAGCAACCGTTGTTTTTCTGCCTAGCGCACTCTCGTTAGGGGATCCCGACTGCAGGGTCTTTGTTTGCTCTCAGCTGGCCTAGCTTAGGAAAGGTGCCGTTCGGGTCATCTCAACACCAAAATTTCCCAGTGCATCATGTACTGCCGCTGCGATTGTGATTATCTGTCGCTGGTGGTAATCTACATTCACAGGATCATTATCGCCTAATGATTGCTATTTTTATAGAAGCTGAAGATGATACCGGGGTTCGGTACTGGGCTATTTGCAGATGGTCACTAACATGCAGTTATAGAAACTCGGGCTCCTGGTTTGGCCATTTATAGCAAGAACCCTAAAAACCAATAGAAAATCACGTAGTTGCTTCCTCACAATGAGAAGCAGTACCAAACAGCTCCATCGGATGGTTCTTAAGTATTCTTCTATCGCGAGTTGGCACTAACTTCTCATCAGGTCTTAAGGAGGACCTGTCGTACTCGAAAGGGTAAAATGTTCCGCCTGTGGCACAAATAATGTACAAGGACATAATAAGATAGGGCTTGAGGTATTCACTCTATCTCACCAAATTTCAGTTCATCAGGGAAAAAAGTCAATTAACCTAGTTTCTTCGACTGAGTTTGTCGATTAAAAATCTGAGATGTGTTCTGAACGGCCCGGATTGCAATCAAATATATCTCTATCTTGATCTACGTCTGACACATTAGAGTTAGCTCGAGTGTTCGCTACCGACATATGCACATCACATCCCAATAGCTATATTTAGGTTGCTGGCTATTTTTCATTCGAGAAGGTGGTTTCTATTTCTATCTTTCCTTTCATTGTGACCCATTGCTGACCAAAAGGCATGCATCCGTCAGGCGCACCGTCCACTATTTCCCCTTTTCCAAATGAATTACACAGTCAGAAGTCAGTTTCAATCCTCAGCCGTCTCTAGCCTCTCACAATCTAAACTTTCGTGAAGTTGTACATTGAACTTTATTGACGCCCATTGTACGTCCCAACCAAGAAAACCTCCTTCCTGGATGGACGGAAATTTACGCAGCAGCTCCGAGCTCTGAATAGCCTGCACATGCTTTCCCACTTTCCCACTCCAGGATCGCAGTCAAATATATCGTCATCAGTGCCTGACACATTGAAAAGGTGTGTAGGCTGTAAATGTATTCGATGCTATCTACCGCAAGGGGAAGTTAGTACGTGAATATACTGTAGATTTCTGATATGTCAAATAGGATGTCCAATATGATACATTTCGCATTACATTACATTGTTTACTTTGCTCCGTCTACCCTAATATAGGAAATTTCAAAGAGACCAAAGGAATTTGTAACAGATGAAGCAGAAGAGGAGTGAAACTCGAATGGTCGAATAAAATGAAAAGACCAAAATGAAGGAAAAATTACTACACACCAGGGCAAATTCCAATTCACAACATCCGTGACTCTGACCGTTCGACTCGTCTTCTTTCAGTTACTACTGCCCTTACCGCAGCCCAGGCGTTCTCATACGCAGGCGGCGCATCTTCCTCAATGGAGGGTTGCCCTGCTCCCGAACAAGAAAGAGTGATTGATACTTGTGTATGCTGAGTATCTCCAAGACAGGACCGATTTTCCATTAATCGGACGGAGGGCGCTATTTGAGTGTTGATAGAATTTGCGATGATTTCTTGATCCTCGCTGTCGTGTCCTTGTATAAATTGTCCAGGAACATCTGAGTGTAGTAGCGACGAGGCTGACAACGCAGGCACCACAGGGCCTAATGATGGGTGCGAAGATTCCGGGCTACCCATGGTTATCGGCTGGTTGGAGGCAGCCGGATCTGACGCGATTTCCATTCCGTCAGAATCTCCTCTCCTATCTTGCGGGGATAATTCTGCATTTTCAGAGGCAGTGAGGACGGGTATCTCTAGCCGTCGCCTGTGACCACTGGACATATATAACTGTGAATGGATGTATCCGCCAGATATGCCCAGGATTACGTTCCGTTCTCCCTCGTTCCCATGCTCGTTACGAATCTGATCGGCCACGTTGACAGCCGTGGGCAGAGGCTCGTCAACAGTACCTCTTCTAGTGCCTCCACGATTTCCAAGCCTCGCTTGCTCCTCCTGTTCGACGTCGCGCGTAGCGAGAAGAACAGTGGAACCTTGTCTAGTCACCCCTCGCACATCTGAATAATTAGAATTGCTAAAAATAGCGTCAGAGCTATCAACATCAAGCGCAGTCCCACAATGACATCCAACTTTCCCTGAAGTCATCGGTGAAACATTCACCGAAGGCTGGGTGCACGCAGCAGATTTGGATGCTTCGTGGGGCTGGGAAGGGATACTTGGAGATCGAATGCCGGATGAAGGGGATCGAATAATGGATAGAGCCAAGGGCTGAGGAAGGTCATGGGGATCATGAACGTTGTGATTAAGGCTCGCTGGTCTGCTATGTAGTCGGGCCAAATGTGCCGACAAGTTGTCATTAGGCAATCGAGGGTGGGCGAACGAAGGGACTGTGAACGATCCGGACGAGGAAGTAGAATCGTGGGTATGAGATGGTAATGATTCTTCGAAACCATTGAGTGAATGGGATTTATCTGTGCGCAGGAAAATGTTCAGGTATAGAAGCACCGGAGGTGTGTGGAGACGTACGCAGGTGGTTGCTGGAAAAGTTTTGTGAACTAGAATCCTGTTGAGTTGCACGCCGAATACATCCTGTACAGAGCCGGCGTCTGCGCTTGTGCAGCAACAAAAGTGTGACTAAACAGACCACCAGTACAATGACACCTGTGAGGGAACCCGCAATTACAGGGGTCTGTGAAGGAGTATATGTGGGTCCCGGTAGCGAGACTGTCGACACTGAGGACAACGCAGTCGTAACACGACTGGCCGGTAAGACAGTCTGGTCTGAGCCAGACGGCGTCCTAGCAGAAGACATGAGATCCAGAGAGAGAGGCGGAGGCGGTATGAGGGATGGATGCTATTACCTCCGCTGGGACATGGAGTATAAGAGGTGGTAGTTAGCAGATAAGAACAGAATTAGGACTATCTGGCTGCTCTCAGGCTGCCATTTCCCCTTCTATCACCGTTTTCTCTCCCTCCGCTACGCCTTAAAGTGGCCAAAGAGCAGTATTCGCAAAAACAGAGCATTGAGGAGATGGTAGAAGGCAAGTAAAGAGGAGCTCTTGGCATTACACTGACTCCCGCTCTGCATCAGCTTGGCACTCTTCGTTCTCACAAGCGTGATCAATCAACTTATATTACACCAACACTAGTTACGCATGAAGGAAATACGATGGATGCTCCTCACTTCCTCGCAAACGTGATTTTGATTTTGTTCTCCCCATCCAACTTGTAATTGTGCAACGCATCCCTCGCCACCGTTGAACTTCCCTCGTCAATGTATTCGACGAATGCAATGTCTTTTTTCGTAGGGATCATACGCACTTCGTAGAGATTGGGGTATTGCGAGAAGAGGGTGTTGAGTTGATCTTTCGTGACGCTCTCCGGAAGATTTTGTAAGAATAGAATTTTGTTGGGCGGTAAATACTCATCCGGCATCTGTACCGCTGGTCGCTTCGTTTGCGGCAACGCAGTCCCACCATCCACTAAATCCATGAAAGAAGAAGAGTGAGTGTGGTCCAGTGAAAGGGTATAACAATCGTGAACACACCCTCAGCTGCCAACCGTTTAAGCCGGAACTTCGATTTGACAGGGTTAGTATAGCGAGTGGCTTCTAGAATCAAATCAATTGTCATGTCTCACTGAGAACAGGAACGAGGCAAAGTGCACTTTTGTGATCCTGTCTCCGTCGTTTGTGCTCCTCAAAGTGGTTGACATCCAGCTTCTTCACTACAGCATCGGATCGTGTCTTCGCAAACGAGATTTGCTGAAGTAAACCCAAAGTAAAAAAAATCAGCATTGTAAGCATAAAAATAACGATAACTTACTATCGGCTTGGAATAAAGAGGGAATCTCTGAATATCTTTCATCGCCTTCTTCGCGTGCTCTATTGAGGTAAAGGATACAAACGCCTGTCCACGCATCCGCAGATTATTGTGTGCCACGACATCAAGAACTTCGCCATAAGACTTGAACAATCCTCGAAGTGTCGCTTTCATCACTATCCGACCTACCAGTTAGCCCACATACCCATACCTCAGGAAAAGACAGACCTTGGGGCTTGACTTTCTCGTTGAGATTCTGAATATAAAGCGTCTCACATGCATTCTCCTCCAATGCAGACGTCTGGTCAGATGCAGGCAAAGCCTCGGTTGCTGATGTCTGTCCAGGTATGACAGGCTGTTGCCCGGGTATAACGGGAGTCTGCCCGGGAACAGGTGGCTCTGGTATAAACCCAGAAAGCGGATGGCTAGGTTGTGGTTGCTGAATTGGCACGCTAGACAAATCTTCCATTGGAACGTCCATTTGAGAATCTGAGTACAGTAATCCAGTAGTCGAGCTTAGAAAGTGATACTCAATAATATATTTGGATTCGTTTGGCTGCAGCATGGACAGTAACATAAGTGATCTGCTTCAGCACATTTTCCTTCGATATCAAGCGACCACATTAGAAGAGACTTTTAAATACCCACTGTCTCTGGTCAAGGTCAGGCTTTGGTAAGCGTCTACTCTCCTCTCACACGGCATCCAGGATGGAACCTATATAGAGTATTGCATACCACGACTCGGTAGCTTAGAAAACACATTCTAAAATGCTAGGATTCGAGGGCGAGGATGTAAAACTGTCCATCAACTCCTCATCTACGATGCACTGGTGGCGAAAGAACTCCTTCCTCTTCGCTGGAACCTCAAGATTTTTAGCCTTCTGTGTTCCGTCTAGTGGCACCGATCTACAGACATGCAGATCCGTGGGTTAGCGAAATGCGCCATAACAATCATGAGTTTACTATCGGCGATTCGGAGGTGATATTAAGTCAATGGATAGCCAAGGTGCGTCTATCGACTCCTGATCGATGATGCATCGGTGGTCAAAGAATTGGAGGTTGGTAGGCAGCTCCTGAACCTGCCAGTTTCATGAGGGGCAGGACATTATGACTTGAGGGCATATTGGAGTGGGAGTCACTATATGCATTATCTCTGCAGGATATCTGATGTCATTGACTACCAAGCATGTCTTCTGTCCAGATTTCTCAGCAGAGGAAAGAGTGGACATTAAACATTGTAGACTATAGATACATAGTCAGACAAGCACAATTTTTACTTATAAAATTTACTGATGTGATACTTGACACATTATTAACATTGCAAAGATCAATTTTGTAATAACATATCTTTCCAGGGTTGCCCAAGACTGACTGGTTTGAGATATTGTGATATGATGTAGCTTGATCAACAATTGAGAATTAGAAACTAGATAAAGTCCATGAGAATGTTGGAAGAGCAGAATATACAGCAGCATGGTGTAGTGTGGGCAACTGACAACCACTTACCAATAGTAAGTTCTGTAGTGGAGAGCTTGGTAGTGTGATGTCAGAGGTGGACTTGTTTTTGACTTTATTTCCTTTCTATTTTATTTTTATTTCCTTTTACTTTTTACTTTCACTTTTCTTTATTTTTAATATAAATGAAGAGTGTGAGATGACATCATGCATGACAAAAGTGTGACATGTTGTCACAGTCACAGATCACACAATCACATGACATAAAGAAGGATGTAGAAGATTCTGGAATAGGTAACATCATATAGCATAATAACAATATGCTAGTCTTATAAAAAACACATGTACTTTAGAGTAGGTTAGTTGTAGTGTGTGCACAGACCACAGTCTGCAGTATATAAGGTAGACTATCTTGTACTTAGAACTCTATCAAGTTCTTTTGTGTTACTCAATACAAAAGTCATAATGTTACAACCTTAGACTTGGCTCAGATTATAACTTAGACAAAGACTTAAGTAAAGATGGAGAGAATGATTAATTGGTAAAGCATAAGAATACAGAACTGTATCTACTA
>Ga0157368_1000893_pt1 | contig 13339 bp, 15 predicted proteins | sample AttbisABBM3_FD_113146 | JGI IMG/M metagenome (GOLD analysis project Ga0157368, IMG submission 113146) | Fungus gardens microbial communities from leaf cutter ant in Botucatu, State of São Paulo, Brazil - Atta bisphaerica ABBM3 | ecosystem: Host-associated > Fungi > Mycelium > Unclassified ...
CTCTTCTTGCAACATGTCTCAAGGTGGTGCTGCAACCCTCTGGATATTCTGTCTTCCACAGCAGAGATACTCCTATTCAACTTGGTCTTCCATGATGGAGTTACTCCTGTCAGTGTCTCAACACTGAAACCTCTGTTCGGGGCAATAGGGGTTTTACCACTGAAACCCCAAGCATCTCCTATACTATCAGTTTATATATAAAACTAGTAGTTACACTGTAATTCGCTAGTCTGATAATCAATGAAGATAATCTCTTATTGAACTTAACCTCCAGTGTTCAATGGCAACACACCAATCAGTACTCACATCCACTCGGACTTTCCTCCCTTCATCTGAAGTTGCGACCACGTGGCAGACAGACGGTGCAGCACATAAGCTGAAGCCAAGGTCGTTCCACAAGTCCGCTCATCTCCGAGTCTATTCTGCGGACTTCCACCCCGGTGTGAACCGTGCCTGACATACAAACCCTTTATTTGTTTCTATCACATGATCTCATAGCTTTCTTATGGGTATTCTTTCTGACTGCTTCTTTCCAAATACATGGATCCACTTATGAAAGTGTTCTAGTACCAACTTCTTTGTCTTTTCTTCAGACTTTGCCACTTCTTCTTTCTCATCCCAAATCTCCTATTCTTCTTTCACTTTCTTTATTTCTATTGTTCTTTCCTTCTTGGGTTTTTTCTTTGTTTTTTCTTCTTCTTTCCTTTGTTCCTTCTCTTCTCACTTCTTTCCCTTTTCTTTTCTCTTTTCTTCTTCCTTTTGCTTCTGCCACCCTAACTTCTTTTGCTTTGGTCTCCACTATTTCCCACACTTTTCTAGACATATTGTCATTTTGACTTCACTTGTTTTCCAGTCAATTTCTAGATTATGACAGACCAGCCATGGCATTCCTAATATGACACTCTACTTTTGCTCTCCTATCACATCTATTTTCATCCTCTCTCTATGTCCCTGATAATGAATATTGACTTTTACTATATGCTCTATTGGTCCCTCCTTGTTAAATGTTCCATTCACATTTCTTATATATAGATCTTTCTGTTTTTTTTCAACTTAAACTCCTATTTTCTTGCAAATTCCAAGCTCATCACTAATCCCATTGCCCCACTATCCAACAATGCCTCCACTGTTACTTCTTCCTATATATCCACTCTTTCTAAACCAATCTTAACTATCACTTCTCTTAGTCACTTCTCATTGTTCAGGTCACAGCAGGATGTATTATTCATTACTCTAGAGAGTATTATATATCCATTATTATTGAGACTTAATCAAGGAGTATTAAGTCTTACTTCTCATTTAAAATTTCCTGTTCATTTCTTCCTTCAATCCTCCTCTGTCTGTTGTTCTTATTGCCATTGTATTCTAGTCTTCTTCCCTTCCCAATTCTGTTCCCTACTTCCCTGTTCCTACAATTTCTTGCTAAATGCCCAAATCCTCCACAATTATAACAGTTCCTATTACTCCTATCCATCTCCATAGCATATAGGTTTCATTGTGCAAATCCTCCTCTCTGTTGAGGATGTACCATTATCATATTTATTCTTTCCACTCCCTCCATTAGAGCAGGTCCTGCTTGAACCTGCTATTGAGGCACCTTTTATCTCCTTGGCCAAACTTGAGGCTATGGCAATTGTTGCCTTAATACCTCATTATTTTGTCTTGGAGCCAGTGCACTCTGTTCTCATCATCTCCTCAGTCTTTCTTCCTCCCTCCTACTCTTCCTCCAATTCCTATCCAATGCAATTACTTAATCATACCACTTCTCAATAGAGCTGGGCTACTGTTCTGACTCTATGAGTCTCTGGTGTATCATTGCATTAATTCCTCTTTTAAATTCTTTCACCAACAGCCTCCTTTCATATCCACTTCCTCTTGCTGCTCTCCTAAACTCTTGTACAAACTCTTCTATTATTCTTCCTTCCTGTTCCAACCTCTTCAACTCTGCTACTTTCACTAACTCCTCATCTCCTCCTCCAAACTCTTTCCTGATGTCTATTAGAAATTTCCCTGCTATCTCATATTCCAATAATCCTGCCTCCAAGTTTTCTAACATATTCTCCTTCCAAACATTTGCCAATTCTCTCTGTACATATGAGAGGATCCATTGGATTTGTTCTTCCACTATTGTTCCCCTCATTTTCATTCTGATATATAGCCTATATGCTGTTACAAATCCTGAGACCTTTGATAGGGTCCTATCAAACACTTGTGATCTTGCCACTTCTGTACTTGTTGCCACTGCTACTCCTGTTCCTCCTACTTCCCTCTCTGCTAGTACTTGAAGTTGAGCCTGCATTGCTATAAGCTGCTCTTGTTATTGCCTAATAATGGTATGTAAGTCATGTTGACTTATTTCATATGGTGGGGGTAGTAGTGTTGGTATTGAGAGTAATAGGGATGTTGGTGGTCGAGAGGTAAAAACTAGTAAAGTGAAGAAGGCTATGTTGCTCTCACTCTTACTTTTGTATTCTAACAACAATATCTCTGTATGTGATAGCAGGCCCTCTTCTTGTCCTACTTATATGTTCTACTAACTACTTCTTTCTAACTACTGTCCTACTCAATTCTACACAATTTTGTCTTAAGAAAGACATTCTACTCTAAGCAGTGTTTGAAGAATAATTGTTATTTCTCTGTGTAGACAGATCACAAAGGGATCTATAGTACAAGGCTAATACTAGAAGGATAACTAACATGTCCACACAAGATGATATGTCTGAAATACACCAGTAGGCTTTGGTATACACAAATAGCTAGGTTTCTCCTACCTAACTAGTATACTTCTTATGCCTAGGGTCTGGCAATTCTTCTTGACTAAAGGACAGTGTTGTTCTTTGGTTGAGGATGATAGAGAGTAAATGAAAATGTAAGAGAGTCCTGTGCTGGACAGTCTTTTAAAAGAGGAATCAAGTTCTAATGTTACAATTCAAAGATCTTAGAGGAAGTCAATAAAGAGAAACCTTGTATTAAGGTTAAACACAAGAGAACTCAATAGAGAACTCTGCACAGGATTGTCTACCTTATATACTGAAATCCCATGGTCCATGCTACTCTACTTCTAGCCTACTCTAAATAGCCATATATTTGTCTTAAGGTCAGTATATGTTATATATGCTATATGATGTTATCCTTCCAGTGTGACATGTGACTGTGACTGTGACAGCATCATGTGATATGTGATAGTGTAATGTCACCCTAACCCTAACCTTAAGTTCCTAAAATAGAAAATAAAGGAAAAGAAAGTAGAGATGAAAAAGAAAAATAGTTAGCATCCACTGTCTTCAACTCTAACATCAGCCTTCATAGCTAATGCTTTAAATTTGATCATAAAATTGGCAATGTGCTTCTTGTTCTGCTTGAATGTTTTAATCTTCTATTAAATGTTTGTTGCCTTACTTTTATTGCTGAACATAGTCTTGATCTCTTTAACAAATTCATTTCAATCTTGAGAATCTACCTTATTTTCCATCTAGTCAAGTTTCTTCCATACATATATCTCTGCAACACATTCTTCAAGTTGGGCTAGAATTACTATGATCTTATTATTTATTGCTGTAACTCTGTTGCTTTTGAGGAATAATCAGATTCCTCTCCACTAGTCTTTGAACTTTATCTGGCCATTATCAAACTACTCTGGGTCTGGGACCATACTCTTCAGCACGACTGTCTGCTCTGTCTGGTTGTGTACTACTGGTACTGATACTGTTGATACTTCTTCTATTATCTCTGTTCCTGTTATTCTTGTTTTGTCTGAAGCATCTTTGTTGGTAATCTTCAATGATCCAAGTCATTTTGATAATACTTCAATGTCTGTTCTTTAACATTATCAATCTGTCTTGTTTGTCCATGGATTCTATCATAATATCATTGTTTCCATTTTTATCTATAGTCTATACCACAATATCATTCATATTTTTCTGATAGTCTAAAACTGTATAACCAAGTAGCTTAACCACTATGCACTTTTCTTTTGTAAGGTGAGCCTGGTGACACTTTACTAAATGTTACAACCTTAGCTTGGCTCAGGTTGCAACTTAGACAAAGACTTGAGTAAAAATAGGGAATGGATCAATTGGTAAAGCATAAGGATACAAGAAAGTATCCACAGCTATATATACCTAATAACCATAAGTTATACATAAGATGTCCTTGAAGAAGAAGTGAGGAAAACATGAGGAAACCTCAACCACTACATGAGATACTGACTGAGTATATATGAGAATTTAACATGACATAGTAGGATAATGAGTTATAATACAAAATCATCCCAACACATATTGTCTATAAAGCAACCACCTATGAAGCATGATATATCAATCATAATAGAGTATTATGTAGATAGTTTGACCTTAGCTTCAATAGATGTCATTGTGCCTAGCCTATATGTTGTGTGGTTGGAATTTCAGATAGTAGGAGTTCAAACAGAAGTACAAGTATAGCACAGTTCAAGTTAATAATCAGACTAAGGAAAACAGTACACAGTAGACTAGTAACCTAATAATAATCTACTACTGTATATACTTATTGAAGTATGTGCTATGCTTACTCACTTCTTCATTCCCACCTCATCATCACTTCTTATTCCTTCATTTCATATGCTGTCATTCCATACCTCTATTATTTTTCTTATAGTCTCTATAGTTACATCCAACTTATCTTCATTACTATGTAAGTAGGTATATACTCAAACAGTCAGTATTTATTTTGTAGCTAGACTGTACTAGGGCTAGTTTCTTTTTCTCTGGTCCTAGGTATGTTCTCAGTGAGTCTTGTTGTTCCATCTACTTAGTTTCTTTTCCCCTGGTCCTATTGACTTTCAAATACATTTATTCATTTATCTCGAATCACTATGTTTCTATCTCATCAGTACTTTGGGTTATCAAATACTACAGGGGTCATCATTCAAACTCCATGAAATTAGTGAGGGATGCAGGATCTGGTTCTTGGATTGATGGACAATTAGAATAGAGTGTGATCTGTGCTGGAAGAGTGGAAAATACACAGATGATGAATGGTATGTGACAATACCTAGCTCTTTAGAAAGACTCTTAGTTTGTCACACACTGTCTCTTAGTTACTATCAAATCCATTCCGCTTTTTTTCTAGATACTTTGACATATGTTCCTGACCATCTGAAGGCCATCATCCTGATATTAGCTCAGCATTGTTCCACCAGATTGCAATAGACAGTAGAGTATTTAGGATGTTAGCCATCTTCAGGAAACCTTATCCTATTCTCTTAGGTTTTTCTGAAGACGAGTTGTATTTAATTAGTAGATTCTACAATATATCACTAGCCTTTTCCTAAAGACATAAAATCCTGCAAAACACCGTGGACTTTACCCAGTTGCCCTGACAAATATGATATCTGCAGACTTTTGCTTAAAGCAAGAACCATGCTTAACAGGTTTGTGATATATCTACAGGTTCTAAATACTATGAGTACTTGGTATCCTGAACAATAATTGATCAGGAAAATCATAGAGACACTATAGTTATAATGCTATGTCAATAGTAGCAATAGAATCAGAGTTCATGGCAACAGAACAATGAAAAGAAAAGATTAATCTGTCATAGAGAACAGTTAGGAATATGAAGGATGTGCCTTTAACACAATATAAAGCTTGTCTATTTCACTGTGCCCCAGTAGGCCTTTTGTTACCTAGATACACTGTACTCTAGGCTAGAACAGTTAGATCTAAGTTCAACAACCCTTATCTGATCAGAGGTGATCGAGGATCACCTCGATGGTAACAACTTTCAGTAATCCAGCTGCACATTAATACAGAAGAAAAGCTCCAAGGCAAAGAGGTATTATTGGTGTTATACACAAGGGTAATCAAGGCTCTAACGTCCTCTGTCCTCAGCTAGGATAGCATCGTTCAGCTCACTCAAGGGAGCAAGTTCTTTCTTGTCAATGAGATCAAACTAGAAACGTTGCGATGAGATTCCTCTCTACAGCATAAAAAAATGAAACACCTCATAAACAAAGAGAAAAAAATGTCTGTAGCTGGTATTGAGATGTGCTAATTGGTAGCAGAATGAGAAATGGAACTCAGAAGACAATCGACACTTAGAAGACTCAAACCTTCAATACCAAGTGCGCATATCTGGTCAAAATGACTGCTATAGACATGCCCGTAAACACGAAACAAGCGACGGAAGATTGTCCGTACGGTTTCCCTAAAATTGCGAGGGAAAGGTACACCTATTAAAATCGAAGGGATGGAAATCCTTCATGCAGTGAAAAAAGGTTCGGAAGATACCTATCTTGTTTGGAAATACAGCCTCGTCGTCCAAAATACTTTGCGCCCAGTTCATTAACGTGTCAACGTATTCCGGAGCGGGAAGTTTCGTAGCACGTTTGAACTTTATACCATCTTCCCATAGATATTCATACCTATTCGTACATGTATACATCAATAATTGGAATCTAGAAGAGAATAGATCAACGAACCGAGGACCAGCAGACATAACAGGACACTGTCGGGTTCTCCAGAAATTATGCGGAACCAAAAAAATACAAGACAAACTTCTTGGGGAGTACAAAACTCAGTCACGGTTCCATACAGCATGTTCAGATGGTTGAAAAAATCAACCGCTAAATCTCAGTAAACAAGTCGCTCTACTGCAGTCATTGGACTAGAACCACACACCATGAACAGCCAACCACTCGTTCGTATCCTCGCCCTCGGGAAGCTTCACCACCATCCTCAAATTTCCCGACCCCTGTCAAGTACAATAGAAAGTACAATAGAAACGATCACGGCACCCGACAAGAACATTGGAAAATGTTGAACGTTTACAATAAGGAGTTCTGTGAAATTTGTCCAAGCTCAGAATTACAACAGACCCTTACTAGTGTAGCTTCGGCATATTTTCGTAACTGATATTGCTTCGTGCCTTCTGGGATGTCTTTACGGGGCTTGAACGTGCGCGTTTTGCCCCTGTTTATAGTCAGGGCCATGGAGAAACGTGCGAAAGCAGGGACAAGTAGAAATAGGGGTAGTCCACTCACAAGCCGAAGAACGAAGACATGATGGTCAGATGGTGAAAGAACTTGTAAAGCACCTTGAGAGTAACGACGTTCGGCGGTGATTGCCGTGCGTCATCGTTTGGAAACCTAATCTTATCTCTTATCAGGCCCAAAACCCGATCCTCATCTGTGTTGATATCTTTCTCATGCTTTTCAATTGAGTAGAATAAATGTGTTGAACCGATTTTTATGGTGAATGACATCGGAACAAACTGGCCGATATACCCGCATATGATGAGTAATGTGATGACGAACTGGGAACAGTATATATAGGAAAGTCAACTCTTATCTGAAATTTCCCAGTGACTCTCTCTCTTCACAGCAATGGTATCCCGCATCCTTTTCGTGTTCACTTCTGCTGAAAAGACATTAACTGGTGGCCAAACCGTGAGTTCAGATATTCATCCCCCCCGACCGTATTCACGCATTTATTCAGGGTTTTTGGCTCTCCGAGGCCGCACACCCTTACTACACACTAGCTCCCAAATTCGAGATCGACTTTGCATCCCCCCAGAAAACCTTCCCCGTTGACTCTAGGAGTATCACTGTATGTTCTATCTTGGCTATATTTTCACAAATGCTTACATATCACAGGTTGCCACAAATGCCAAGGACGAACATGCGTTGAAATTCCAGACCGACGAGAAAGTTCTGGCCAAGCAAGTTACCGCGAAATCCCTGACCGAGGTTGATCCAAGCGACTACGCTGCTATCTTTTTTATCGGAGGACATGGGCCCGTTATCGATTTGGCTGCTGATCCAGATTGTGCCAGACTCATCGAAGCATTCTGGGGCGCAGACAAGTATGTCGCAGCTGTCTGTCACGGTCCTGCGTGAGTTGTTGTCTTGCTTTCACCCAGTCGCTGCGACTCATCTCATCCAGTGCACTTGTCGGCGCTCGCAAAAATGGAAAATCAATTTTTGCAGGTAAGAAAGTGACCGGATTTTCTAATACGGAGGAGGATGTTTCTGGGGGCGCCAAGGTACTGTGACGGTCCATGTTTCGCATTCCAAGTGAACTCTTACATTGATTCCAACCATCAGTCCGTGCCCTTCCTTTTGGAGGACAAGATCAAGGAACTGGAGGGCATCTATGAGAAAGGAAAAGATTGGGAGGTACGTATCAAAATTATCATCCCTGGACATGGTAGGCTGACAATGTATAATTGTAGGCTCACGTCGTCGTAGACGGAAAGCTCATCACAGGCCAGAACCCTGCCTCTGCCGAACCCCTCGCGAAGAAACTGTTCGAGGCCTTGGCGTAGTGATGTACAATCTAGATATATGACACAGACATCTGCCAATCCTTTTTGAGGACAAATCCATCTAGTCCTGTTTTTGCTGCAGTCGCAAGATCTGAATTGTCGTAGACAACTTGAGCCATTTTCACCCGTGCCCCGGCAGTATTGGGTGTTGGCGACCAGGTAACCTCGACCGATTTCAGCCCTGGGTGCCTGGTACATGATAAGAATAAGAGTACGAAACCCCAGGAGAATGATCACCACATACTGCTGGAACAGCACTGACAAAACGTCGTCTGTAACCTCCTCTGGAAGATTTGTACATAACAGCCGTGCGGTAGCCGTTGACACCTGCTGGGGTATAATGGAGGGTGGTTCCGCTTTTGGAATATGCATCGTGAAGCCAATGTATTCGGACAATACGACAAGACGTACATGAGGTCTTATTTGGAGCTCTTGAATCGTCATCGTCGTCGTCATCCTCTATCTCCATTTCCTCGTCAGAATCATCCGACCTTTCGCGTTTCGCAGTGCGCTCGTCGTCTGCGGCGTCGCCATCCCTTGGCCTCTTTCCATTTGTTTGATCGGGCAGTAGAGGGTTGGCGTGTACTGAACTCGGAGGGACAAAGTTGGGGTCTTCTCTTCGGAGGGTGGCATAGGACTTGGTCTTTGCATAGCTGATCCGCTGGAGAAAGGACTAAATAGAGACGAGCCGAAGATGGGAGATCCTGGACGCACAAGGGGCTTGTCGTAGAACATCATGCCGGTGCACGCCCGCATGGCGGCAGTGGCGCCTGCGAGGTCAGCAAAAACGAGAAAAGCCTGGCCACGCATTTTGCCGCCTTTGGAGGCGACAATGTCGATTATTTTTCCATGGGTAGTGAAGAGAGCATATAGCTGGAGCTTGAGCTCATCCCTGTTGATCTTGTCATTGAGGTTGTTAATGTAGAGAGTAGCATTGGGCTGGGACATTGGAGAGAAGGAGAGACAGAAATGTTCCCACGGCAGGGTAAGGGAATAAATAAGATCTAGGAAAGGATACTCGAACGTGGCTTTCTGGTTCTCCCTTCCAGTCCCAGCCTTTTGCCTCTGCCCTTCATGGCTGCCCTTCAAGGCCTTCTAGACGTCCTCGCCCCCTTTGTCGCTCTCCAGCATCCCACAGATACACCCGACCCCACCGATTCATTCCCCCATTCCGCCTACTACAATGCTGGCAAGCTTGACATCTGCATCGTCATCTCTCTTATCGCCGTAATGGCTGTACTCAGAGACGGTTTCAGGCTCGGTATCTTCGAGCCTTTTGCTCGGTGGAAATTGACTAGAGATCTCAGGCGAAGAGTAAGGAAAAACCAGGATAGCCATACAAACGGCAATGGATGCCTCTCAAACGGGAGCGGTCACATTGTCAACGGTAATGGCTATCCCCATTCGAACGGGCATGCTGTTTCCAACGGCAACGGTTTCAGCAAAATTCCGTATACTCGAAAGGAGATCCGACATCTAAATAGGAGTGTACTCAGATTTGCGGAGCAGGGCTGGTCTGTGGTGTACTATACACTGCAGTGGTGTTATGGTCTTGTACGTCCACGCTCACCCCATGCGTGGAGATCGGTGTCTCATGCGTCGGTTAGTACATCCACAGAAATCTTCCGACCCGCGTGCTCGACCCCATCGACCTGTGGCTGAACTACCCTCACATTCCCCTTGCTGGTCCCTTCAAATTCTATTATCTATCTCAGACTGCTTTTTATCTTCATCAAATCTTGATTCTTAATGCTGAAGCACGACGCAAAGACCATGTACAAATGATGACGCACCACATCATCACTGTTATTCTTATGTGGACAAGCTACTTTACTAACTTTACCCGCGTTGGTGCCTTGATCATGGTGCTCATGGATTGGTGTGACATCTTTTTGCCGGTGAGTAACCAAGATTTGCGCCACGATCTGTTTATGACGCAGCTCATACCATATTCAGTTGGCAAAGATGTTGCGCTACCTCGAAGTCAGTCAACTTGCCACCGACGCAACATTTGGTTGGTTTTTGTTGTCCTGGCTTGTCACCCGGCATTTCCTCTTCATCTCTGTCATCAAGTCTGCCATCTTCGATGCGCCGAGGCTCATAAAATACGAGTGGTCAGTAGAAAAGGGACATTTTTTGACCAGAATCGCTTTGGGTGCATTTTGTACACTGCTTCTTGCCCTTGAGGTCAGCCCACTTTCCATTAAAGTTTGCCGCCCGAACTTACGTTAGCGTGTCCCCAGTTGATGCAATGTATATGGTTTTGGATGATTTGTCGTGTGGCTTGGCGCGTAGTTTCAGGGAAGGGTGCCGCTGATGAACGTAGTGATGACGAGTCAGTTTTTCTATAATGTCTGTTGCGGCCCCTGCTGAACCGTTTTCCAGTGACAACGAAAAGGAAGAGTGAATGAAGAATGACTATCTAGAATATGCGGAGCTGTCGCCTTGTACTGCTCCTTTTCTATTTTTCGCATTCGTGTCACATACCCCTTTTCAACTCTTAATGACAACTAATAATTGACTGAGTGTGCATTCTGGATGGAGTAGATTTACAGTATTTATTTATTGCCTGTTTACTGAGTGAGTCACGCGCCATGTATTTCCTTATTGGATGAGGACTATACTGCTGCTGCTTACCTTGATTTGCACCTCCACTCTGCTCATTATACTAGACTTACCTTGCAAATTCTTCATCCTACTTTCTTGGACACTTCCCTTTACGAACGTATTTGATCTGTGTACATTATGTTGGCGAGCTTCATGAATTACTTTGGTGGACGAAAGGATCCCAAGGCGGCTGCAAGGGATTCGATAGTACAGCTTCGACAACAATTGATTTTGCTGGAGAAGAAAGAAGATCATCTGCAGAAGAAGATTGACGAAGAGCACAAAGTGGCCAAGTCGAATGCTGTTTCGAATAAATCTGGTGAGTAGGGGGTTTCTGTGACTTCTTTCCCCCCCTTAGAGCTCAACAAAACGATCATGAACAACAACATGTTGTTGTTGTTGACGTTTTTTGGTTCAAGTCGCTACTATGGCACTTAAACGCAAGAAAGCTCACGAAAACGAACTCGAACGAATAAGTGGTACACGACTTCAACTTGAAATGCAAGTCAACACACTTGAATCAGCGAATCTCAATGCAGAAACATTAGCAGTGATGAAAAAGGGCGCAGATGCACTACGAGTTATACATGGGAATTTGGACGCTGATAAAGTTGCGGATACGATGGACCAAATTACGGAACAGAGAGGGATTGCGGAAGAGATTTCGAATGCGATTGCTTCGAATCCACTTGCGAGTCCTGGAGAAGATGTACGCTTTTTTTTGGAGGGGAAGGATTATTGTTATTTGCCTGACCTGACTTGTTTTAGGAGGAATTACTTGCGGAGCTTAACGGCCTAGAGGAAGAGGTTCTCAATGAACGTTTAGCAGGCGCAGATCATGTACCTCTGCATATACCAGCCAACGTACCAACAGGTGGTGAGGAGTTTTTGCTATGCAATTTTGCGTATCGCTTAACCATCGTTCAGCTCGACAACCAATGGCAGCCGTGGAAGACGACGAGGAAACACAACTACGGGAATTACAAGCACATTTGGCAATGTGAATGGAACCGTATCAAGGACTCTGCCTCATTCGTAGACTCATCTAAACGGACCTCTGACTGTCAGTGTGTCTCCGTCGACATTATCCACCCGCCAATACCTCTTTTCCTCTTTCTTGTTCTCTTGTCAACAAATTTCTATTGAACTGTACCATGATATTGATTGAGCGGGTATGCACCAGTACAGAAAGATGTAAAATACAGATAAAGAAACGGTATACTGACCGCTGCATGTGGAAAAGGATGACAGGGGCAGTTATGAGGTAATCCAGCAATAGAGGGGTTATAATAGTATGTGATGGTCATGATGGGGATGGGCAGAGACCAGCAGAACGAAGACCGAGGATGTGGCGTACATCTTTTGTGAACCGTAAAGAGTCGAGGACAGGTAGCAAGTCTAGTAGAGCTTGGTCTGAGGGATCATCGGTCCAGCCTTCGATGGGGATTCCGTTAGCTGGGAAGAAAGTGTGTGTGTGCGGTTAGGGGGAGAAGTGGAGTCAAACTGAGAGGGGGGAAACGGACCTTGATTGACATTGTAGCTGATGGGGGAATTGTCGACTAGACAGACTCGTGAAAGATCCTGTTCGACGATGGACAGATCCTTGGTGTATGAGCCGTTGGGTAATTGGGTGCAAGACTGAGCAGGGAGATGAGGGAGTGGATGGTGGAGAAGGAAGAGCTTACGTCGCGAAACAGGCGCTGCACAAGAATGCCTCGGCCTGCATCTAGCCAGTCTATGACAGGATCTGCATACTCCTTCATGGATGCAGTGAATATAACGAGGGTATACCATCCGGAAACCTAGGATGGGATAAGTAAAGAGAAACAAAGAGAAAGAGAGACGGACGGTGCGGAGGAAAAAGTCGACAAAGGGACGCTTGTAGACGTGGTACTGGGTACGTCTGCCGGCGAGGACGACGTCGACAGTGTGTGCAGGAGCTCTGATGATGGGAGTCGGGATGAGAGAGGCTCTGGACGGAATTGGACGGGATGTCGAATGGATCAGAGTCTCGTCCAAGTCGAGCACCAGCGTCTTCAGCCCGAAATGGCTCCGACGAAACGAGTCGAACGGCGCCGGGCGGGGAGAGTCCGGCCGTAGACGGAGGGCTGTCCATGCAGCGCAGAGCTTGGAGCAGACAAGGCGGACAAGGCGGACGAGGTGGCTGGGCTCGGGACCGCGGGCGGGCGGGCGGGGACAGAGAAGGGAGGTCGGGCGGCTGCGGCGGGCGGAGACGGGCGGAGGGTCCGGAGAGAGAGCCTTGCCAAAGACGTTGAGCTGGTGCGAGAGATGCCTGAGCGAGTGTATGATGGCCAGATGCAGTAGTGGGGTCTATTAATAACTAGCCTACTCTTACAACATATATCGAAACTGCTCTCCTTTGGCCTTCAGCTCCCGATTCAGCCTCTCCAGGTGCATCCGGTACACC
>Ga0157368_1000894_pt1 | contig 13336 bp, 6 predicted proteins | sample AttbisABBM3_FD_113146 | JGI IMG/M metagenome (GOLD analysis project Ga0157368, IMG submission 113146) | Fungus gardens microbial communities from leaf cutter ant in Botucatu, State of São Paulo, Brazil - Atta bisphaerica ABBM3 | ecosystem: Host-associated > Fungi > Mycelium > Unclassified ...
ATTTGTTGTCACTTTTGTGCATCCTACACATATGTGGATAGCCCTCATTTGGGGCGTTCTAGCATAACTTAGTTTGTGAAAATCGGTCTACTGGTTGTGAAGATATAAGCTGAATGAAGTTTGTGACAGCTGTTTGAGTGGCATCAGAATAAATATTAATCATGTAGTAAATGTCACCATTATTAAAGAAGGAAAAACAGCAGATATCCCTATAATTAAAGATGTTCTTTTATAGAGAGAACTGAAAATATGACAGCCAAACATTGGTGTATAAAGTAACTCTAGAAAAGTTATTGTTATTTGATGGTGTCCTGGAAAAATTGATCTAGTCAGGATAATTAGAAATATTTACTAAACTATCTTCTTCTTTGCTTAAAGAACTAGGAATTGACTAAATAATTGACCAAGGTGGTTCTTGAATGAAAATAATATTAAAATCCTTATTGGATTCCAAAATCAAATTGGTTAGAAGCTTGTTCTTTTGAACATTTTGCAAAAAGAGCTTGATATTTTTGATAATCATACTTGAATACCACTTATAGTTGAGCAAATTGACTGCTTTCTGATTTCTCAGAGTTCTCGATATTTATTTGAATGCCATTCCTTGTTAAAATGATACTTCCAGAAGGGGCAAATATTAGAATCAGCCTAGTGATCACATTTACAGTTTAGACACTTGAAGGTGTATAGGCATGGTTCTTTTTGTTTGGTTTCCAATTGAGGTGGATTTGTCTTGAAATTTGCCTTGCAACACTATGAAAAATGTCAGTGATGTTCAACTTTGTGTAGTCCATTGTACTTGATGTATCTTGAGTCTTAAGCTCTGTAAGCAAAGGTGGTATATCCCTACTTCTAGCAATTTTTGCACTAAAAGGAAAACTTCCAGATTTATGTTTGTGCCTTGGACAATGGCAATATAACTTCCTACATTGAAGTATCTATTAAGCAGATTCTTAGCCTTGCTGCCACTTTGGACATCCCATATGTCTAATTAAACAATTTTTATATCTGATTTAGATAATATCTTGATGACTTGAGGTTTCAAAGCAAGAAATATATTGTTGAAAATATGGTTATTTTTTAAGACAGTCTCAACCATACTAGAATTAATAGGTATATTAATATTCTCTATCAAGTAAGGAATATCTATCATTTTCAAATAAGATTTAGATTGAGGAAGATGAGGCATTTTTATATTATTAGAATTACTATGGTCAGCATTTTTGACATAGTTTTCAATAGTTTAAAGGTCTGATGGTGAAGCAACCTTGTTCATGGTTATAATAATTCCATATTGGTCAGCCTAAATAAAATCTGCTATGATCTCTGATTTAATATTTCTGAGTACACTATTTAGATTAGTAATGTGCAAATTCAAAAAAGCAATGAATTTTGATTTATTATCATTATTCATAGAAATGATAATTTGTTTTCTAGAAGAGCCTTTAGTAGTTATATTGATTCTGAGCTTAACCTTTCCAGAATCATTGATTATCCTATGGATGTTTTTAATCTTCTTGGCCAAGAGGTTGAGGAAGTTTTCTTTGATTTTTGCTATGTTACCTTTCTTATTAAAATTTTTTGACTTCTCCAAAACTCTCTTAGAAAACATAGCTAGAATTGGAGGGGGGAGTCTGATAACTTCTACTTGTTTATCTTTTGACATTTCAGCCCTTTTAAAAGGTTTGTTGATGTTGCTTCTGGAAGTGAATTTAGATGATATATTTTGTCTGAATAACCTATTATCATTAGTCTTGAGAAAGTCTCATTCTGCTTCATGGATAGAAGAAATAAATTGCTAGGCAGTCTGACCAAAACCTTCAAGCTGTATAATATCATTTACCCAGTTACTCTCTATACTTCTGTTCTTGATGAAATTCACCATATGTAAAAGTAAAGTTATCATATTTATGGAATCAATCTCAAGGAATTCTATAGTCCTAAAGATAGAAATGAGATGAGCTTTGCCATCTCAAGCATTCAGTTCAACTGGTCAATTGATTTCACAGAATATCAGAATATTTATGAAATCTTAAGAAGGGCATGTGTTAGTATTATTATTGGCCTCACCTTTACCTTACAGAATAGGTGTGTTATTTAGAGTAGAAGCTTCCTTGTTAGCATGTTGAACCCTATCCTTGGGGCTGTTATCTATAGCCTTGTTAGTTGGTATACTATTTCTTACCTTGGAAATAGCATATAAAAGAGAGAAACTCTCTTTCTTGTAGATTTCTACCTATTTGCTCCAGGGTAGATTATTACTTTGAATTTCTATTCTCTCATAGTATATAATGGAAGATGTGTTCAAATATGCTGAAGATGCTCTTAAACTGTTCATGTTGGAGAAAGCTGATCTTCCAATTAGAGTATTAATGTCTATGTTCATGTTAGAGATGTTATAGACAATTGGATTAAGTGTGGTTTCTTTGGTAGTACTAGGAATTAATGTATTTGCTACTTCTCTTATAGATACTACTATATAAAATGGTAGTAAAAGAGAGAAAAAAGTGATATGCTTTTACAGAGGTCTATAGTGTTAGAAATGTATATTATACTGTAAAATAACAAGAAATATCTATTTTTGGACCACTCTACAGAGTGTTTTTTTCTAAGTCAACAATTTATTATATGAGGCATATAGACAGACCATAGTAGCTACTTTATAATTATATATATTAAGATAAGAACTACATGAAGAGAGGAAGAAGAGAAGAGAAGAAAAGAGAATATAGCAAAAGTAGGGGAAATGAAAATAAGAATAGCTTAAAAAATTATTTGACTAAGTAATAATATCTCTAAAAGAGAATACACTACACTACTGTTAAGCTCAAGGAAGAGCATCAAATATATAATGAAATCCTTTCTAGAGTTCTAATAGTTGTTGAATATTTTGCAATTATGAGGGATATGATGTCTTGTCTCAATAGAATATTCACCACATGGATAATTGAATTCTTTCCTAGGGAAAAATCTAAGTCAATATTCCACTGTAGGGGCATGATTGGTTATTGCTCTTGTAGCCCTAGCACAAAGCAAATTTGAATGGCTGAAGAACTTGAGCTATAGCCCACCTTTAGCTGTCAATGGTTTAATAGGTTTGAGATCATTGTTAATAAGATCATAGAAGTGTTATTCTTTGAGGTCTGACACTTGAAAAAGCATTTTCTAATGGTTCAAAATATTGTCACATTCATTTTTCTTACTGAAATCCCAAGATAATTTGCAAGAGAAGATCTGAGTAAAGTTGAACTGCTTTGTTTCTTTATCAACAGTAGTGTGGAGACTCTAATTGCAATGACTAAGACAATCCCAAAATTCAATGGAATTGTTGTTGTTATGTTTGAAAAACTTCCTAAGTTTGCAAGAAATAGCAGCTAAACTGGCTTGATATGGGTGATGTTGTGGCAACCACTAGTCACAAAGACCAATAGCAACACAAGCAATAAATCTCTTAATAGGATATCAAGTAGGAATCACAAGAGAACTCAACAAGAAGTTTCTGCTGAATTGCTACCCTATTTATATAAGTTACACATGGTCTGTGCTACTTAATATTTACCCTACCCTAAAATCCATGCATCATCCATAAGTGTACCATGTGTATATCATGAGGTAGCCATACAGTTAACATACTCCTTGACATTGTTCATCTAAACTTTTCTAGCCTGCTCTAGGCTTATGACCTCACATCATGTGATAAGTCATGTGACCACAGTCATGTGCCTCTTCATCATCAATAAAAAGAAAAGAAATATAAAATTAAGGAAAATAGATAAAAGAAAAAGAAAAATGTTAGTCCTTACACACATCATAATAGGTGAGGTAAAGAATCAAAGATTCTTTTGGCAGTGTGGATAGAGTCAGTGATAACAATGATGTAATTGATGTCAAATTACTGAGTGGCTTGGTATATGCTGTATTATAAAGTAAAGATTTCTACTTTAGTTGAAGTGATATTGATAGCATGGTGAATCATCTTAATGACTAGGCTATTATATATGTGAATGTAGGCTATTGATGTGGTGACATTATTCTTGATGCTAGTATCCAATATGACAATGGCTATATATAGGTTTAATAATGATTGGAGAGAGATATTTTCTAGATTGTGCAAATAACTCTTAATGTTATTTTTGCTCTTTCTATCTAAAGAATGAAAGGAAAATTTGTTTGGAAAAATGTCTATAAGTTTGTTTCCTGGTAAAAATTTGTGATCAAAGAGAGAAAAGAAAAGAATGATTTCATTAAATTTATTGTCTATGTCTACTGTTGAACCCTTAATTTTCAGGTATTGTTTAGACATGAGCCCTTCTAATAAAAAATGATGAGTATTGATATTGATAGAAGGTCTTATCTCCAATAATGACTTGATAATGTGATTCGACAGTAAAGAATGTGCTCTGAGTTGAAATTTACCATTTAGCTTTTGAATATGAAGATAAATGGGAATAAGTTCAGTAATGGTCTCAATACCAAAAGATAGAGTTGTGTAAAAAGCTCCCAAAATCTATAATACAGCTCTTCTTTGTATGCTTCTGAGAATCTTAAGAGGATATGAAAGTGGTATTTTGTTGAAGTATTATAATTGAAAACTATAAAGAGCAATTGGTAATATACAGCACTGATATAGCAGTTTCTTTTGAGTTGGAATGAGGCCTTGCAAGAAATTTCCAAGTATCTTCATATACTTGATGGTTAATAATGCTTTGTTGGTGTAAAAATCAACATGTTGTCAAAATGTTAATTTTTTGTTGAAAAAGAAACCCAAATATCTCCAAGAATTCTTGGGTCAAAGAATGGGACCTCCTAGCATTGAAAGGTTGAGTAGCAGATGAAATTTAGGGCTCTTCTTATGGGGAACCCTATTGAAATTACAGGAAGTGTTCAGTATAGAGCTATCCCCCACCTACTAATCTCTTTGTACTGTCATGTTCAGTGACCTCCCTTGTTAGAAGACCTCCCTATTTAGTCTGCAGTCTAATCTGTTCAATGGTCAATGGTAGGCTGAGCCTTTAACCAACAACCTTCCTATTATGGGTATATTTAGGACTAGATCTGACTTAATAGCCTAGGCTTGCCAAGTAGGTTAGCATGAAGTTACATCTATACAGTACTCCAGATGGGTTTTTCTACATCCTGGTGATTCCAACAATCTAGCTTCAACTTGAGCCTGAACTAGTCATTATTATACTAGTAGACCAACAGTGGATATAGATTTATTAAGCTAGAGAAAAAAGACTATCCTATTCTGCTATGGCCCAGTCATGGCAGAAGTGCTACTTTCTGCTATACCTTCCTGTTCCCCAGCAGGTGGTTCACTTATGCCTATAGGCACAAATCCTCAATCTGTCCAAAGTCACTGCCTTGTCACCTGCCAACCTAGTAAGTGCTCTAGAACAGGTTTGGACTAGGAGTTGTTTCTACAGTATGACTAACTACCTATAAGTTATACAACCTAGAGGTATAAGATGTCCTATTTTTATCCCAGCTAGTATACCAGCCAAGTTTATACCAAATAGTAGAGTGAGCCCTTACCCAATCAGCTTTCTAGAATTAGATTGTTATTACCCTCATTCCCCATCTTATATTGATCTATCCTTTTGGTTCCAGTTACAGGTAGCACCAGATATGACTTTCACAATGAGAACTAATCTAACTACTTAGCCTTGCAAGATCTACAAATCTTACCCTCTAAGAAATCTATCACTAAACCTTGCATTCTAATAGTAGTGTAAATGCTCACTAGTCCTATGGTATACACCAATTATAGAAACCAAGAATTCTGGTGGTTGTCATATGATATTACTACCATATTATCACAAAGTTAAGATATTTATACTTGGAGAAAATTGAACCCTCAACCTTTTGAACACTCACTCAAGTGCTTTCACCAGGTCTTCAGTAATTAAAATCACTAGACTACTGGAGCCCACTCTACAAAGTGTCAGATGTTAAAATTGAAGATGATAGGCTTTATTTTATCTTTCACATTTTATCTTTCTTTATATTTATTTTTTATTTTAGACTTAGAGTTAGGATTATATATATTACAAACATAATAAGGATATGAAAACTATTATAGAGTAGTCACATATGTAACAGTTACAGATTATATAATCACATGATTGTTATATATATCTATCTATCTGAATGCATCTAATTACATCATGGATAACATCTCCCCAAAATTTAATTTACTTAACATTCAATCTACTTAGAATATTTATAGAAGAGAGTTTTTTTCTTCCTACCTACTTATTTTCTTCTAGTGTGGATCTACCTGGTTTTTTTATATCTGATCACTCTATTACTAATCACATGGCTCCTCATGATTTCTATGAAACTCCAGACTTGATTTATAATGTATTTAGAGTAGTTATCTATCTTTTTCAATTCTTGGATAGTCTTAGTAATTAAAGATGCCTAAATACTCTGTAGTTATTTAGCTTGAAAACTAACTAGTGTAGTGCAATATTCTGAGTGCTCATACTTGGAAGTCTAACTTTCTCTATGCTCTACTTCTTGGTAATATCCTTTTTCCAAATATAACTGTTGTGGTATGTAGAGATACAATATATCTACTGAAGCTAAGATCATCTAGGATTTGTATTCACATATATCAGATAATGTTCCCATACTCTTCTAACATCTTCCATAATTTTCCTGCAAATAGTTTCCTCTTCTGGGCATATTTTTCTTTTTTTCTTTAGCTTCTTTTCTTCTTACTTTTTTCTTCTTCTTTCTTTTTCTCTTTCTCTTTCTGTTAGTTAATGTCTTATAGTATAGTTACAGTATGTTAGCCTTATGAAGAGTATATGAACTTTAGAGTAGGTTAGTAATAGTGTGCACACAGACCATGGTCTGTAGTATATAAGGTAGACTAGTTTATAACAGAAACTCTCCTGTATAAACCTTATACAAGATTCTTCTTTTGACTTAACTCTGAGTCATGAGTCACAATATTAGAGCTTAATCCTATTCCTTAAACTGCTCAGCACAGAGCTCTTTTTATACTTTTCTCTTTACTTTCTTATTATTCTTGACTAAAGACAACACTGCCTTTAGTTAAGAAAAATTGCTAGATTCTAGGCATAAGAGGTATACTAGTTAGACAGGGGAGGTCTAGCTGTTTACAGTGTATTAAAGCTCACTAGTATATCATAGACATAATAATCTTGTATATACATTAGCTCTATGTTATTGGTTCTCTTGTGACTAGTATATATAGGAAAACAGTAATCACTCTTAATGTATTATCTAGAGTGGAATGATCTTCTGAGACCAAAATTATTTATATTTTCCTTAAGACAGTAGTCAGTAGTTAAAGTAGTCAGTACAAAGTGTAAGGTGGGACAAGAAGAGGGCTACTTACACTAACACTTACAAATATTATTTCAAGCTTGGAATATGAATCTGAGAAGGAGGCCAGCACTAGCTTCTCTCCATTACCACTTTATACTTTCTTACCTCGAGAACTACCACCATTATCATTATTACCATCACTGATAGATTCTCTTTCTCATTACAACATAAGTCACTATGATCAAGTAGAGTAGTTGTAGCTGTTAATAAGGCAACAAGCAGAGCAGATAGTAGCCATACAGGCCCAGATAGCAGTATTTGTAGGAGTAGAAGGAGAAAGAGAAGAGAGTAAGAGATTAAGAGCTAGAGAAGAGCAAGCTGAGGTGGCAAGACTACCATTGTTTAATAGAAAAGCAAGTTATGTAGTATATTTTGTAATAGACTGCAAATTATATATCAAAGAGGTGGAAGAACAAGTACAGTAGATGTTGACCTATGTACAAGGAGAATTGGCAGATATATGGAAGAAGAACTTGTTGAAAGAGATGGAAGTAGGAAAAGTTCAGTTTGCATTAGTAGGAGATTTTTGATCAGACAATTTGGAGGAAGAGATAATAAGTTGGCTAAGATGGCTGAAATAAAAATAGTAGAACAAGAAGAGAGAATGATAAAAGAATTTTTTCAAGAATTTAAAAGAGTAGCTAGGGAAAATGGATATGAGGAAAGAACATTAGTAGAGGAATTCAAGAGGGGAATAAATTAGAAGAAGGCTCATGAAGGAAGAAAGACCTCTAAGGAGTATTGAACAGTAGTATGAATGTGCCACTAATTTAGATAAATACTAGAGGAAGAGTAGAAGAGAAGAAGAGAGGTTGAAAAACAAGAGATAAAGTGGAAGCCAGAGATAAAAGCAGATAGGGATAGCAAGCAACCAAGAGAGATTCAGACTATGATTAGCCCTACTCCAAGTTTGGCTGAGAACACAGGAGAAATAGTAGGCACTAGCAAGGCCTGCTCAAATGGAAGAGGTAAAGATAACAAATGCAGTAGTAGTCAGGAACTCTCTACAAATACAAGAAGGAAGGGGAGAAGGAATAAGAGAAGATCTGTATGCAATAGAGATAGATTGGGATAAGAAGTACTACAACTGTGGCAGTTTTGGACATATGGTCTACCATTGCTGCAATTAGTGAATAGTGGGACAAGAGAAAAGACTTGAGTATGGGGACAATTGTAATACTGTGGACAATTTAAAAGAGGAGAAGAGTCTAGTAGTTCTTGACTAGGCTTTTGTGATAAACTAGCTAGTTATATAATGCAAGCTGGTATTTCATATTCAGAGGAACTCTTAAGAGAAGTAATGGTAAAGATTGGGCTAGAAAGAATTGATATGCATAAAGAAGTGACAGTAAAAACGTTATTGGACAGTGGTGTGACTGAATTGGTTATGAGTTCATAGTTCACAAGAAAGTAAGAATAGAAAGACCTATTTATAAAGAGTATAGGAAAAGAATGGAGATAGATACAATTGGTGGTCAAAAGTTGTTAAGTATGGTCCATACTTAAAGAGCAAAAGTCCAAAGGAGATGCAGAGTTTTGACAAGTATAAGAACTTATTAAAGTCTAACAGAGATACAGACTTTTCATAATGATCTTGGCCTCAACTTATATATTGTACCTTCTATGAGCTATAGAGTTGCAATTTCAGAGAAAGGCCTTGAAAAAAAGAATTAGGAGTTATAAGGAGAGAAGCAAGTACATTGTCATTGACACCAAACTCTAGTGTTAACTTATCAGACTAGCTATTATAGAGTAACTACTAGTCTTAAATACATAAAGTAAACTAAAGGAGTAATTAAGTAGATCTCCAAGTAGATGTTTTAGTAGTGAAATACTAAAAGAAGTTCAGGTTTAATAGGAGAAATCTCCATATAAAAGTCTGAGTAATTTTGTGGAGTTTGAGAAAGATAAATAGACAATAAAAACAGGTATAAATAACTGCAGAGTACGATGCAAATAACTGTGGAGTTTTAATCCAAATAACTATAGAGTTTTGATGCCAAAATAACTATATTAAAGATAGGCATGGCTTGAAGTTTGGTTCAGGCTGTGATAGATTTATAGAATGATCACTTGGAGTGAGCATTCTATGGAAAGCAAGAAGGAGGGAGAGAGGTTGAGATATGAAGAGAGAGATCTAAAACTATCAGACTTGTAATATATTAAGGTTTCCAAGAGAAGATTCTGTTCTACTATTAGAGCAACTAGTGGAGTCCATAGAGCTTTGTAGACTTTCACAATCTCTAGAAAGTTCTAATAAATATTAACTAACTACAGATGGCACTCATCTTCAGAAAGTTCTAAAAGAATAGAATAAGGACTTCTGGAGATGGCAACTATTCTAAATACTATTAGAGTATATTTCAATCTGATAGAACAATATTAATATAACTAAGTTTGACCCCAGCAATTAAGACAGTGTAAGTGTAGTATTATTATAGTATACCTGAACTCTTATATTTTATTTTTATTTTTATTATTTTTTTCTTGATTTAATTTTTCTATTTTTATTTTATATATTTCTTGAACAATGAAGAGGCATGTGACCATGGTCACATGATGCATCACATGATATTATAGAAAAAATAAAAGAAATAATATCAAGATATATGTTTGCAGCATGTTAACCTCATGGTATACTTATAAATAATATATGGACTTTAGGAGAGGACTATTTATTATTAGCATGGACTATATATCTATCATATAAGACTACTTAGTATACTATTGACTGTCCTGGTTAGTAGTTGCCACAACAAGTATTGGAATATTAGAAAATATACTGTAAAGAATGACTACGGGATATGGTAACATTAGCTTGGGAAGTACCATGAGGTTTAGCAGGATTAGAGGCATACTGAATGCAAGGAACAATAATATTGTGTGGTTTACTGTGGTTAAGGGCAAAGACTTAGGTACTTATAAGAGTAGATCTTCTGATAGAAAGCCATAATTTATAGTAGAGTTAACAAAAGAGTTGAATAGTATGTTGGAGATTAACTATCAGAGTTGTGAATATTGGACTTGGTTTCATTTTTCTTTTTCTTATTTTCCTTTCATTTTTATTTTATTTTTATTTTTGTTTCTCTTTTATTTAGGGTTAAGATTTAGCATGACATTATAGTCACATAGTCATGTGGTCATGATAGAATATGGTAGAAGCTTCTGGAACAATAACATTATACAATGTGCTTAATGTATGTTGATCTTATAGTTTACACATAGTCTTTAGGGTAAGCTAAACACAGTAGTAGTATAGACTACCTATGGTAGTATATAAGATAGATATGTTGTACTAGGAACTCTATTGAGTTTTCTTGTGATTAACCCAATCTAATGTTTAACTTTCAGTTCTAAACCCTTGAGCCTTAAATTATAACAATAAGATTATTAATAGTATTCTATAGATATTATCTGGAAAACACATTTCCACAGTACATTTCTTGTCAACAGCTAAAGTATACCTTCCATAGCAGCCACCTTACTTGCAACACACCTCACAGTGGTGGTGCAATCATCTAGATAGTCTGTTTTCCATGATAGAGATACTTCTATATGACTTGGCCTTCTATGGCAGAGTTATACTCTTGTTAGTGTCTCAACAGTGAAATCTTTGCTCAGGGTAATAGGGGCCATACCACTGAAACTCCAAGCATCTCCTATAGTAGGTACTGGTATATAAGACTAGTAGTTATATTGTAATTTACAGTTTGATAATTGATAAAGATAAACTCTTATTGAACTCAATCCCTGGTATTTAATGGTGACATACCAAATCAGCACTCACTTCTATCTTAGACTTTCTTCTCTTATTTGAAATTGTGACCATGTGGCAGACAGACAGCACAGCACATAAGCTAAAGCCAAGGTCATTCTCCAAGTCCACATATCTCCAAGACCATCTTACAGACTTTCACCTCCAGTATAAACTATGTCTGACAGAGAGTTAGAGTACTTAGTAGGTATTTTTAGAGCATAGGAAAGTAGATGTGCAAATAGCACTAGCAGACTTTGAAAAACCACAGAGTATTGCAAAAGAGCAAGAGATTACTAGAAAGGAAGTTAGCTAACATATTTAGGTGGTTAGGAGTATTAGTATGTAGCTTGATAGAGTTCTAAGTATGGAAAATTAGATGAGCAGATGAGTGTAAATGTGGAAAAGGATTATGGAATACAGATCAGCCAAAAACATAGAAGAGAAAAGTCTTGAAAGAGCCAGTCCTCTTATACTAAGTACCAGTATATTTTGGAAGTTTCAACTAATAATATTCTTACTAATATTATGAGTTAACTTTATAACTTATGAACTTGAATATCTAACTATATTCCTACTAGAGTTGAAAACAATAGACCTGGTATTCTTTTCTTTTCTTTTCCTATTTCATTTTATTTTTTGGTTTCTATTTTTATTTTCTTTATTTTAGACTTATACAAGAATATATAGAATGATATCATATATGACTGTCATAATTGTCACATGGCATGACAGAAGTGTGACACCTGTCACAGTTATGATCATATAATTATATAACACAAAAAAGAGTATAAAAGATTTTAAAACAGATAATGTTATATAATCTGTTTTCTATATATTGATCTTATGGATTACATATGATCATTAAGAGCAGATTAGTAGTAGTCTTACACAGACTATTAGTCTAGTTTATTCTATCATTTGAATCTAAGTATCATAGTATACTTGAATTCTTATATCTTAATTTTAATTTAATTTAATTTATATTTCTTTCTTGGTTGATGAAAAGATATACAACTATGGTCACATGATATAATATTATAGATCTAAACATAGTAGAAAAGACTAGAATAATGATATTAGGGTATATGTCTACAGTATGTTATTTTCATACTATGTACATGATAAACTTATGGATAGTATATATATTTTAGGATAGAGTTATTTATTGATAGCATAAACCATATAACATTAGTATATATAGGATAGCAATATATTAGAAACTTCTTGTTAACTCTTGTAATCTATACAAGATTCTTATGATATACTCTCTTTCTTATTATTTTCAAGACTTCTATCTTCCACTAATACTTTTATATCCAGAAATCCATCATATTGTCTGTGACTAAATATACTTAATCTTATAAACTTTATAGATAACTATCAAATTGGCTATATCTTCTTTAGCATTTGTTTTCTTTATATTCAGCTATCTATAAATCAGTTTACTTGCAATCAGAATAAGATTTTCTGGGTATTATCATTTTTAAAAGTGGTCAAGTTGAAAAGTGGTCTAAAAGCCTATTTAGAGAAGAGTCTCACACTGGAGTCTTCTCCATTACTATTTGACTAGTATTTCAAGAACTCTTTTACACCCATTTTTTCTACTAATACTAAAACTAAAGCTATTAACAGACTCAAAGAGTTAATATACTACCAAAATAGTTATGTAGTAAAAGACTATTTAAATAAGATCTAGGTTCTAATTACCAAGGCTGAATATATGAATCTCTATACCATTGTTGTTAAGTTTAAAAGAGATTTCTGAGCTGATATTCAAAGTTAAAATAAGATAAGCTAATGAAGTATTCCAGTCAAACTAATAAGTAGCCTAACTAATAAGTAGTTCTCAATGTCCAACTTTGTACTTTACTCAACTGAAGATTCTTTTCTATGCCTATTTATTAGAAACTACCACTTATCAGCATCTCAGCAGTCTAATATTATCATACACTGGTTGTTACAACTCAAAGATTTTAGAGTAGATCAATGAATAAAATCTTGTATTAGAGTTAACACAAGAGAACTTAATAGACAACTCTGTACAAAATTGTCTACCTTATATATTAGAACTAATAGTTCTTGCTACTACTATAGTGTTATAAGACGAGTGTGTGGACAGACTTGGACTAGGGTTAGGGTTAAGTATTATAATTATTAGTCTACAACAGAAGAGAGATAAGAGATAGGCATGTGACCTGGAAGTCATGTGATAGAGTC
>Ga0157368_1000895_pt1 | contig 13335 bp, 9 predicted proteins | sample AttbisABBM3_FD_113146 | JGI IMG/M metagenome (GOLD analysis project Ga0157368, IMG submission 113146) | Fungus gardens microbial communities from leaf cutter ant in Botucatu, State of São Paulo, Brazil - Atta bisphaerica ABBM3 | ecosystem: Host-associated > Fungi > Mycelium > Unclassified ...
CAGCGGAGATTAAAGGTATGACGTCAGGGCACATGTAGGAAGCATGGTGGCCTTAAGGAAAACACATGTAGATGAGTAATAGGACATGAGGTAGAAGCATGGTGGATGGACATGAGGTAAACACATTGTTGTAGCACGGACCACATGTAATTTATATAAATAGAGGAGCAATGCAGCAAGGGCTCCTTGTCGAGTTCTCTTGTAATCCCCACTACTAGATAGTCTATTGAGAGCTTTGCTGAAGTAAGCAAACTACGAGTGCCGTTCCGGCGAGTGGTTGCTACAACAAAAAGTGTTAATTGGTAAAGCATAAATATACAGGACTATATCTACAACTATATATACCTATTGACAACAAGATTAATATATGGCAAATATATGTTAATGATATCACAGAACATGAAGAAAAGATGAGGAAACAATGCCTACTACATGAGGTGCTTACTGAGACAACTATGGTACAGCTAATCATTGCATCATAAAGAAACAACCCTCAACCCTATAGTTCATGCTGTAGTAATGAGGCAAACATGAGGAAGCAATCATAACAATATGATTATATGTTATAAAAAACATGATAGAAGATTCTAGAAGAAAACAATATCACTACAATGGGTTTGACATATGTTGACCTTGAGAATAACACATGGCTCTTTTGAGTAGGTTAATGGTACTATAGCATGAATCAGTAACTTATTCAATTAAATGATAAGTACATTTATATAGTGGTTTGGGTCTAGTCATCATCATTTACAGCAACATTCTAGTAGCTGCTATCAGCCTTTTAAGCCTAGGGTTCAGCTTTGTCTTCTTGACTTTGGGCAGTATTGCCCTTGGTCAAAGATAAATAAAAAGTAAAGAAAAATAGTGAGAAAATCTGATATTGGGCAATCTTGAAGTAAGAGTATCAAGTTCTAATGTTATGACTTAAGACTTATAAAGTAAAGTCAAAAGAAGAACCTTGTATTAATAGAAGAGAACTTGATGGAGTTCCAAGTACAAAATATCTATCTTATATACACTTGGCTAATAGCTTATACTATACTAAATCTAGTCTATTTTAAAGAATATATAGTATGACTTTATTGTTCTACAACCTTCTGTATGATACATAATTATGTGACAGTGACTTGTGACAGTTTGTGATATCATGCTAACCTCTAATCCTAAGTCTAAAAATAAGAAAATAAATGAAAATGAAAATGAAAAATGAAATGAAAATAAATAAAGTCCACTATCATCAATCTTGACAAGAGTAGGTGGTCTTAGAATGCTAGATACTAGGATGTTTCAAGATTCTTAAAAGAAGATTTTTTTTTGCTGTTAGAGCAACTAAGAGTGAAAGTATAGAGATAGTACTTTAGGCTTTAGAGAAATCTAAGTTCATTAACAAGTACTATCTATTATATAACCTATCTCTAGGAAAACCTAAGAGAATAGAATAAGGTTTATTAGAGGCAATAGCTATTCTAAATACTTCTACTAGTTCACAGCAATCAAGTAGAATAGTGCTGATGTAATGCTAGAATAATTATACTAGGTAATTAGAAACACTGATAAAAATATTGAGAACTATGTCTGGAATTGGAATAAACTTATTCAATGGTGACTAAGAATATAGTAGAGCAAAGCCATGAATAAGAGTAGTTATCAGAGTTTTTAGAAAAAAGCAGTGTGGACTATATAACAAACTTTATGGTTTCTGAGCTCAGATATTGAAGCTGATATTGGATTTGGTAGTTAGTCTTCTTATATCTCTTCAGATTGAGATTAACAAAGAAAAGGAATATGAAGTTGAAAATATAATGAATAAGAGAGATGTGAGGGGAAAACCAAAGTTCTTAGTCAGGTAAAAGAAATATATAGCAGAAAAAGATACTTAGAAGAGGTTGGAGAATTTAGGGAATGTAATAGAGCTAGTGGAAGAATCTGAGAAGGAGATTAGACAGAAATAAATAAGAAGAGTGCAAATGAGGAATTAAAAACCATTGAATCTAAAGGCAGAAGTGTTCAAAAGAAGTGAATTATTAGAAAAGTATATAGCAAAAATATTATTTGAATAGAACAATTAGAAGTTTAAGGACAAATATTTGAAAAAGTTAGAAAGAAGTTAGGCAAGATAGAAAGCAAGGCAAGTTCATCCAGAGAAAGAATTTTAAAGAAAGGATACTATCATGATATGTTTAAACTCTTATATATTTTCTTTAATTTGATTTCTCTTTTTCTTTTATTCCTTTTTATTTTCTTGGATGATAAAGAGTTACATAATATATTACACAACATTATATCATAACCCTAAAATGTGGTAAAAAATACTAGAAGAAATAATATCAATATGTGTACCTATAGTATGTTCACCTCAAAACTAATATATGAATATTAAAGTAGGGTTATTTATTATTAGCACAGACTATGTACTATAAGTATAAATAGGGTAGCAATAAATTAGTACTCTTTGTCAAGTTCTCTTGTGATCTCAACAAATTGTTTATAATATAAGGTTGCTACTACAAACATTAGAGAAAGAATTCAACACTTCTAGATAATGTCTAAACCTCTCTTAAGCCAGCAACTTATGAGGTAGTGTGATAGCCATTAGACAAACTAAACTTTGAAGTAGAGATCTCTAGAACAAGAGTAGTCATTAGAATTATAAAGAACTAGTTATAGAGTTCAAAAGCTTGTGAGTGTAAATAAGATATATAGAAATATCAAGAAATATTAAGAATATGTTACCAAGATACTTGCAAGCTTGAAAATTATGGAATGGAAGTAGCAGAAAAGAATAGATTAAGAGTAAGTTAGGTTATGAATTGGTTTATAAGTGGACTTGGCTAGTTAAAACTACAAGAAAGGAAGAAAATCAATGCTTGTGAGATAAATGAGAGATTTGGAATAGCACTGTGCTATAGACTTGAGAATAAGCTATATATATCTGAGATCTCAACAGTCTTTCTTATTGTATGAGTCTTGATTCTCTATATTTTATACTGATATATAAGTCTCAAGTAGAGGAAAACATACTTTTACTCTTAGATAGTCTAAATACTATTTATTAAGTGTGTATTATTAGTACTTTATCTATCACTTTCAGGCAAGTTTCAGAGAGTTCTAGAAGTCTGGAAAAAACTGGTAATATAAGTATTATTTGGTATCATAAATTATATAAAGAGCAATGTATAGTCTAGGAATATAGTAAGGACTTCTTGTTGAGATCCTCATAAGAGTTGAACTCTATCTGAGTTACTACTAAGTACAACCTTAAGTTATGTCAAGAGCAGGAAGGTGGAAAGGTGCAGAAGACTAGATGAATCTTGCTTCAAGCAAATATCTATGATCAGTCATATAGAGAAGAGATTATATTAAGTATGAAAACTTATCTGAGAAGTAAATGTAACAATCTATAGATTAGGTAAATACCTAAGTTGCAGATCAAGCTTGGAAGCTTATCTATAGAGTTTGTGATGTAATCTTGGAAGATAACCTTGGCCTCAACTTATATATTATGCTTACTACTTGTTATATGGTCATAATTTTGGAGAATTAGGAATTAGTGTGAAGAGAATATTTAGATTATTTTAGTCAGAAAAGTATTGGGAATTCTTAGTCAGTCTTAGTTGATTTCTAGACTAGAGACTACAGAGTATTTGCTGGATCCTATATACCAAGTCTGTAGTTGGAACTGTGGCTAAGATAGTAGTAGTGTAGGAAATAACTAGAAAGACATTATAGAGATAGTTTCTAGGAAATAGAATAACTAGGAGTCTAAATAAAAAGTTACTAGAAGATGAAATACAAGAGGTTGATTCATGTGTGAATAATCATGAATACAAAAGTACATCTAGTATTACAAACTTAAGACCTTAGGGTTGGTCAAAAGAAAGAATCTTGTATAGAGTTTATACAAGAGAACTTAATAGAAAACTCTGTACAGGACTATTTACATTATATACTAATAGTCTGTGCTACACTACACTTAGCCTATCCTAAATAACCATATGTCAACCTTGAGGCCAATATGTGTATATCATGTTATATAACATCATTTCTTCTAGAGTCTTCTATTGCTTTCTATTATGAGATGTGATCTGTGACATTATGATGTTATGCTTAACTCTAATCCTAGATCCAAAATAAAAATAAGAAAGAAAGAAAGAAAATAAATAAAACTAAGTTCAACTTCTATAATTCTGACATCTAGATATAGTTAGAGTTCTAATTGGAAGTCAGAGAGCAGATGTCTTAGAAGTTGGTTTATAACAAGTTATCTTAATGTATGATTACTATAACATTATGGAAATCTAAATAAGTTACTGTAAGGAAATCTACTACTTCATTCATGAAATTTTGATCTTCAAACACCACTAATATCTATTATTAAACATGTAGACTTCTTTTCTTCTAAATTTCAAACTCCCAACTCTACTGCCAACTCTGCAATATTTATCAACTCAACTCTACCACTTCTGCTTTCAAATCTATTAAGTACCACTGCTAAGTAGTCATTGTCTTATGCTTTCTACTATCAATCAGTAATTTTCTGCTGTTTATGGCTAATATTATAAATACTTCTACCAGAATTTTTGACCACCTAAATACTATCATTTCTAGGATATGTCAGTATTATTCTACTATATTAGAATGTATTCTAGAATATATAGAATAATCACTGTCTTTAGAAGACCTTATCCTATTCTCTTAGATTTTTTCTAGAGATAAATACTACATATACTTTGTTTGAACAATATAATTTACAAGTTTTTTCTGGATATCATATTCAAATCTGGTCATATTCATTCCAACCTATATATAATATCTTCTTTTTATTTATACTTACAAATCTCTTCTAGTATAGATCAACCCTATCTATCTATACATTTTCAGAGACTAAGACAACAGATACTGCCCTTTTCAAGCTTTAGCTGGTCAGATAACTGCTCCTAATACTGAGCTGTTTTCTATAAGACTGGGAATTGATAAGGCTACTAGTATGAACATTCAATACATTATCTTTATCACTAATTCTCTAGTTTCTGCTAATAAGGTAGTGGATCTCTCTGTGCATTCTGAAGAAGCCTATCTTTTGGCTATCTACTTTATACTTAGATTATTCTTCTCTTGTAGTCTTAATCATAAGATTGAATTCTGAAACTACCCAAGCAATGATGAGTAGTTCTTGTATTAACTGATCTATGATAATGTGGCTAACACTCAAGTGGCTGCTAGACTTTATCTAGTAGCTTCTATTGATGCTCTTTACTCCAAGAGTGTTCTCTCATGCTTATATGCTTTGAGAACTTCATTTAATTGTTCTAATGTCCAAGGGCATCATTTTCTTACTTTCAAAGGCAAGAATTGCAAGCTTCTTCAGCCTAGCTACTCTAAGAGTAGTGGTTGGCTTCCTCATATTAGCCAGTCAGTTACATTATATATCAGGGCAACTAGATTTATTATTAATCATGCTTTTATTGGAAAGTATAGATAGTACTTCTTCTCTAAAAAGTGCATTTAATGTCTGTGTGACCATTAGTAGATGGAAAAATATCAATACATTTTTGCAAACTGTTCTAGATTTGCTCATAGTCCCTTGATTGATCCATCTCCATCAATCAAGAACTTTTTTGATTTCTTGAAAAAGTATTCAAGTGCCTTTGTCTTCTTTCCTCAAGAATAGCCTCTTTCTCTCTCTGAGCCTCTATAAGTGTTTGAATGGTTTTATTTTCTGTTTCTGTAGATAAATTTCTCAGTTTCATCTCAGTCTCTTTTGATTCTGCATTTTCAGTATAATAAGTCTGTTTGTAGACTTGGATATATAATTAGTAGGTTAACTGTGAGCAACCTTTATTTAGATTTCTCTTTGATTTCTATTGATTTTAATAAGGTCTTTCTTTGTCTATAAGAGAGGTTTCTGTCTTATGAGGCAAAAATTATATGCTACTTATTATGGATAGTGGGCTATAGACTATATTTGAATACTGTGTAATAAATTTTTGACCAAAAAAAAGACTTGAGCTCAAGTGCTAAAGCAAAAGATATGCTTATATATTGAGTAGCACAAGAGAACTCAATAGAGTTTTCACTACAGAGTAATCTACTTCATATGGTTCTAAAATTTGGTTTATATGTCTAAAACTTACTCTAAAGCTATGACTAAGTTCTTTTAGTACTTTTTATAATATTTCACCAAGTTACATGACTGTGATGAGTGTGATACATTATGGAACATTTGTAACATCACATCACATTTCTTAACTAAATCCAAAAAAGGAAATAAGAAAAATAACCTATAGAAAAAAACAGAAATCAAACAGAAATCATAAAAGATGGAAAATAACTAAGACTGCTTAGAGCATTTCTGACAATCAAGTTCTTAGTACTTAGCATTACTTTGTCTTCTCTGTTCTACTTCTCTATCTCCTCCTATTCTCTATACAGTTGTTACTTTATTTCTTTTTGAGCTTTTATTCTTTATATTTAATTCCTTCCTCAACCTTCTTCTATTATTTGCTACAAAGATCAATACTATAGCTGCTGTATGAGTCTTGTTGTTCACCACAAACTTTGTTATAGCTAACTTTTCTGACCAATCTTTTTGTCTATGGTCTACAAAGAATTTCAAGTACTGTTCTAGCTCTTAGTTTATATGTCTCATCTTTCTATCTATCTAAGAGTAGAATAATATAGATAATCTAACATTCTATTCAGCTCCTTTATTAGCTTTACTGATGATTAGGGTCTTCTATCTGATATTCACTCTTTGACAAGCTATGCAACTTCCATATGTTGTCTCTAAACAGTCTTACTAGTCTTTCTACCAATGTTTCTTCTATAGTTGTAATAAAATACATTATGTTCATTCAATGTATCCACAGTTTTTCCTGTTAATTTCCATGCTAGTGTCTCAGTCAGATTCTTTATTCTTTGGTACAAGTCACATCCTTCTAAATATCTTCTTATATTTCTGATCACTCCATACTGCTAGTAATTTCTTGTTATAAACTCTGTTATCTTTTATTTCTCTCCATATACAACTGCCAGTATATTATAATGCAGCCAAATAACCTCTAGTTACAGCACCTCATCCCTTGGATTATATATCTTTCCATCCTTCAATACTAAGTCATCTTCTAGCTCCTACTTATCTCATCTTAATACCTTAACTTTTATCTTTTTCATTTTCTCTACTATTTTAATTATTTTTTGTCTTTTCCTTTTGTTTTTGAAATATGTTTACTTCTAGTCCCTCTACTTCTACTTCTACTAAACTATATATTTATTTCTCTTTTATGAGTTTTTTTTGTTATTATGTTCTACTCCTACTTTAAGTATACATTCTGAAAGAAAAGGTTGGTCAAACACACAGAATGTCCCAATATGTGTGTTATATAACTGGTGTAATGCTTTAGTGATAAGACAATATGTCAGAGAGTATTTGAAATGCTTGTACATATACATATCTTGGAAGACAGCTTGACTCAGTTACCATAACCCAAGATTACAGTATATCTCCAGGTGTTATAGTATGCTAGGACTTGAACATTTTTCTTTTCTTTTTATCTATTTTTCTTGATTTAATATTTCTTTTGTATTTTTTTGTATTTTTTAGATGATGAAGAGGCCTGTGACTGGGGTCACATGATGCATTACATGACATGATGTCATAAAATAAAAATCTAGGAGAAGGAGCTAGAAGAATAATGTTAAGATACATATTAATGGCATATTCATATTATAGTATAGATATTGTATACTTATGAACAACATATAGACATTATGATAGGGTTATTTATTAGACCATGTGTACCTGTATAAATAGTGTATGAATACATTGGAAAATCCTTGTCAAGTTATCTTATAATCTCCATGAGATACTTCACTTTCAAGTTTACTTAGTGGTTTATTGGTCATTCTTAGACTAGTGATTGTTACAACACTAGACATAATGAAAACAGATCTAGAGATGGTGTCATGCCACTATATCTGTTATGAATCCCAACTTGTCTTCATAGACAGATTATCATTTCATTTCCATCAAATATTTCTACAAGATTCACTATATTTAGTAGCAAAGTAGATCCAGTATTATAACCTCATAAACCTTGGACTCTTTCAGAACCTCAACTATCCAATTTCAACAAATTCATCTTGATATCAGAAACTGTATAAAACTAGTATATAAGCTTACAGAATTCTATTTTAATATTAGTAAGATAAAACAAGTCATAAGTTAAGAATGTTATATACAATAACTTAATATAACAACAAATTCTATTCTGTATCTTATCTATACTTTTACACATGTATATTTCCTCCACATATCTTTATCTTACTAAAGATTTTAGACAACTTGTAATAATAACTTAACTGATCAGACTAAACAATAGGTAGCTCATATAAACTAGTTATTAGAAACAAAAATTATAGTAAGCAACATAACTTAACAATATTATATCTCTTATATCTTTCTAATAAAGTAGTAATTTTCAAAAGTAGATATTCTAAAAAAATATTAGAGAGAAATACTTATATATATATATATATATCTTAGAAAACTACTTTTAGTCTTATATTAAGAAGTCATAAGTGCCCAGAAACTTCAGATGATATTTGGGTAAGGTGTTCTACTGTTATACCACTATCATATATACTATAATAGGATGGTCCAAGCACATGGTCTGTACACTTAGCCAATTAATATCTACAACTATAATTGACTAAACAACTATAATACTACTGTAGTAGACTAGACAACAGAAATCATGATAAGATAGAAGCAGTTATCAGTCTATCAAAAGCTAGTCTAGGTAATGACTAGTCTAAGAGTATAACTAAGCCTCTGTAGAGTAGATCTGGACTTATAGTATTACCAATATCTCTAGATATCCAACTCACTAGACTACTGTAAAACATCTATTGTGCTGCTTAAAAGTAAACCTGTAGTTATAAGCTTGTATACAAAGGAAATTATGATTCAGAACTATTCCAAGCTTACTCTAATTCTTCTCATTATAAAGATTGTGCTACAGATACTTATATAACTATGGTATAGTGAGACAGTAAGATAGTTATCATTGTATTGACTCTTTGTTATACTCTCCAATACTGAGGCTAAATATATAGCTATTGTTAAGGCTGGTAAATAAACCAAATAGACAAGAATTATTTTAATGGGATTCGAATACTCTCTTTCTCATATATTAGCTCTTTTTATTCACAACAAGCCTGAGATTGATATCTCTAGAAATTCAAAATATCATAGATATATTGAATACCTGGATTTGCAACACTACTAGCTTAGAGATACAGTACAACATTAACTTTCCACTCCAGTATATATTCTATCATATTAAAATATAGCTGAATTATTTACTAAAGCTGTTTTACACCAAACTAGCTTTTATAGTAATTGCTTTGGCTAGAGAAAACATAAATATGTTAAAGATCAAGATGTCTAGCTAATATATAATATTAGCTCTGCCATTGAGTATAAAATAATCATATATCAGTACTAGAACATGTTCTATCTATACCTTGTTCAATTGCTATTAAAGCATAGCCATACTATCAGTATGCACTCAATACCTATATAGAAAACAGTTTGTTATGGTCCTAAGCAGTCTCCAAGTCAACCACAAATAATGCTTAGACTAATAGCAGCCAGTGCTGAGATAAAGAAAACAAGGTAGTATACTGGGTACAGGCAAAAGAGTGGATGACACAATCCACTGTTTATGTCATACTGATCAGGTCCAAATCATGCCTACATTATATCACATCTAATATGATCAGTTGTAGTTGGAAATTAGCATCTTTCTCAATATCTCATCCAAATCTTGTTCATTTTCCACATTTTACCACTATTGGAAAGCATATATCATGTACCATCTATCAATCCATTATCTGAGCTAGCTGTGCAATTAGCCTATTGAAAAAAAGTAAAACAAACACAACATGAGTTATACTGTAATTTATCAACATCTCTTTACTCTATAGTAGTTGTACATATGTGAATATTAATGCTTGAAATCTATGGGTTAAATTTTTCCTTTATAACTGAAATAGAAGAATAGCAAGTATAACATATAGAGTATTTAAGCAGTTACTCTTTAGAAACTGTCTAGAATAGAATGACTTTCTTAAGTTAAAATAGTTTACAATTCTCTTAGGATAGTAGTCAGTAGCTAGATAGTCAGTAGATAGGATGAGATGGACAAGAAGAGTACTACTAGCCTCTATAGAGAAAAAATGTCAAGTTCTAAGTATGAGTTGGAAAGCAAGTCCAATGTAGAATTTTCTCTCTTTTTACATCATCTATCACCTCCTATTCCACCACCACTAACACCATCAAAACTACTGCTACCTTACACTATTAGTTGACATAACTTAGATTTACAAACTATCATCAGACAACAATAAAAGCAGCTTGTAGTACTGCAGGCATAACTCCAGAATTTTCAGGAGAAAGCAGAAAGAGTACAAGGGGCTAGTACAGAAGTGGCCAAGCCACAAGTATTTGATAGAGCCCCAAAAATTTTGGGTTTCATAACAGCATGTAAATTGTATTTAAGAATGAAGATGAGGGAGGTAGCAGTGAAAGAGCAAATCCAGTGGATTTTATCATATGTGCAAGGAGAGTCAGCAGATATATAAAAGAAGAACATTTTGGAAGATCTGGAAGAAGAATTATTGGAATATGAAACAGCAGGGGAATTTTGGCAAATATCAAGAAAGAGTTTGGTAGAGAGGATAAAGAAACAGTAAAAGTAGCAGAACTAAAGAAGCTAAAGCAAAAAGGAAGGACAATAGAAGAATTTGTACAGAAATTTAGAAGAATAACAAGAAGAAGTAAATATAAAGAGTAATTATTGATAGAGGAGTTCAAATGCAGTATGAATGGAACTATCTGGTAAAAACTTATGGAGTCAGAATGCCAACTGGGTACCATCAAGCAGTGGTATGAACAAGCTCTCAATTTGGATAGGAACTGAAGAGAAAGTAGACAGGAGAAAGATATGATAAGAGAAAGATAAGAGCAGGGACCATAGGTTCCAAGATCAAACAATGTAGAGATACCTAGACAACAATTGCCATAGCCTCAAATTTGGCTAAAGAAACAAGAGGCTTCTTAGCAGTAAGTTTAAACAAGACTTGCTCTGATGGAAGGAGTAAAGAGAATGAATACAGTAATGGCATGCTTGAACTAGTAGGTAGAGTTTGTACAATACAACCTATATACTATAAATATAGACAGGAATAATAGAAATTGCTACAATTGCAGGGGTTTTGGCCATTTGGTAAGAAACTCTAAGAATAGGGGAACAGAAAACAGAATTAGGGAGAAAAGAAGACTAGAATATAGAAATGGAAATAATAGACAGAGAAGGATGATTGAAGAAGGAAATGAGAACAATAATGATATAAATGGGGAATGAGACCTGATACTCCTTGATTAGATCTCATTAATAATAGGTACACAATACTCTCTAAAGTAATAGACAATACATTCTGCTGTGACCTAAACAATATAGAACTTTTAAGATAAGTAACAGTGAAAATTGGGCTGGAAAGAATTGATATGTAAGAGAGAGTAATAGTAGAAGCATTGTTAGATAGTGGAACAATAGGTCTAGTAATGAGTTCAGAATTTGCAAGGAAACAGGGGTTTAAGTTGAAGAAAATAGAAAATCCAATATATATAAGAAATGTGGATAAGACATTTAACAAGGAAGGACCAATAGAAAATACTGTGGAAGTAAATATTTATTACCAGAGACATAGGGAGAGGACAGAGATAGATATAATTGGAGAACAGAAGTGGAATGTAATTTTGGGAATGCCATGGCTTGCTTTTTACAACCCTGAGATTGACTAAAGAACAGGAGAGGTCAAGATGACAAGATGTCCAGAAGAGTGTAGGAAGCAATGGAGACCAAAGCAAGGAAAGTCAGAGTGGTAAAAGTAGAAGAAAGAAGAGGAGAAAGAGAAAGCAGGAAAGAAATGGGAAGAAAAAGAACAGAAGAAATAAGAAATGAAAAGGAAAAAACAGAAAAGAGAAAGAACAATGAAAGTAAAAAGAGTAGAAAAAGAATGAGAGATATGGAATAAAGAAGAGGAAGCAGCAAGGTTAGAAGAAGAAGTGAAGAAGTTGGTACCAAAATGTTTTCACAAGTGAATTCATGTATTTGGAAAGAAACAAAGTAAAAGAATGTTCATGAGAGAACTATAGGATCATGTTATTGATATAAAAGAGGGGTTTGTGCCAAGGAAGGAGAAGGTATATCCATTGTTGAGGAAGGAAAGGGAAGAGGTATGTGAGTTTATATCTGAACAACTGAGAAAAGAGTATATCAGACTTTTGAAATGAATGGACTACCAATAACAATTATCCTTTATCTTTGATTTCAGACATAGTAGAAAATATTGGTATGAAAAAAGTATTTACAAAAATGGACTTGAGATGGGGTTACAATAATATATGGATAAAAGAAGAAGATGAGTGAAAGGTGGTGTTCACAACACTATAAGGGTCATTTGAGCCAATGGTAATGTTTATTGGACTGACAAACTCACCAGTGACCTTTTAAACCATAATAAATGAAATTCTATGGGATTTCATCAACACTGGGAAAGTGGTGACTTTTATTAACAATGTAATTATTGAGACAAAAGGAGAGGAAGAGCATGACAAAATAACAGAAGAAGTGGTGAAGAGATTAGTAGAGAATGACTTATATGTAAAACCAGAAAAATGCAAGTGGAAAGTAAAGAAAGTCAGATTCTTAGGAGTAGTGATATGACTAGAAGGAATTAAAATTGAGGAAGAGAAGGTAAAAGATGTTTTGGACTGGCTGACTCTGAAAGAAGTTAAGGACACACAGAAGTTTTTGGGACTAGCAAATTATTACTGCTGGTTTATTAAAGATTCCATAGTAATAGCTAGACCACTACATGATATGGTAAAGAAGGACCAGAAGTGGGAATGGACAGAAAAGCAAGAGAAGGCATTTAAGAAATTGAATAAGGTATTCACAAAAGAACTAGTATTAGCAGTACTAGACTTAGACAAAAAAAGGATGGAAGTAGATGCATTAGATTATACAACAGGAGGTATATTATCTATGGAGTGTGAAGATGGGTAATGGATGCTAGTAGCTTTCTTCTCAAAATCTCTAAATAATACAAAGAGAAACTATGAGATTCATGATAAGGAGATGTTAAAGGAGATGTTAACAGTGATAAGAGGATTGGAAAACTGGAAGCATCTATTAAAGGGCACAAAGTTCAAGTTTGAGGTCTGGACTGACCATAAAAACTTAGAATATTTTATGAAAGTAC
>Ga0157368_1000896_pt1 | contig 13332 bp, 7 predicted proteins | sample AttbisABBM3_FD_113146 | JGI IMG/M metagenome (GOLD analysis project Ga0157368, IMG submission 113146) | Fungus gardens microbial communities from leaf cutter ant in Botucatu, State of São Paulo, Brazil - Atta bisphaerica ABBM3 | ecosystem: Host-associated > Fungi > Mycelium > Unclassified ...
CTTTTAGAACCTTCTATATTCTTCCATGTGTTATGTGACTTGAGACCATGTCATCTGATTGAAAAGACAAGCTTTTGTTAGGGATTGGATAAGATATTACCACTATAGAGAACAGTCTTAGTATGTGACAGAAATAAAATATACTTCTATTAGAGTTTATCTTTCTAAACTCTAATTCTGAGACAAAGACAACTTGGACAAATAGACTTAACAGACTTTAAGTTTTGAATTTCTTTTTGTTTTTTTAGTTTATTTATAGATTTACCTAAGGAAGTATAACAAAAAATCACAAAGCATAATAAAGATGTAGTATAATATTACATTATAGATTATGTGGGTCACAGTTACAGTTACATAATTATATAATAGTAGAATATCATAGAACTACTGAAAGGTTTTAGTCATACTTTAGAGTAGGTTAGTGTTAAGATATGCAAACAATTACTATACAGTATTAAAGTAGAAACTCTATTGAATTCTCTTGTATTAACTCAATACAAGATTCCTTTTTTGCTCTTATACTTATACTTAAGTCATAAACCTCATAAAATAAAGATTGGACAAATATCTAAAGATACAAAGTTTTAAAGATTAAACATATACAAGTAGATAACAAAACTCTCACCATGGAGTTTATATATAAGCAGAGTTTGACAATAATGTTGGTGTTAGAAACAGACTAGCCACTGAACCAGTTATGCTAAAAGTACACAATGTCAAGCTTAGCTTTGACATCTGGCTAGTACTATATATGTACTTCATACTGTACTTCTGATAGTTGGAACATTAGCACCAAGTTCAATATGTGCTATAGAGTTTGTCTGAGTTTACAAAGTCCAGTGTGAGAGATCAAAGATGGGCTTAGGAGTATAAAAGAACACATTATTCTCTTTCTCTAATCACCACCATAGTTAACTTGAAAAATCCAAATAAATCAATGATAAATCTTGTACTTTCTCCTGGTCTCTAGGACAGTTTTCAATATGTTGGTGAGTCCTCAGAGTCACCTGATTTGCTCTCCAGAGTTAGTTATAGAGCTAGCAAATAAGTGCATTCAAGAGAGAGACCTCAAACTTGTTATATTGCAAAGCACTTCTCAAAGAGCATCTCTGCTTCTTCTGTCTTCAGAAATATCTCTCCTAAGAACTTATTTTTATTTTTCCAGGAGAAAGTGAGGAAAGAAACATGGATTCAGACCCTAGGATACCTACTGTGACAAGAGTGAATATAGACAGACTCTTCTCTGAGTGTCTTCTCTTAAGCTTCCTACCACTCTTCCTATCTCAATTTCTAGAAAAAGAGTATCTACTAAGAAGAGTAGAGCCTTGGTTTCTGCAGAAACTGCCCTAAAAAGTACCCAAGAACTCCAAGTTCTATACTTAAACTATCTAATATAAGTCATCCTCCCAATTGGAAAATAACAACACTGCTTATGATGCTGAGCTGTGGAATAGTGACCATCATGTGCTGTCACTGTTTGGTTATTTTAGGCACCTTAAGACTGATGCTAAGATACTTTCTTTATTCCTTAAGCATCTTATACACTTTATAAAAAATATTCTCTTGAAGAACATTCTGTTGACCAATTCTCTACTATTTTGGGAGTTGGCTTTTATATCTGGGACCAGCTCTAAGCAATTTCTAAAGCTGGGTGAGATTGCTTTAAAGTCTTGTCTCAACCTGATACTCCTACTCTTGTGAAAGCTATAAGAACTATCTATAGTCTTGATCTTGCTTCAATACCTTATCTTGATATTGAGATAGCTGTTGATGTACCAGAGACTGAAGTCACTTTCACTCTGGTCACTAACAAAAAGCATAAGAGAAATAGTAAAGTCTCTTCTTTTCCTTCTATATCTTCTTCTGACTTTAGAAGCAAGACATTGTTTATTTCATGGGCTTCTCCTCTTTTTATAGCTGTGACAACTTGTCCAGTCTCCAAACTAGCAACATCTAGTCTATCTATGATAAACTTTAAGACTATCAAGCTCCAGTGCTAGGAATAGACTAGCTACTAAACTAGTTACACTAAAAGTGTATAATCTTTGACATCTGGCTACTGTTATATATACACTTTATACTGTACTTCTAACCTAAGCCCAAGATCAAATTATTTTCTCAGGCTGTAAAAACCAACATTACTCAGCAAGCTCTAAGGTTTACTTCTATCTTATTTTATGAAGACTTTCTGTGCTTGTTACAGCTTTAGGAGATATTTTCTAACCTCCTTCAAGCTAAAATTATTTCTATATACTAGGGTAGCTTAGATAGTGCAAGTGCTTCTAAAAGAAGTGTCAGTTATTTTAGCATCTCAAGGATGCTTAAAATAATAACTCATGAACCTACCAGATAGCAGATCCTATTTCCACTTGATTATCTTATTGCAAAGATTATTGTGACCAATGCTGCTTCTATAGCTGAATTCTGTAACAAAGACTTGGTTGAGGCTTGCTCTAAACTTAGAGTAGAGTCTATTCTCAAGGCATGGAATAATGTGCTAATATCTACCAACTCTGTTGCCTTAACAGCAGAGCTGGAAGTGATTAAGCAGTGGTTGAAAAAGATGTCTGGTCCCAATAAGACTACTGAGATGGAGCCTTGCTTGCCTCAGTCTAAATCTTTTTTAAAGGTTTTAGATGTTCCCTACTGTGATTCTAATACTTCTTTGCCAATTAATTTTGCCTAAATAGTAGTAGCTCTTTTTAGCTCTTCTCTCTTTAAGAGTATCATATTAGCATCTATGACTCATATTATGAAGGCACCTCCTAGCTCTAATATATCAGTGATCTGGATTGATATCTGAGACTTCCAGAAAGGCTTTAAGACAAGACTCTTATTAATTACTCATTCAACTTTGGATAATATATAGCTATAGTCTAAAGGACTGCTATACATCCTGTGGTTGTTCAGTATTACAATTACTAGTACTGGAAATACTCAACATACCTGTTGTAATCAAGGCACTGAATATCAAAAGTATGGTAGTTCACAGAGTAGAAAACTACAGATTCTTGGCTTGGTATTGTAAGAATTAGCTACTAATCTCAAATCTAACTCTTTTAAAGAGGCTACTGCAGCTAGTACATCTTGTCCTCACACTTTCAAGTGTTTGAACTGTAAAGATAACCATAATGCTGATAACAATAAGTGTTTATTCTAGCACTATTACTTTAACAAGTAATGGTATGCTAATAAGGCTACTGAGGTATACTCTGGATAAGCTAACTATAGTATTATAACTGGCTACTGCTATAACATAGCTGTCAGAGTTAAGAACAATAGACTTTGTTTATTTTATTTTATTTTCTCATTTTCTTTTTCAATTATTTTCTTATTTGGGACTTAGAGCTAGGATTATAGTGTGATGTTATAACTATTACATATTACATGACAAGGTATCACATATCTGGTCATATATAAAAAGACATAAAAAGTTCTAGAAGAATGATATTATATAGTATGTTAATAGCATATTGACTTGATGTAGTATACATAGTTTTTAGAGTAGGTTAGTAATAATCTTGTATTAACCCAATACAAGATTCTTTTCTTGTTCTAACTTTTGAACTTAAATTATAATATTATGTCTAAGTGTTAAGGTAAGAGTATATTCATATATTGAGATCTCTTAATGAGACTGAAAGAAATTATGAAATTTATAATAAGGAAATGTTGGTGGTTATTATAAATTTAGAAAACTGGAGACATTTATTAGAAAGTGCCAAGCTCAAGTTCAAGGTTTGAATAGATCATAAGAATTTGGAATATTTCATGAAGATACAAAAGTTAAATTGTAGACAAGCTCATTAGACTTTATATTTGTTAAGATTTGACTTTATCTTGAAATATGTACCAGAAACAAAATAAAGAAGATAAATGAACTAAGTAGGAGACTGGATTGAAAAATTAGAATAGAGAACAATAATGAAAATCAAAAATTAATAAAAGAAGAATGAATGCAAGGAATAATAGAAGTAGTATTAGAAGGACTGGAAACAATATTAGTAGAAAAAATAAGAGCAAGAGGAAAAAATAAGAAAGTAGAAAAACTTGTAGAAGAAATGAAAAAGACTGAGGTGAAAGTGCTGATAGAAGAAGAGTGGTAAATAGAAAGCATGTTAGTATTGAAAGAAGTAAAGGTATATGTGCTGAAGAATAAGGAGTTAAGGTTCAAAGTTATCTAGTTATACCATGATGTATTAGTAGCAAGATATAGAGATAGATGGAAGATGACAGAGTTAGTAACAAGGAATTACTAGTGGCTGGGAGTAACAAATGATATAGAAAAATATGTAAAGAGATGTGATTTGTGTTAGAGAATAAAAAATAGAACAGAGACACCAATAGAGAAGTTGATGATAAATAAGGTACCAGAAGAGCCATGAATACACTTAATGGTAAACTTTATCACTAAATTGCTATTGGTGGTAGGAAAGAATGTGATTCTAGTTATATGTGATAGATTGCCCAAGATGGCATATTTTGTAGCAACAACTAAAGGGATATCAGCAAAAGGATTAGTAAGGCTGTTTAGAGATAATATATAAAAGTTGCATGGGTTACTAGAGAGTGTGATTTCAGATGAAGGACCACAGTTTGTGACAGAGTTGACTAAGAAGTTGAGTAGTATGTTAAGAATTGAAATAAGGTTGTTAATGACATTTCACCCATAAATAGATGAATGGAATAAATAAACCAAGAGTTGAAACAGTACTTAAGATTCTTTACAGAGTATAGACAGAGATTGGCCAGAGTAGTTAGTAACAGTGGAGTTTGTAGTGAACAACAAGATTCATTCAGTAACAAAAGTATTACTGTTTATGGAAAATTATGGTAGAGAGCTGAGTAAGAGTATAAAGAGACCTTCTACTTTGTCTAAATTTAAGTCTATAACACCTACCAAAGCTTGAGCCAATACTGCAAACCTCTTATCTCTTAAACCTTGTACTGATACTCTACTATAACACTGCCAAACCCTCTCAACTCTTGTAGTACTACTATAGATGCTTGTTTGCTTTTTTATGATCATTGACTTGCCTCTTTCAGCCACTAACTGATCAGCTCTTACCATCCAGTAATATTCCACCAATATTCTTAACTATATAGCTTTATCATTCTGTAGTTATGTTACCAAATGTTTTGTCTGATATTCTGCTTTATTAAAATAGACTCCTGAGTACTTAGAGTAGCTGCCATCTGTGGAAAACTCCATTCTGTTCTCTTAGGATTTTCTTGAAGATGAGTTGTGTATATTAGACAATATAACTTAAGATTTTTCTGAAGACATAAACTCTACTAAAATACTGTGAACTTCATTTAGTTGCTCTAATAGTAGAAAAAGATCTTCCCCTCTGGGATCTCAATTTATCAACTGGTCTAGCAGTTTGGGACTACCTACCCTCATGTCTTAATCTCTCTTATTTTTTCTTATCTCTTAACTAATATCTTGTTGTGGCAACTACTAGACCAATGTCCAATAGCAGCACAAGCAATAAATCTCACAGGAGGGATATCTAGTAGGGAACATGAGCTGTATAATTCACAAGAGAACTAGACAGAAAACCACAATAGTATTCTACCAACTATTTATATAAAGTCCTTATGGTCCATGCTACGACTTCTCTATACCTACCCTAATGTCCATGCCCTATCCTCATATCCTATTACTTATCCACCATGTGTCTACCTCAAGGCCAGTATGCTGTATACATGTGTCCTGACATCATACCCTCAACCCTACTCTTAATCTCCATTGTCTATACATACACCATGTGTACACTATGAGAAACCATGTTCCTTGACGTCACTCCACCTCTAGACTCTTCCTGATTCTTCTAGACTACTCTAGACTGCTCTAGGCCCTATGACATAATGTCATGTGACTTCCTAATCACATGCCCTTCTCTCTCTTATTGTAGACTAATAATTACTACTACAATATCTTAACTGTCCTAACTCTAACTCTAAAGTCTATCCACACTTTCGTCTTATAATATATCTGTTCCTAATGACTATCTTATATTCTCTATTAATACCAACAAAGCCTTCGGGCTCTTTCAGCACCATCTAAGGAAAGGAGCTAAGTACCAGTGAGCCTTGAAGTATAACACTAACAATATCTTAGTTAGTCTCATGAGCTAACTCAGAGATTTATACTTACTTATATTCAACTTTGTCTTTGCTTCTACAAATGTACTTTCTTTTTCTATAATTAGAGCTTCTTTATTTATAAATACTTCTATATCTCAAAACCTCACTTAATGCTCCAGACCCTATGTACTATGTTATAACTTAAGCTTAATATTATGACTTAAAACCAAGTGTTTAGTCAAAAAAAAAACTGATATTGTTTAGCTCAAAAAAACTCAGTATAGCTCTTAATACAAGTATGTTTACTTTATATATCTCTGGTATATGGTCTGTGCACACTTATATCTAGCTTACCCTAAATATTATAAGTTTGTATAGATAAAGTTATTATCTTTTTTTATGATAGATAATGTTGTGACCATTATTGTGACATGTGTGAATAACCTGTGACAGTTATCATACACTGTTATGTTACTATGATCATTGTGACAATCATATGTAACATTATCTTGTTTCTCTTTTACTAAGTTAAAAATAAGGAGAGAAAAGAAAAGAAATAAAAGAGTCAAAGTAAAAAATAAGAAAGGCTTTAAATAAAAGAAGAGAAATAAGAAGGAATAAGTCCAATGTCTTTGATTCTGACACTCAAGTGTAAGAGTAAAAGATGAACCTTGTATTAGATTAACATAAAAGAACTCAATAGAGTTTCAAGTACAAAGTATCTATCTTGTATATACTAAGCTAGTGGTCTGTATAATACTATATCTAATCTACCCTAAAGACTATATATTGTCCATAAGATTGACATATAGTAAACATATTGTATGATGTTATTGTTCTAGAACCTTTCATGTGACTGTGATGTGTGACATAATGCTATACCCTAACTTCAAGTTCAAAATAGAAAAATAAATGAAAAGAAAAATGAAAATGAGAAGAAATAAAAAGAAAAAGTCCACTATCCTCAACTCTGACATACCACCTTTATCAGACTTTAGCAGTAATTAACAAACTGGATGAGCCTTCTTAAGCTTCTGTTCTTTATTTATCTACTTGTCTGCTGATCAGTTTACTTGTAATCAAAACAAGATTCTCTAGATCTTTTTCTTCTTCAAGAGTGGTTAAACTATGAAATGATTAGAAATCTTGTTTAGAGAAGAGTTTACTACTACTAGTATCTTCTCTGTTACTATATAGCTGGATTTTCAAAAGCTTTTCCATACTTACTTCTTTATGAATATTGTTGTAGAATGTCAAAATAATGTCAAGATGAAGTTAGAACAAAATAGATCTTGCTTCAAGTGAATATTCATGATTAGTCATGCAGAAAAGAGTCAGATCAAGTATAGAAACTTATCTGGAAATAAATGTGATATTTGTGAGATTAGACAAGATATCTGAATTATGGATTAAGCTTGAAGACTTATTCATAAATATATGACATAATCTCAGATAATGACTTTAGCCTCAACTTATATGTTGTGCCCACTATCTGTCATAATTTTAGATAATGAGATATTAAGAAGAAGTAAGAAGGTGTTAATAGATTCTTAGTAAGTACTTAGTCAAGTCTTAGCTAGAGCTTAGTTGATTTCCAGACTGACATAAACACTTGCAAGCTCTCTAAGCCTATACTAGTTTACAATATTGATGATACTTCTAATAAAGATAGATAGATATCTAAAGTAGTAGATGTAATCTTATGCTATTGGTTGTACTTTAAGTGGACTTTGTTTACGGTCTCAAGTACAGATAAGCAAGATCTTATTTTAAATCTCATATGGCTGAAAAATTACAACTTCAAGATAAACAGGCAAAAAGGAGAGATAGTTATGATACAATGTCCTATATGGTATACTAGCTACCAAGATATTTAAAAGATCAGAAAATACCAAGGTTAAGCTCTTAATATATATAGATTTAGTTTGTTTCTTACCTAGCTAAACAATTAAGAAAATATGCCCTTAATCTTGTAAATTTCTACTGAGTATCAAGAAAAGTGAGAAGATTGCTTCTATCTGACCTAGTGGTGCCCAGAGCTCTCACTCTTTAACCTTTAAGTGGCAGCTACTCCTTTCTAATATTTTTTAAAATTTTTCTGTTATAATTAGATTAAGAATAGTGCTCCTGTTGTTCTCCTACATGTTTAGCAGTTTGAGTTGGTATTTGCTAAAGAGAACTTTGATACCCTTCCAAACCACCACAAGTGAGATCATGCTATTAAACTAGTTCTAGGAATAAAGCTCAAGATGTCTAAGATATACTTCTTATTCTTTATGGAGCAGATTATTTATAATAAGTAGCCTATAATTTTTGTCTTAGAAAATAGAAACCTTCCTTATAGACAGAGAGAGACACTATCAGAGTCAATAAAAATTGAGAAGAAGATTGCTTACAACTAGCTTACTAATTAGGTGTCCAAGTCCACAAACAGTATGATTGTTATGATACTAGTAGAGAAATGAGTTTCCTACACTTATATCAGAGTTGTGAATAATGGACTTGGTCTTTATTTATTTTATTTTCTTTCTCTTTTATTTTTATTTTCATTTTTCCATTTATTTTATTTTGGTTTTTATTTTCACTTTTTTATTATTTGAGACTTAGGCTAAGGATATGATATGATATCACATGTGACAAACAATCTAGAGATTCTGTCTTCCATAACAGAAATACTCTTATCTGACTCAGTCTTTCATAGCAGAGTTATACTCCTGTTAGTGTCTCAACACTGAAACCTCTGCTTGGGGCAATAGGGGCTATACCACTGAAGCCCCAAGTATCTTCTATGATATATACTTGTATATAAGACTAGTAGTTACACTGTAATTTGCTAGTCTGATAATTAACAAAGATAATACTTATTGAACTAAATCTCCAGTGTCAATAATGATGCACTTTACTTCTCTCCTTATAACTCCTTACAAGACTATCCTCTAAAGTTGTGACCACACAGCTCATAGGAGGCACAATGTTATGACTCAAAGACCTTAGAGTTGATCAATAAATAGAACCTTGTATTAGGGTTAACACAAGAGAACTCAATAGAGAACTCTGTACAGGATTGTCTACCTTATATACTAAAATCCCATGGTCTGTGCTACTACTACTTTAGTCTACCCTAAATAACCATATATTTGTATTAAGGCCAACATGTGTTAAACATGCTGTATGACATCATCTTTCCTGAATCTTCTATATCCTTCCATTACTACTACATGACATGTGATCATTACTGTGACATGTGACCTGTGTGATGGTATGACCATTATATCATGCTAAACCCTAACTCCAGTTCCCAGAATAGAAACTAAGAAAAGAAAGGAAAAATAAAATGAAAAGAAAATTAAAAGAAACTTGGGTCCAAACTTCATAAGTCTGACACACAACATATAAGTTGAGGCCAAGGTCATTCCAACAAGTCTGCATCACTGAGCTCATTGCATGGAGTTTCTACACTTTGTGCATATCTGAGCCAACTCCATGGACTTTCACCTTCAAGTGCAAACCACACCTAATAATATGGAACTCTATTAAGTTCTCTTGTATTACTCAATACAAGAGTTGTCTTTTGTCTTCACTCAAGGACTTAAGTCATAACAACTTACTGTCTTGTCTCTTCCAACAGTTATATTCACTAACTCCCATTCTCACAAGATTTATAATTATCCAAGTCTCAGGAGTACCAATACTATAGCAAGTAGAACAAATACAATGATGGGAGCTAATGTATAACATCATCAAATGACTTCACTCAAGAGATGAGGTTTTCTGAGTTGATATGCCCATCTTCTGAAATGTACCATCTCAAGTTGCAACAACAAAGGTTCTGGAACCAAAATAAGAATGATAAGGCTTCCTTTTACTGTATTAGCTGGTGCAAGCATCAACCCATTGAGGGTAGAAATCTTTGAGATCCAGCTGATTTGAAAGACAAAGCGAAGTAAATCAATCTACACACAATACCTCCTCTCGCCGAAGTCACCCAACCCTGGAATGATATAGGCCTTTTCGTTCAATCCCTCATCAATCCATCCAGTGATCTAACAGGGACGGAAATGGTCAATCAGTATCGTCAGAGGCATTAGAATAATGAAAGGCAGACACCAACAATCTTGGTGGTAGGATATTTCGCGCAGAAGAGTGCTAAACCCTCAGGAGCAGCAATCTATGGCCCAAAGAACATGATGTTAAGTTGATTGATCACAGAATGAGTAACAATACAGAAGCAAGGATGATGGATTGAAGTCTAGAAAATGCTGACAGGAGGTTGAGACGTACGAGATTAATAAAAATAATCCGTTCAGCAGGAACACCATGTTCAATCAATACTTCAACAGCTTTTATTGCGGATCCACCTGTTGCTATTAGCGTCACGATCAGCTCAGGGCGTAATTTACAGAGACAGGGGTTGGTAGATCGATATAAGGCGTACCAAGCATCGGATCCAAAAGGAGAACATATCGCCGCGCGATATCTGAAGGGAATTTGGAGTAGAACAATTTTGGTTGAGTTGTCTCTTCATCCTAAAGTTTTCAGCTCGAATGTGTTTGAATGGAGATAGGGAGCGCACCCGTTGGATCAAAATTTTGCCAATCCTGACACTGCGACAGACTTCACGGAGGCCTGCTTCCATAGCCTGTACGCGACCACAAAAGTAGCAAGATTGTAGCTATGTTTGTCGCAATGATACACACCTCTCCAGCCCGCAGAATTGAAACACCACAAATTTTGCCCTCAAATCCAACGCCTTCATAGGTCACACCCTGATCCAAAAGCATCAACTTAATGTACGATAAGACGATCATACCCTGCTCTGCTCTTCCCACTCACCGTGGGTGTCTCCACCACTCTTTTCACAACCGGCAAATGGTTCAACCCTTCTTCCACCAATAACCGAATAATTCTATCTGAGTAAAAAAGAAAATCGCCCCTTGACGTCTCTTTATCCCTGATAATCGTGTACAATGCCTCTAATTGTGCTGTTTGAGGGAGTGTGTAAACGTTGTGAGGAATCTTCCCGCTCCAATTCTGTGCCGGAGCTGCTTGTGGTGCTGGAGACATAGTGATCGTCGTTTGTGGTGCCATAATAGACTCTAAGTTTGCGGTTGTAAATCACTGAAGCGTGATAAAAGGGAGATGGTCGGAGATTGTCGGAGAGCTGTGAGTGTACAAGAACCACGTTATATAGGTGGTAAATGAAGAGAAGAACAGGAGGACGATCAGTACAGGGCACCCTGAAATCTCGATAGCGTGATCTACGGCGACGTCAGTTATCTTTATCCTTCGGTCTATATTAAGAGTAAGAGTAATCATACACGCAAGAGTAATCATACACGCCTTCACGATCCGAGGATGTATATATGCTATGATGTCTGATACATAACCATAGATCCGAGCCCCTAATGGTCCAGTTGCGAAACACCACATGTGACAAGCGGCATCCCAAGTATTTGGGAAGCTGAAAAATTTTATTACAGTTCAAATTGTTCATCGTTGACTTTCCTAGTACTCTGAATAAATCTGTCAAAGACACAAGAGGGGGGTTCCATGGATTCTGGATAAGCAATTTGATCTGCTCAGACAAAAATGACCTTAAGCTCTTCTGGAATGGTGAGAATAAAGATGCAGCGGATTCATTCATCTGTTGGTTTCTGCTGATACCAAGAGAAAGAGGGCGAGAACCGGTCTTCTGCTCGAGGCCCAAAAGATATGGGGCGAATCTGAAAGGGCATTTACCAATCGTGGTTGCAATCCCATTCTGATGTTCAGTCAGTCAAGGGCAGGTGGTGACGACAAGAATCCTTCCGTACTTCGTCTGTCTCTCCCCGGAGAGCTCTTGAGCACCACCAAGATGGCTGTTGCCATGTCTGCGCCCAGGGATGATATATCAGACTCGTACTACCAATACAGTTTTCTGTATAGATGCAGTTCACGCATACCAATGAGTTTGTGATGGACGATATGCTCGTTTATTCCGGGACACCAAGCTACTGAAAGAGAGAATGTCGTCGATACTGGCATGTTCGCCTTGAGTATCATTCCGAAAGACGATGCTTTTCGAGACCTTCAAGGACTGGTTAAATAATCCACTGAAGTTTATTGAAAAGATGCAGTCATTTCTGGCATAGTGTCTTATCAACGGAAAATCAACGGAAAATCTAGATTCAGGTTACGTAACCGTTATGTTTGAAGGAACTGGCAGCTTATGTAACCGAGCACTACTCTCGACGCTCTCTCGCTCCATTACAACAAGATGTATGTACATATTGACACTTTCTTACTGGGCAGCCACACATGTTCATATAATTATAGATAAGCGATAGGCTAGCAGATGATAACAGCAAAGAAGAAAATTATAAAAGGAAAAATTATGCTCAAGCAAGAATAGAACATCTGCGAATTTGTTTTTGCTACAACTTATTTTTGTCAAGGAGCAAGGAACTAACTTTGAGTAGTTGACAATATATGTGCCTTCTAAAAGGATACCCACTCAAGAAGGAATAAAATCAACTGCAAGTGAATAAGTTTATAAACAGGAATGGAACATCTGTGAGTTTGTTTCTGCTACAAGTTTAATTAAGGAGCAAGAGATCAACTTTGAGTAGATGACAATATGTGCTATCTCTAACAAGGACACCTACTCAAACTGAAATCAACTGCGAGTGTGATAAATAACTCAAGCAGAAGTGAACTCAGCTGTGAATATTAGTCTGCAAGTTGAATGCAACACATTTGTTATTAGTGGAGCATCAATGGTGATTATAGCAAGGAGTTCTGTTAGATTGGACTACTATTTATACAAATTGCACTTGGTATGTGTGCACTACTTCTAAGCCTACTCTAAGGTTTATGATATAAATTAATTTATCTACTAAAATCTTCTATCATTTTCCATATTATATGATAATGAATATGTGACTTGCTATGTGTTCTAGTGATATCATATCATGTGACCATGGCCATATGGCTTCTCCCATAGATAATAAAAGAAAATAAAAGAGAAATAGAAATTATTATATGATATTAGGGAGGTTTATATGTATTTTTATACTATAACACTGTCAGAATAGTGAACAATGGACTTGATTTTCTTTTTCTCATTTTACTTTACTTTATCTTAGATGTGGTATGATATTATATATGATAGTCATACAAGTTACAAAAGCATGGCAGAGGCATAACACCTGTCATGGGTAGTCATATATGTCACTATCACTGTCACACAATCATATGACACAA
>Ga0157368_1000897_pt1 | contig 13331 bp, 14 predicted proteins | sample AttbisABBM3_FD_113146 | JGI IMG/M metagenome (GOLD analysis project Ga0157368, IMG submission 113146) | Fungus gardens microbial communities from leaf cutter ant in Botucatu, State of São Paulo, Brazil - Atta bisphaerica ABBM3 | ecosystem: Host-associated > Fungi > Mycelium > Unclassified ...
AAAATATAAAAATATCGAGCGAACCAAATGTAGTTCTAAAAGGCTGTGTTTTACAGAAAACATGCCAAGGACACGGCTTCATTTCCATGTATGTGGGAATGATCTCATATTCTTAGCGGTGTGCTTACAGAGAATACCCTCCTTTGGGTAAAGTTTCACAGACCCAAAATACTGGTACGGATTGTTAAAAGCGATATCGAACCACAACAGACATTCAATAATCATTCCTTGGTGACCTCTCCTGAAGAAATGATTTTCAAGTGTTTGTTGAGCCTAACTCTCGCACAGCTGGCTGTCGCTCAGTATGGTGCTCCTGCCCCCTCAAGTACCGCTGCTACACCAGCCCCGTCTGCGCCACCTGATACGGCAGGACAGCATAACGTCGGTATCCAGATCTCGAGTCCTTGCGTTGTTAATTGCTCTTATAGGTCAACGTTTTCCCGAACGGCAATTTCGTCTTTGATCCTGCGAATATCACCGCTCAAGTTGGCGATCTTGTTACTTTCTACTTTCCAAAGTTCGTTCACCTAGCCGCATCCTTGAAACTCACTGATCCGTGGAAATAGTACCCAGCAAATTCCCCATTCAGTGACCCAATCATCTTTTGGAAGCCCTTGCACGCATCTAAAGGCCAGCGGTAACAACTCGGCTGGTTTTGACTCTTCGCTTGTCATGGCGACAACTTTCACGCTCAACATTACCAGTACTGATCGTAAGCAATCTGTATAATTCCGTGCCCTCTTCGTTGATGAGACATTCCCGTCGTAAGCAATCTGGTTCCATTGCAAGCAGGTGAGTGACGAGTAATATTTCCTAACAAGTGAGTGGTTGATACAACCTGAGCAAAGGTTTTGCACTGCGGAATGGGTATGGTCGGCAGTATCAATGCTCCAACGAGTGGCAATAACACGCATGATGCGTTCGTTGCCGCGGCGAAAGCCATTGCAGACCAAGAAGCCACCGTAAGGATTTCAACTGTATGAGTATCGGCCCGGTTTGTTGACTTCGGTATTGCCATTGAAAGGAAACGGACAACGGTACTCCCATTTTAACTGGTGTCGGTGCCATGGCAATAGGACCCCCAAGTTCTGCTTCCGGTGCTGTCAAGGCCACCGCCAAAGGCAGTCTATATCTCATCGCCGTGGGAGCTCTTATGTACCTGATCTGAGTCTAATGGTACGGCGTTATGATGTTATGATTTATGAGAAGAACATTCCTTTGTTTCGTACATTATCTATCCCAAAATAGGTAGAAATCAGTGAAATGGTAGCGAGATGATAATTGTTCTGGCTTTCTTCTTTGTTCCTCTCAGTTGGAACTCCCTCAACTCACAAGAATATTCACGTACGAAATATAATTGGGAGATTGCATTTTTCTGTACAACTTGAAGTGAAATTGTTTTCACACCTCCTTGTAATGAATGGGCTTAAGTTTGAAAGCAAAGAAATACAATATGTCTAGGTTATTTTTATATTTCTATTAGGTCATACACTTGCGAGTACGATGCTGTAAAGCAATCAGCATCCACCACATATGTTTTCTAGAATACCTCAGAAATTTAGTTCCTCTTTTGGCCTCCTTGGCGACGAAGCGAAACTTGCTTTCCCTACCCAGCCAGGCGGAATCTCAAAGTTAGCTGTGGTCCGGGTGCGCAGCTTTCCTTTGTGACTCTCAGTGGACCTGATGGCAGGGTACATGTAGAATATCCCCGCTACAGACAATTATTGGGAGCAGGTACGATGCATTTGCCTGTTGTTGCTGCTCTTGAAATCGATCAGCCTTTCTTAAGTATTTCGTCCTGTTCGACTCGGTCTCTGACGTATTCTCCCTTATATCACCACACCACAGTATGTCTCCTCTGTCGAACATCAAAATAATAGCTACTAAAACCTTGCAGTTCGGCGTGCCCTCGTAGATGCTCCAGAAAATGTTATCACGCTAATTCAAGTCGTTACTTCTCGTCTGTTCAACCTCCTCTCTGACCACACGTTCCCTTCCATCTCAACATCGTCGGTAACTGCACTAGCTTCATCCTTCATAAAATCAGGAACTAGTTCTGTTGAACGAAATACTACAAAAGAGGTTTTAAACTGTCTGCGCGTGCTGGAACGAGTGCTTCCTGTCATATTCGATGTTGAAGGTGAATCCAATGCTTTTGAGATGGAGTTGTTATGGAAGAGAGACGAGGTAGAGGATGATGAAGACATAAATTCTAATGTGGAGGAACGGGAAGTTTCGCAGTTTGTGATTGAAGATGAAGAAGACAGTGACCGAGAAACTCAGTCATCACCTCCAACTCCTGGGCACAGGCAACCGAAAGGGAAGAAACGGCTTCCATCCTTGGGACATCGCCTATTCAATTGCATTTTTGACCTCCTTTTCTGCTGTGGATTTACCCTTCCGACGAAGTTCCAAATTGACCATCACAAAATTCATTATGTTATCTGGTGTGTACTCAACGATTACTACCTGGGTGAATCTCACAGGCTCTGCAGGGAGAAGGGGGTGGGTTCAACGACAGATCCAGGTTCAAGTCATACCTACGATAGCAACAGAATCGAAGTTCTTCGTTTGTTACTCGTACTTCTGTCTCGCCAGATATATGTTCCCCCCGGTTCCCTTCTCACGAAGCCCTCGTTTTATTCATTACACCTTGTTCAAAAGACTTCGAGACGCGGTGTACTTACCCTTTTATGTTCCCTTTTGAATGTTGCCATGAATTCTGCCACAAACAGCGATACCGGCATTGGGGGTATGGCCGGAAAGCTTCCTTATAACCACCTCGTTTTCAAAGGAGAGGATTCAAGAATGAACCTTGTAGGCATGTGCCTGCAGATACTCTGTGTTTTACTCGACTTCCAGAGTGGGCCGGCGCGAGACTCCATCACAGGTTCTGGAGATGCTCAAGTCATTTCACCAACGGCTAAAACGAATACGTTCCGTTATTTCTTGATGAAGCTAGTGAGATTTGCAGCATCTTCGTACTTGTCTTTATCTCAATTTCTGGACAGCATAGGACGAAAGATTTCGATTTTATCATTGATGGGATTATCGGTATCTTTGAACAGCAAATGGCTACCATCAACAATGTTCTCCCCGGCTCACGGAAGGCCATACCCCATGTCAATGAAACAGGTTAGTCCTATCATCCTCACTGAAACAAATATTCACGAGTCACAGTCATTTTTTGCTGGAAGATTCTCGACCTGAACAAGGTAGACAAGTATCCTGAACATGGGTTTTGGACGCTTAAATTTTCACAGAAATTTAGACTCTATCTTCTTGACTCGGAGAAGTCTATGGTCCTGCTTGCGTACTTGCTGACCTATGGGATGGAAATCAAGGATAAGCCCCGTGAGTTTTTCGTTGTGCGAGTCAGGGGATATTAATATGCCTTAGAACAACATGGTCTATGCAGAGCTTTGTCGTATATTGTCCAGACACTGTCTAGTGAGAAGTCGTTCGGTGCATGGTTATCTAGTCCTATTAGGGGCCAGGTCCCAGCGAAATACAACAACGGCGGAACGATGGCAGACTTCTTGATTCAGGTCAGTACATTTTTGTTGGATGGATGCTCAGTTTCAACGGGTTCATTCAGATTGTCTACTCCATGATAGCGACAACATCCGGGAGTCTTAACCCACTTTATCCGGCGCTCGTTATTGCCCTATCGAATGCATCTCCATATTTCAAGAAACTTAGTGTCACAGCATCAACACGTCTCATTCAGTTGTTTACCTCCTTCTCGAATCCACTCTTCCTCTTGTCGGACGAGGGACACCCTCGACTCCTGTTTTTCATGTGAGCTTCTATCCTTTCAATGTATCGCAGGAACCTAATATGTAAATTAGGTTAGAGGTTTTTAACTCTATCATCCTGCATAATTTTTCAGAGAATCCCAACTTGATACATGCAGTCCTGTCATCTCATAAATCCTTTGAGGACCTCGAAACATTCACACTTTTACGAGGCCTTCGCGAAATCAAACGTGCACGACTAGTTAAAGAGGAGCAGGCTCGGAAGTCGGAAGGGCCTCTGGAACGCAGGAATTCGAATGGCCCGGGTGTGAAGAAGGCTCGACTTCTTAGTGAAGAGGGTGCCAACGAAGGAGATGAATCTGTCGTGGAGATAGAGGCATTTGTAGGCGGTGATAACCCCGACGTTGCGGAGGGCAGTGCTTCTGACTCGGCATTTCCAAAGTCGGAAAAGGCTAGGGGGAAAATGAAAGAGAGGCGTTCGCTCTCAGTTGAGGACGTTGGCGTCGCTGCGGCTTCTGTTGGACGAAATGGCTTCGTACCAACTCAGGAATGGGTATGCCCTTATCCGCTCTTGTTTTCATTTTCACTCATGATGACCACCAGGTGATTTCATGGCAGCAAGGGTACGCCTGAACTCGATGAAAAGCGACATGTTTACTGATTTTGTGTTTTTCTATAGCTTACCACTAGATTGTGTACTCTTGGTCATATCGGAGCTTCTTCCAAAAATACGAGAAATACAGGCATCCAGAAAAGCTGCATCAACGACTTTTGCAATTGATTTCCTTGCAAATGCCACTCTAACGCATGTTCTTCCTCCGGCGCCCCCGATTCTAGCTCGGAAATTTGCTGTACGTGTCACTTTTCGATCATTTCAATGCAAGTTTTCAAATCGGCATAAATCAGTGGTCCGAGGCATCTACCGTATGGCTGACATCGTTGATTTGGGGAGAAATATATGTTCGGGGAATGTCACCCTTAGGTATATGGAACGCTACAAACGTTCGGTTGTTCTATGTCAAGCATGCTCAAATGCAACAAAGGCAGCTTTCTGATACTGTAACAAATGTGGTTGGAGGGTTGCTTGGGAGGACGACGTCTGATAACCAGGTCCGACGCTCTTGATATCCTATGTTCGTTGTTCTGTTTCTCGAGACCTAGTCTTATGTATCTATGTTTACTATGCTCTGCTGAAGATGTCGAGGGTAGTTGGATCTATTTCAGTCCGAGTCCGTACAGTCAGAGGGCACTGCCACTAATCTTCACTCCTAGCATCATCCTGCTGTGAGAGGTTAAGTGGATTGACGTCGTAAGTGGCTTTTCTTCTAGTCATCTACTCTGTGAGATAAATGCGAAGTTGGTCGTAGGAATAATGGAATGGATAAGATTCTGTTATCTTCTCTGCCGGGTTTGAAGAACGCTCAAAAGGCTCTTTTGCGCAAAGGTCTGCTGCTGATTCCGCAAATCTTCCTTTCACACTCTGATATCCATCAGGAAACTTGAATACGGTAGCTGATATCGTCCTTACACCTCCACAAGACCTTGCAAAGCGATGTCGCGTTTCGTCTTCAGAGATCAGCCAGCTCATACGGGACATCTGTCAGAACCAAGGTAGTCTCCAGTTCACTTTCCGCACATTGGAACATACAACAGAGGATGATCCGAAGACTTTGACATTGGGGGATGTGATTCTGGACGCTGCTCTGGGTGGTGGTTTACGAACGGGGATGATATGGGAGATTGTAGGGGAGAGGTACGGTTGTCTATACTTGTATATCCCCCCTCCCAACTGCCTTACTCATTCAGAACGACCCAAGTGCTGCAGGAAAGACGCAATTTGCTCTACAAACTTCCTTGTATGTCCAGCTTCCAGAAACACAAGGCGGACTAGGCGGATCAGTCTGTTACCTGACGACAAAAACAAAACTTCAAACTCCTCGACTTTTGCAGATTCAACAGGAAAGAAACCTTCAAAATGTGTCATTAGAGGATGTGCATACCCTTTCGGTGCCGACTGTAGATGTCCTTTTGAACATCTTGGACAATCATGTTCCTGCGTTCATAGAAACGATAGCGAGAACACCTTCACGAAAGCCCGTCAAACTCCTCATAATTGATGCACTTGCGGAGCTCTTTCACCTTGTCGAGAAAGTATCTACAGCATCACTAGTCGAACGCTCGCAACAGTTGACTCGAGTATCTGCACTTCTGCATCGAATTGCTGATCGCTATCAAATCGGTGTTGTCGTCCTCAATGAAGTGTTGGATGCGTTTGATAATTATGCCGTTGACTCTGAGAAGAGCGAGGGTGGATTGCTTGTGTATTCTGAGCAGGCTAGGTGGTTCAACCGCGCGCACAGCGTGTATGGAGAGAATCAGAAAGAGGCTGCCCTCGGGCTCGTCTGGTCGAATCAGATCAATGCGAGGGTAATGCTTTCTCGGACCAGACGAAGGCGATATATCAAGGACACGGAGGAAGAGAATAAACAAAAACGGCGCAAGACTGAGGGTGAGACAGATGGAGAGTCAAAGTCCGGAGACCCTTTATCCGAGAGGGAGCCTTCCCTGATCCGAAGGCTAACGGTTATCTTTAATTCTGCTGGTCCTCCAACATCGTGTGATTACGTTGTTACATCTGCTGGAGTTAGAGGAATACCCAGCGAAGAAAGACCACCACAGGCACGTGTACATGAATGGTCGCAACCAGAAGTCAACTCACAGCCCGAGCCCTTCAATGTTCTTCCTGATTATTCAAGTCAACCCGCAGCCCAATCTCAAACGCCTGTTGCGTTATCTTCACAAACTGTAATACCGAGCAGCCAGGAAGGGGAATATGATGATCAGCTTTGGGTGGACGAGGAGTTTTATGAGAGTGTTGATTGGGATAATCTGGAACTAACATTGTTGAAGTCGCAAGAGGCAGCAAACTGACTCTATGGCTTTGTAAAAAAAAATTGTATAATGTATGTGATTCAGAACTATTTGCTCGCAGAGAAGCTACTTGGCGAAGGAACATGCTAATGTGTCTTGTTAGTTTGACTGAGGGTACTTGTTGGAATATCTTGCAAGAGGATTTCCATGTTTAACCTGTTGCGACGTGCAACCTGTATGAGCAGTCACGAACCCCATCAATGCTGTTCAGCTAGTTTGTCAATTGTCAAATAATATAACTGAATCAGGTGACTGCTCACAAAAGAATGCCGAAAGCATCGTCAAGACAATTGAGGCTGTGGTTATCCTTGTAGGATGATCCAGCATCTTGAAATCATGAACGAGCGCCATTCCTTCTTCTTGATCATTGCGAATAAGGAGTATGATGGAATTTGCTATAAAAATGCTTGTTGGTATTTCTGTCCACTTGCTCTTCACCTTTCCACATGGAAACTCACCCAAAGCAACAAGGGTGAGGAATCCAAAAATAGCAGTGCTTCGGACATAGGAATAGTGGCCTTCAAAGACGATGTTATGCAGCCAGTATGCTGCGGGGAGGAGGGAGGAAAAGCCATTGAGGCCCAGTAGAACGGATTGGAATCCTATCATCGTTCAAGAGAATGAGTTTGTCAAGGTCCAGTTACCCTTGATTAGCAGCCCGCCATAGAATTTAGGAGCCGTGACTTACGTCCTCCGCTCCCAAATTCAAGCGCTAGACACATTATTGTTGTCGATGTCAAATTGATGATGGTAATGGTCGCTTCATCAGAAAAAGGAAGTGTCATGGAAGTGTCATTTGGGAGTGAATCTTTTTGGTTTAAACTGAACGAGCGGGAGTGGCGCTCACTCAGTAGGATGCCGCGAGTTATTCCAGAAGCTGAAGCTGTGTCACAACTGACCATCAAGAGAGTGATTTGATTTGATGCACTACAAGAAAAGAAGACAAGGAAGTAAGCAGTGAAGTGTAGACAGAATTTAGGTACTCAAGGTGTCTATCTAATACATATATAGAAAATTGGTCGAGCACAAAGACATCAGCTCAAAACAAATGAGTGTTGAAATTTTGAGAGTTGCTTCAGGCCCATACCATTACAGATACCGTACTCGCGAACACTGTGGTACGACTCGGAGGACACGCTGGAACATACTCAGCAAGATCCTCACGTAAATCACCGATATTTTAACTCCTGGTGCACCAACAGTGCTCTGTGTTTTGTGCATTATCTTCTACAGTTCTTGAAGCGGAATTCTTGTACTACAGGTATTATCTAATCCGTGATTCTCATGGCTCATATCACAATAAGTGGTTTCCCGAATTTACACATTGTCACGCTCAAAACCAGATTTTGAGTAGCAAAAGTCCGGTTCATAGAATTTCGCGGAAAAGACGTAGCGTGTTATACAAATAAGTGAAAAAAGGTTCTCGATCAAGATAAAATACAGAACGAACAGAAAAGCCATCAAGGTTAAGGACGGGGAGGAAGAGGAGTCACGAGACATCAAAGGCCGCTGAAAGCTGTACTGTGGTTGACACTGAAATTTCGTATCGTACCAGAGATGATCGTCGTGGCCGCAATGTACCGTCTGCAGTCAAATGTCGCCCAACGATGTAACGGGTTTCATGCATCTAACGGGAGCTCGATCCAGCCAGTCTGGCCAAAGGTGTTCTCTCCTGAGTAGCTGACATAAAGGAAGTTATCTTCATCCCTAATCACAATGTTCATCGAAGAAGCGGGAGAGGGGAAACGACTAGACTGACTTGTGTTCCTCGTATATGGCACTCATTAGAGCCGCAGTAGGCGGCAGGACCTCGTCTACGAAAATGAAAATGGCCTTCTCAGGTGCAAGCTTGATACGCTTCCGGATAACATAAACGAATTGGCCAACTGTGAGATCCTGGTTAACCCTGTCAGAAGTTGGTTCCAAGCTCCACGAATGAAGATAGCGTACAGAAGGCACCAGGTACTTCTTCTTGTCGATGGTAGGGATGTCTGTCCTGTCCGCCTTTTCACAAATGACCTGTTGGATGACTCTGGTGTTGAGTAGACCTATGCGACGTTGACATCAAAGACACCAACAGGAATACGATCGGGATACTTCTGTCGGATACGCTCGGCCTCAGCCTTACGCTTCTCTGCGAACGTGCGGTGGATGAGCGAGACAAAAGACAATTGTATGCAATGCTCACCAAAGGGATGCTCATCCTTAAACTTGGACCTCATCGTGAGCTGAAGATGCTGAGTAGCTGGTGATAGTAGTGGATGGACGAGGATTGGAAAGCCAGACACGCACAGTCGGCAAGTGTGACTCCACAACAGACGTCAACAAACCTGGGCTCAGTTGCCTTTTCCAGGGCGCAGGGCCTTCTTTCTCCATATATTTAATCATCCAAAACATCCCTGCCTTGGTCCAATTAATATTAATGTCAGTCCGTTGAAATGATCCGTCGACATGTTCACGTGATGTCATATTTCCGCTACGTGTCCCAGTTCAGCAACTACCCAAGGTACCATTGCGATGCGCCCTAGGGTGCTTTTGTTATTCGCATCTGCTGCGTCGGCGTCCGTTGTCAATGACACTCTTGTATGGGGCCCCTACAGGCCCAACCTCTACTTTGGCTTGCGGCCTCGTTTGCCACAATCGCTCATGACTGGTTTAATGTGGTTCGGCACGCATGACTATGCCTCTCTTCAACGTTGGTATCTGGAGCTTCTGCTTGGTGGGCATGACTTCTAATGCACCACATGATTCAGATACACGTCATTCCTGTGAACAGAATGACAAACTTGATACATACACCTGGACTGAGTATGACGCGCGTCAAGGAGGGGTACAAGTAATCAAAGATAACCCTAATAATGTCAAAATTACGACAGAATTCCTCAACATTGCTGGTGGGGACCATGGTGGAAGCTGGGCTGTTCGAATCAAGGGCGAGCCGATCGATCCTGGTACGGAGTCTTTTTCTTTTGCATGGACATGTCCTTCATAGACGATTTAGAACAACTATCCCAAATTTCAACTATTTTCTATTTTGGCCTGGAAGGAATGGGTGGCCTTGAAATGGAGACAGAGGAAGATGAAAATGTACCTATACCTTGAGTGCTTTCGGTTGGTCACTGACTTGCGCTCTAGGGTATCGAGGGGCCTATAAAGCTTAGTGGGAACACTCCCGACCTCGAAGACTTCACACTCAACATTGTAGATGGTGACTCATGTAGAACTCATTTTCTTGGACGATGTTAACATTTTGTCAGGACCCGAAAACCGAGCTGTCGAATTTGGTCGCCATTCAAGCGATTTCGAAGATAGGATTGGAAAGACGCACTACGTTGGTCGTCGACTAGGAACTGAAGAGGTTTGGCAAGCTAAAGGTATGAATTATGAATCTTTATTCTGGGCTGTATCAACATGTTTGCATAAAGAACATATCCTCAAAGAGATTGTTGATCGTGCTCGAGAGGCCATACAGCCCTACAGAGCACCCGAAGCTGGACTTCCACATCCATCGTGGATTCTGCAATTACCGGATGACATCTACACTGGTAGCAATCTGTTTGCATATCAGAAGTCCTTTGACGGTCCTTTCCAATTCGATGTCTTCTATGAAAGTGCAAGTGCGAAACAGAAATTAAGTTGTACGTCTGGAGAATCTATCAGTGGAGTACATGCTCAGAGAAATTCAGCTGCATTGCTTGATCAGGGAATCCCTTCACTCGTTGAAGCATATGGCAAGCGTTTCAATGAAGTCTTCCCATATCCAAAGGATTTCTCGAGTCAGGACAAACAAAAATTAGAGGATTTCTCCAAGGCCATCACCTCTAATCTTCTTGGAGGTGTTGGCTATTTCTATGGTAACTCCGTTGTCAATAAGAAATTTTCCTATGAATGGGACGAGGATGACGATACCACGGCTGAGGACAATAATGAAGGAAAAGGTGCACGGTTGACTGCCCCAAAGGCATTGTTAACCGCTACACCAAGTAGGAGTTTCTTTCCGAGGGGCTTCTACTGGTATGTACTGGCTTTTGATCACCATTCTAGGTGGTGATATCTTGGCAGGGATGAAGGATTTCATCTTCTCCATATCGGACAGTGGGATAACGATTTCAGGTGACCTTTAATATATCCTGACCAGACCGTGGGCTTGACATTTGACTGGAAAGCCTCGAAATCTTGAAATCCTGGATTGACCTGATTGACGACGATGGCTGGGTTGCTCGCGAACAAATTCTAGGAGAAGAAGCACGTAGCAAGGTCCCGCAAGAGTTCCTGACTCAAGTACCGAACTATGCCAATCCTCCCACGCTCACCATGGCTGTCACTGCTTTCATCGAGCGTTTGAAAGGGGTTTCTTTGAAGAAAGAGCCTTCCGACAGGGACTTGGGAATGGACTTCGGAATAGGCGCAGCACAAACCACTTTCTCCGCCGATGCCCCTAATGCGGGCGTTGAGAGTCGATACCTGAATAATCCGGATCTGGCCCTTTCTTTTCTGAGGTCTATCTATGAGCCCCTGAAGAGACACTACGACTGGTTCAGGCGTACTCAGCGTGGTCAAATTAAGCAGTATGGCAGGAAGGCCCGTTCGCGCACTGAGGGATATCGGTGGCGTGGAAGGTCCGAGCAGCATGTTTTAACGAGCGGTATGGATGATTATCCTCGAGGCCCTCCGCATGCCGGAGAGTTACATTTGGACTTGATTTCCTGGATGGGATTTTTTACCAGGACTATGAAGGAGATTGCAGAGTTCATTGGAGAAACGGAGGACGCTACAACATTTGTGGAAATCGAGAAAGCTATCTTGAATAATATTGAAGGTGGGACGCACTCATCTGTCACCTTTTATTTATTTGTTTCGTCTCTCTAGACTTGCATTGGGATGAGGAAGAGCAAATGTATTGCGATGCTGATGTTAATGAAGATGGTAAGAAATGACAGATGTCTCTCTCGTGTCCTATTTGTTGGCCAACACTACTTACAGAGGAATCATACCATATCTGTCACAAAGGCTATCTTTCGCTCTTCCCATTCCTACTGGAACTTCTTCCGGCTGACTCTCCTCATTTGTCTGCTATCCTTGACATTCTTCATGATCCTGACCACCTCTGGTCCCTGTATGGTCTGCGCAGTCTATCCAAATCACATCCTGATTTTGGACAGGGTGAGAACTACTGGAGGGGACCAATATGGGTTCAAATGAACTACCTTGCCCTGCGAGCTCTGCACAATGTGGGTCATTTTCAATGACATGAACAATTTTCAACAAATACGTAACTCCCTTCCATCAGACTTATGCAGCACGGGAGGGTCCCTACCAACAGAGGGCGAGGGATATCTACGATGAATTGCGTAAAAATGTAGTGATCAACGTTTTCAAGGTCAGTAAGAGTTTCTGGTGCAGTTCAAACACTACTGAATAAGAAAATAGGAGTATGAGCGGACAGGCTATGTCTGGGAACAATACGATGCAATCACTGGAGAGGGCAAACGAAGGTGAGTTGTTCGCAATTATCGTGTGAGTGATTCGTTATTTTACTTGACTTCAGCCACCCGTTCACTGGCTGGACTTCATTAACGACACTCAGTAAGTTTTATGGATCTACCTAACCTACGGTGCTATAGAATGCTAACTACCATGCAATTACACCCCAGTTCTCACGGAGAAATATTGAGGATGTTTCATCTCATGCATATGGGAATGGAGTAGGGGTGCTGTTGACTCGATTTTCTTTTCTTTACGTCTATAACCTTCCTTCTCAAATATAAATATAGGTGATCACCAGGGCCGAGGCTAGTTCTCGTTCGTTAGTGCAGCCTACAGTGGTTAGCGTTAAAAAAGGAAGTATTTTTGCTTGGTGTTATCCATGGTGTTCTGACTGAATAATCGATGAAAGTTGATACCGCTGAATTGAGAACTGGCTTCTGCATTTTGAATGTTCTTCATTCAATGATGATTGAAACATGTCAAAAAAATGAGCATTCAGCTCAACTCTGCCGAGAGGGGAGTAGACTTTGCTGTATACTAGAACCAGATTCTTTCCTTCCTTCCCTGGTCCTAGATATGTTCTTCATGTTGTTTTGATCTTAGTGTACTTAGATTCCTTCCTTCCCTGGTCTTAGTGATCTCAATATATTCTGTTCTTTGTGTCTCAACAACTACTGTGTACTACTTCATCAGGTTATAGGCCCTGTCAACTCTACATCTGAGACCCTTCATTTCCCCAAACTGAATGGCACAAACTATCATGCTTGAGCCAACAATGTGAAGGCAGCCTTATAGGCTTGCCTCCTCTGGCTCTTCATCAAAGGTCTCGAGGATTGTCCTCTCAAACCATCCATGTCTCCTCCTTTTGACAGCAATGTTGCACTTCCCCCATTACTTCAGCTGAGTACAAGGAGTGGGCAAAGTTGAAGGAGGAATATCTCACTTAGTTGAGATCTGATTTCGAGTCAGTAGGAGCATATAGCAAGTTTAGCCACTTTAAAAGACATGTGGGATCATCTTCATATGATCCACATTACCCAATGTCAGGGTATTAATATCCATTACTACTACCAGAAACTGTATACTAAAAAATGGGATGAGTGGACTACTATGTCTGACCATATTGGTTCATTTCTCTATCTCTGTCATCGCATC
>Ga0157368_1000898_pt1 | contig 13325 bp, 8 predicted proteins | sample AttbisABBM3_FD_113146 | JGI IMG/M metagenome (GOLD analysis project Ga0157368, IMG submission 113146) | Fungus gardens microbial communities from leaf cutter ant in Botucatu, State of São Paulo, Brazil - Atta bisphaerica ABBM3 | ecosystem: Host-associated > Fungi > Mycelium > Unclassified ...
GTAAAACTCCTATTTCCCCAAGCAGAGGTTTCAGTATTGAGACACTGACAGGAGTAACTCCGTCATGGAAGACCGAGTTAAATAGGAGTATCTCTGCCATGGAAGATGGAATACCTGGATGGTTGCAGTACCACCATAAGACATGTTGCGAGAAAGGTGGCTGCTGTGGAAAGTGGACTTGTATGTTTTGGAGATGATTTCACCATGAGGATGTAATTTCCAGATGGGTGGACTTGCATATGACATGGACTCAGTGTTAAGATAGCTAGGCAAAGTCTGCAGAGTTAAGCAGAGTTAGTAATCTCCAGGATAGACCTAACCAAAAAATAATAGTAATCAAATGATTAGAAACTTTGATAGGAAATCAACTAACAAAGAAAAGAAGTTTATAGCAGTAACATACAAGATGGGGTAGTATCTAGGTGTTGAGCAATGTTTAATAGCAGGAAGTAGCAGTGTTGGCTTGTGAGGAGCTCTATGAGTTTGGCAGGTTTAAGGAGCACTGACTAACAGGAAATAGAAACTTCACAGAGTTTAGTAAGGCTATAAGTGAAGTTTGAGCACTTAAATTTGTACAGAAGTAGGTTCTCTTACAAGATTCATCATTTGTCTTAACTCTGAGACTTAAGTTGTAACAAGGTACTATATTTAAGATAGTATTTAGAGAAATTGAGACTGTAAGCAATTTACTCTGGATTTAAGTAGTCTTCAGATATAAAGATAGAAATCTATGGAGTTACTAAGAAGTTCAGTAAGAATGTTTAAGAAGTAGAAGTAGTTGACAGAGTTGATCTATACTAGATAATGACTGGGAGTATAGATAAGTGTAGATATAACTGGATTAGGATATAATATCATTTCTAATACTAAATTCCAGTGTTAATAGCAACACACTTATTTCTATTAGTACTTACTATCTTAAACTCTGTTCTTCTTATTTGAAGTTGTGACTAAGCAACAAGTAGATAGCATAGTATATAAATTGAAGCCAGGGTTATTCTTGAAGTCTATAATATCATATTTTCAGATAATTTTCTATACTTGATTCCAACTCCATCTTAACTTTATAGACTTTTTATCTTAATTGTGAACTATGCCTGACAACAAAGCAGATTATCAAAGATAAAATCTATTACATCCAAACAAAGTTTCTTAAAATCTATAAGATATCATTAGTTTGGATTTCATAGAACTCTTATTGTATAAAGATATGGCTATAGTATGGTGTTCTCATAGTAAACACATGTAGTTTAAAGTAGAGTAATTTATAGCTAGTATAGACTATAATATACTTGTTACAACTTAAATTCAGATACTAGAGTAAAAGTGAAACCTTGTATTGGTTAACATAAGAGAACTTGATAGAGTTCCTAGTATAGGTGTGTCTACTCTATATACCTCTAGTGTATGGTCTGTGTACACTTTACATTTAGCTTACTCTAAATATTATAAGTCATGTAGATAGGAGTTATCATTTCATATAATATATGATATCACATTTATGATATATTCTATGACATTTTGACAGTGATATGTGTGACTGGCTTGTGACAGTTGTCACATTATTCCCTTTTACTAAGTCTAAAATAAGAAAAGAAGAAAAGTATAAAAAAGAATTGAAATAGAAAAATAAAAAAGACTTAAACATCAAGAAAGAAATGAAAAAGAATCAAGTTCACTGTTTTTAAATCTGACAGTACTTGTATAAATAGTGTAGTAATAAAGTAGAGACTTCTGGTTAAGTTTCTCTTATAATTCCTACTTAAGCTGCTATCTAGATTACTACTTAAGTCTAGTCTTGAGTCATCTTAACTTATAATTGTTACAATATCAATATCTTACCAATCTTTAAGTAATACAATAAAATAATGGCAATAGTAGATAAATTCTCAAAAATAGTACAATATATTCTAATAATATTTTAACCCATAAATAACTTATATTCCCTCATCTGTACTTTCCAATCTCTTCTAGTGCAGATTATACCTCTCCATTCTACCTCAGATGTTCTTGCTAGTCTAGATTAACTCTATGGATCTCTATTCTCTAATATCCAAGAGTTACTAGAAAACAGGGTAACTAGCTTAACAGTTATATTCTAGATAAATATCCTAGATATACTAACTAGTATATAATTCTGTAGTTTATACTATAGTAGTCATTCTGAAAATCAACTAAAACTAGCATCCCTTTTCCAGTGTTAGTAATAACACACCTCACTATCTTCCAGTGGTTTTCCATCCTCTAAGTCTCTAAGTTTCTGATCTGAAATATGCAATCTGTGTGATTGGTAGAGATGCAGCATATAAGCTGAAGCTAAATATTGTTCTGACTTGCCTTCTATATTCTTGGATAATGCATAACTTATTGTTTTGGACTTTTGAGATGCTCTACTAGATCTCAGGTAATGAGATGTGAACTATGTTTAACATGGACCCTTAAAAAGTTATAAACAATCAAGAACCTCAGTTTATCTCAAATTTCATAAGAGAACTCTACAACTAACTAGAGATTGAATGGAATCCTTCAACAACCTATCATATCCAAACTTATGGCCAAACAGAAAGAACCAACTAAGAGATAGAACAATACTTTTGGCTGTATATTAACTCTTGCCAAGATAACTGGACTAAGTGGCTACCAATGGCCAAGTTTGTACATAACAATATGTTACAAAGTATTTAGTCTGCAATCAGTAGTACTAATTAGGTAGTCAATGTAAAATTTTGCATAACTTAAATCAATACCAATACTACTTGTCCTCTATTATTGCTTACACTTTCTTAGCTTTCCACTATAGTATTTACTGTTGGCTGAGATGTAATGTCACCAAGACAAATTTCTATTATTATCTTTTCTTTTTGATATTCTGAAATTAGATTAGCTCAATCACAACCAGTTAGCAGTCTGACAGACTGCTTGTCAGAGTTCAAGACAGTGGACTCTAACTATTTTCTTTTTTTCTTCTTATTTTTTATTTTATTTTATTTTTTGGGAACTTAGGATTAAGATTAGTGTGATATCATAGTCACACTGTCACAAATTGTCATGTGATGTGACCTGGTGTCACACCAGTCACAGTCACATAATCATGTATCACATCAGAAAGATGTAGAAGGTTCTGGAAAAATGATGTCATATAGCATATATAGCACATGGCAAACACATGGCTGTTTAGGATAGGCTAAAAGTAGAGTAGCATGGACCATGGGGTTTTAGTATATAAGGTAGACAATCCTGTACAGAGTTCTCTATTGAGTTCTCTTGTGTAAACCTTATACAAGGTTCCTTTTCTTGACCTACTAAGGTCTTGAAGATTGTAACACTGCTGGTAACACTTGAACTAGAACTGTATAGTTCTATCATGCTTGGACAATTACAGTTTTTATTAGTACAAAAGGACTACAGTACAGAGTGACAAACCTCAGCTGTTTATGCTTTAAAGCATTGGACTGAGGTGAGCTTGATTAACTGAATCAAAAATAGCCTAACATAGTATTTAGTATACTTTCCAATAGGTATGAAATACAACAGCCATTTACACTTTAAAGCATCGGACTGAGTATACTTTCCAATATCTACTACAGGTAAGAGGTTGTTAGTTGTCCACACTATACCATGCCGCTGTGCATCCTGTTCCTTCCAACACAATGGACAACATTTGAGTACTGGAAAATTGCTGTTCTTTGTGAGTCTCAGGAGACACCCATACATCCACAGAGATTTGCAGAAAAGGTCCTAAAAATTTGTCCAAAAGTATAAGAGAGGCAAGAAAAGAAGTGGAAGAGGCTCTGAGGAAAACAAAAAAGGTAGTGAAAAGGAAGACAGATAAGAGACAAAGAGGGTTCATTGAATACAAGGAGGGGGATGGCTCGAACATTAGCTCCGATCGACCGACCAAGAAGCTAGCCTTTAAGAGAGCCAGCCCGTTCCTAGTAATCAAGAAAATCAGATCCTCGACATACGAACTCTGAATCTGAATCCCAAAAATCTACATCCAGTCATCAACGGGTCTAAACTGAAACCCTACCGTAGGCCCCAGCAACAAAAGATCTCTTTAACATCAAGTCAAGAGAGTACCATACAAGAGGTTGAAGGGATCTTAGACTCCAGAAGATGGGAGGGCAACATACAGTATCTTGTCAAGTGGCAGGGACAACCATTCGAAGAGTCTACCAAAGCCAAAGTGAAGTCATCAAGGGAGCACTACGGCTATGTTGAGACTTCCACAGCAGTCATCCCGACTCACCCGGGGTTCCTGGGAAATCTTGCGACCTTGGGGAGGGGGGTAATGTTACAGTCTGGTCATTACTCTCTTCCCCTAAGCTCAACCCTTAGCTGCACAATAATATAGCTGTATTGAAATACAAATTTTGATCCTGTTTCCACAGTTAGTGCCAGAACACTAGTTTTAGTTTTTTTGATTCCAGAACACATCCTTGTCTTAGATTCAGGAGACTATGTGACCCAATAGAATGGTTGACAAGTGACAAAATCTTTGATGATCAAGATCCAGTAGCGCTTTTGCTTTTGCTTACTAGACTGGATTCAACTCCATCGTTTCAGGCATCACAGGTGAGAATCTTGTTAATGATCTACTTAGCCTAAAGAGGACCTACAGCATGCAGTCGGCAGAATCCAACACAAGATAAAATATTTTATCGGTAGAGCGAAGAGTCACATGGAAGAATAAGACACAAAGACACCGAACCAGAAAAAAATTATAGAAAATCGAAGTCTACAGACATAAAAGGGTACACTAAGAGTAGATGACACCCAACCCATTGCAAATGTATATAGAAAACCCAGGAGCACTCACTCTTGGTGAGCGTCCGCGGATGTGGTAGTGGGCACAACGACACAAGACTGGCTACTGAGGTTGGAGAGCACAGGTTTGAGGACAACGAGATAGGTGGCTTGTGCACCCTAAGAACGCGGAATAAGCGAACGAGACACACGGCGCATGGAGATTACTCACGCGGAAGGCAGGTAACTGCAACCAGACGATGAAAATGGTCTTGAAAGCGTAGTACCAGGGAACATAATACAAAACAAGGCGAATGGCGAAGCTTTCAAGAAAGTTGAAGAAACCAAAGACAGCCCAGTAGGTCAGCCACTGGATGTCGTCATGGGGTGAAGGAGTCTCAAGTGCCTTGAAGGAAAGATATGCAGGAAGAGCCCAACCGACAAGGTTGGAAACAGGTGCAGCAAGCGGATTTATGGTATGAAGGACAGTGATAAGGAAGAGGGCACCAAGAACAGCGTAAGTCTTGGGGACTTGAGTGTGTTGTTCGAGGTGGGTGAGAATCGGGTATTTGGAGAGCTGCGGAATATTGAAAAAAAAGTGTAAAGCGGCAGAAAAGGGGGGTACCTCTTTGTCGAACTGATTAACATAGTATTGGACCTTGTTGTGAGCCTGGATGAAGATAGGGTGCTGCTGGATCTGCTGGGCGGAGGACATGGTGATGAGAGGAGAAGAGTCTTGCTTTGCAGGTATTTGTCTCAGCTGGAAGTTTTGTGCTGTCGTGGCGGTGATCAATCAATCAGAACTCGCCATGGCTGACTATGACTCGGCAAAGGTACCAATTTCCCTCGTCCAGACCTGCACTTGACAAGTTTACATATTCCAGCTTGTATGGAATGCATTACCCCCTTTTGCACCGCACATCCCAGCCGCTGCCTTGCCCTATCTCGCTTTCGGCCTTCTTTCGTCGACTTTCAGTCTCGCTTTCTACTTCACCACGTATGTTGTCCTACTAGTCTTACTCCAATCCCTTACTCATCCTCTTCCAGTTTGCCAAGTCAATCTCTCCCTCTCAGGGAACTCGCCGTTGCTTCCGCCGCAAGTCTCCTCGGAGGCTTCGGAATCGTTGCTCTGTTCTGCAGTGCTGGCGTCTACGTCTGATCGATATAACCTACATTAATTATTTACCCGCCATCCGTGCTTGCAAGCTGCACACTGGTTGCCAGTCGGTGTCAAATATGAATATGCCCGCTATCCCAAACTTACCGTGTAGAAGATCGTTGATCCTTCGTCCGCGCTTCGCAACTGAAAACTTTGAGCTCATTACCATACATATCATCGTCAAACCTACCTGCATTTCTTTTGAATATGCCTCCATGTGTCCACACGATGGACACTTTTCAGATACCTAGATTGTTGTAAGCGTGGGTAGGGTGTGAACGAGTAAATGCTCTACTAATGTCCCTTGGTCTCCTTTCTCGTGTTGTTTCGTCTGCGTCTTCCGTTTCTGCCTTAATGCAGATGGAAATGCATCAGGGTGTGATCGGGTCGTGATTACGATATTGTCATACGCTGCTCGAGGTATATTAAATTGCTCATTCAGGTGCAAGAATCCCATCGCCCACCTACAATTAGCTGGTTCTTCATGGTGACATTGTTCACAAGATACCCTATCGTCTCCATCCTTAGGCTGGTGCAAGAGTGTACCACACTCGGGACAGAACAAAAGCGATCCTGATGACCAAGATGTGAATTTTAGCTTTACATTCGAAAGCAATGACTGACCTATTTTATAGGCAGAGGTCATACCAGCGCAACGTGGGTCACAAATATCAATCATGTAATCACGGGATCTCGAGATCCCTAGGGTAGCACGATTCTATTATTGTAGCACGCCTATTCACGCCTATTATTGTCTTCCATCATGTTGATTTTTGTCCACGATTAATTTTCACGAAAGTCTGCTCAATTACCCTGATTGTTCAACATACTTTCCGATGCTCGCTTTGCTGAAGTCATCTATAACCTCCTAGCAGCCAATGCCAAAACATGTTACCCCCGCGCTCTCCAGACTCACCTACCACGCCAAACGACGGGCAATTTATCTCAACCTCGAGATAGATACTCACAAGGCAATCACCATGGTGGCCTATTCGAGGTACCGATCTCTCAGCTGAGATCGTACAAACTTACAACTCCATTATCGAGTCCAATACTTGTGTCACCACCGGTTCTGGATCTACCCCACTTGAGTTGCTCAACGTCAACACTGCGCTTTTTGGGCATATCATGCGAATTACTACGTCTGGATCGCGTCTGGATCGCCCGGATATTGCGATCGACTCGTGTATCCTCCCTCGGATCATGAAGCCTATGATGTACACAGGCAATTGCCTTCGAATATCACGTACCTGTCCGATGCCCCTATTCCTGTTTGTAGTTCAGCTCTTTCATGCCATCTCATTACTTACCCTTAGCGCAGGAGGTTAAGGTACAACCTATCAAGATTTGCATCAATTTGAAGCGCAGGCGTCCTCAAATCAAGGGATCTCAAAAGTAACCAGAGGCACAGTCACAATTTCTATAGTGTATGTTGATCCCTTCCATGCCAATATGGACGAAATTTTTCCGTATTAGCTAACCTTCCCTCTCCCTACTTGGTGTAACCTACAATTCTGTGTTTACGTTTATATGAGAACTAGACTCGTGGACGCCAAATATTCCTTGGCTGTATTATGAGTCTTGATTCCAGCTAAGGATTAACAAAGGTATCAAAAAATAGTCGCCAGGGTGTCAGGATGACTCGAGCAAGTACTCAAATTATTGGCTCTCGGAGCTGGGCCGTTCTGCCTATACGTAAATCCAACCCATGCACCTCGTCCCATTGGCTCATCTGTATCCTTTACAGCATCAACATTCTTTTGCTTCTCCTTCACTTCGGTGTACTTTGCCATATCATCGGAAGAACTGAAGTCATCAAAGTAACCAGTGTCGAATTCAGATTCTAGATCAGGGACATAGGGTGTATCGGTATTGCGAAGGTTATCCCACTTGATACCTTCAAAGAAGGGATGGCTGGCCACATCACCAAGAGAAGAATACCGACAGCTTGCATGTGCAATTAGTCTAGGGAAACATCATTAATCAGCAACGCCTGCGCAAGAACGGGTTCAAATGTACCTCGTAATTATGTCCCAGGCGGTATCGGTCATATTGAAAATAGTTTCGTCAGGTTGGTCATATTGAGGTCTCCTGAAGACCTTGGTCCAGTTCTTCAGGTTCGTCCATGTTTCCTCTGGTGTCCCGCCACTGAAAGGGGGGAAGCCAGTCATAAACTCAAAAAGAATGCAACCAAGGGACCAGTAGTCAACAGAATAGGTGTACGGTTTTCCCCTGAGGACTTCAGGAGCCTGAGAAGCCAGGTGAGAATTGGACTCGTCGCTTTGCGATGGTTACTGACCATATAGTCAGGAGAGCCAACAACGGAATCAGCATATCGAGGATTTGTGCCTCGGATGGATTTATATAATGATCGTCGCTCTGTTGCTGTTCGATGAGTGATCTGATTATCCTTGACTTCGTCGAGCTGACGAGACTTTAAGTACTTTCATGGAAAGAAGTTCAAACAGTGCTACCTTGATCTTCAAAGATTCAATGCGCTGAGGATTCAGAGCACCAGTGGCTAGGCCAAAGTCTGTCAATTTGACGTGACCAGTACCATCTACAAGAAAATTCTGGGGGCTAGTCGCTTAGGTTGATAACGGAAGAAGAGGGCTTGTGCGCACCTCAGGCTTGAGGTCACGATGGATATATCCAAGTTTATGAAGTTCATTAACGCTAGCGAACATCTCGCTGACATAGAATTGGGCGTAAGTTTCCTGAAGGACGCCAGAGTGGTTGAGCAGCGTCCGGAAATCACCCCCTGGAACATACTCCATGGCCAGATATACGAACTGGGTATCTTGAAAAGCGTAGAGTAATCGAACTAGCCATGGTGTCTTGGTAGCTGTAAGAATATCACGCTCGACCAGGACATGGCGAATCTGTAAACGAAATTGATGTTAACTGTATATAGGAGGGGCATCGTTCGGTTCACCTCATCCATCTTGTGCAGAGTCCGTTTCCGCATTTTCTTTAGTGCACAAACTTCTCCTGAGTCCTGCTTACGGGCAAGGTAAACCTCACCATAACCCCCTTGTCCAACCTGAGCGATGATATGGAATTGATCAACTTTTAGCTTTGTCCTTCGTCGGCGCAACAAGACTCGTTCACGGCCGCAGTATGATTTGAACTCCTTCACATAATTTTGTCCATTGAGTCCCCTCGCTGCTGTGTCTTTGTCAAATACAAGTCGTCTTTCCTTTCTTGCTGCAAGATACCCCAGCGCATGAAAGTAGTAATCAAGAAAATCTATTAATAGCATAGCATAATTTCTATTGAGTTGAGGTACCTCTAGAGGTGAGTTTTACTCACAGAGTTGAGCTACGGTAGCTTTCCTCTTAACTTCTGACGATTCTAATAAGCTTTGCTCCCACCCTTTCATCGTTCCCTGTCTGAGCGTCAAACCCGTCTTTGCAGTATCCATATAGATGTCATTGGTATTCTTGGCAGTATCCATAGTAACATCGTTAATACCAAAATGTTTAGCCGCTTGCATTTGAATGTCGGTGGGCATAGCAGGGCTGGAAGGTATGATATCAAGCACACGTGATCATTACAACATCACATGTTGTATTATGTTGGTGTTTCTACATCAATGGTACACAATGGCCACCATCGCTCGTCGATCTCGCATTGATCTCTCCCAATTTTTACAGGAACAAAATTCAAACATCGATCTACGCGTCGGTATCTACGAAGAGTCCACACGCAATTTTCTCAAGGCACTCGTTGGGTTCAAGAACAAAGCGATCACCTCTATTTCAGAACGACGTAAATACCAAATTGCGGAGAAGAAGAAATTCGCAGAGAAGACTCAACATGTAGAGAAGGAGATAAACCGATGCAAGCTGAAAGAGATAGATCTAGTCGCAGGCATGCAGTTCGAAAACCAGATACTGGAATTCGTACATCTAATACTTCATTAGACCTCGAACGCGAGAAACATGAGCGAAAGGATGCGGAGCTCTCGATTGCCGCACTCGAACGACGGTTAACATCCCTTCAGGACAAATGTGTAGCAATCCAGGGAGAAATTGACCAGTACCGAACAATCACGACAAACCTCGGACGAGGTGTGTGATCAAACCCGAACATAGCTACATTTCTGAACTTGTAGGATAGAAAAGGATGAGGAACGAGCTACACTTAGTACACATGCATCCCGAGTCTCACCCGAGCTTATTGGCTGTGAATCCCAACTAGCGTGTAATATTGAAGGTATTGGACAAGATAAACTCCTCTTCAGGTTCACGAATATTGATCGTGAAGATCAAATGCGGGAAGCTAGCTTTGTTTTGGACGTATCTGACGGCGGTTACAGAGGTGAGTACTCTTAGATTATTTGCTCAGGTAAATTTATTGATGTCGATGAACAATAGTCATCACAATATCTCCAAATCTCCCTGCCATTAGTGTTCTTCTGAGTCAGCTCACTGATACTGGTGATATATATTCGTTTATTCGTGCAGTACAAAAGGTCTTTGTGAATAGTTGATATCTAATAGTTGATATCTGCGGATACCTAGATTATGACCTCTCAACAATGTACTAGACACATGATACAGGATGACCACTACTGTAGGACAAAATCTGACATAATTTGAAAAAGGTTGATATACTGCTATGATTATCAACAAAAAATCAGTACTTAAACACTTAAACATTATCAATATATTACAGTCTAACATCTTGTGTAAAGGCAATTGTGTCTACAAGTTGGTTGCCAACCAGCCTAAAATGGTACTTATAAGGAAATCTCACTTATCAAGCTAGATAAGTGTTCTGGAAGCTAGGCTAGTATTCAGGTAAGAGTAGATGTAGCTTGTAACATGGTACAGTACAAGCTATTAAATATGATTATTTGATAAAGTCTAAGCATGATAAAAGGGGGAGTGTAAGGAGACCCAACTTTTCATTATGCTTAGCCAAGCAAGCTCTCTCAACCCTAATCTCCATAGACTTTGCTACAGACTTTCCTGCTCCCCAGTACTACTAAACCCTACCACAGGACTCATAAACTTTGTTACCATTGACCTCAAACTCTGCACTCATATCTTGCCCTTTTGAAAGACCTCTTGGATCATTGCTCACTGTCCTTCTATCATTACCAAATACACTCTGTCTTTTCAGGTAATGTTATAGATATTTTGACCTAGGTTCCTGACCATCTGTGTATCATCATTCTGATGTTAGTTCAGCATTATTCTGCTAGATTGCAATAAACTGTAGGATATTTAGAATAGTAGCCATCTTTGGAAAACCTTATTCTGTTCTTTTAGAATTTCCTAAAGGTGGGTTGTATTCAATTAGTGTCTTGATAATATATACTTAGGATTTTCTGAAAACATAAAACCCCATATAACTCTATAGACTTTGTTCAGTTGCCCTAATAGAGAGGAAGTAAATGGATATGTATCAAGATATGGACCATGTCTGGAAGAGAAAATGATCTATGGAGAAATTACAAATGAGGTTAGATGAAGCATGGGAACATTATCCAAGATGACCTCAACTTTAGCTAGTATGCTACATCTCTACATGTTGTCACATCCCATTCCAACTGTATCTGTCCTAACCTACAGATAATCTCTTCATCCTCATTTATACTCTCCATCCTCTTTCAGTACAGATTGTATCTTTTCATTTCATCTTAGATGTTCTTGCTGGTCTTGGTTAACTCCATGGACATCTATTCCCTAATATCTAAGAATTACTAGTATCTAGGATAACTTGCTTAGTAGTTTACATTCCAGATAGCTATCCTAAGTATACTAACTAGTATATAATCCAGTAGTTTATACTATACTAGATTATCTTGAAAATTGACTAAAACTAGCACCTATCTCTGGTATTGGCAATAATACACCTCATCATCTTCTAGTGGTTTTCTACTTACTAAGTCTCCAAGTCCCATTCTGAAACATATAACCAGTACAACTAGTAGAGGTGCAGTATATAAACTAAAGCCAAAGATTGTTCTGACCCATCTTCCATATTCTCAGATAATATATTAGCTACTTATCTGGACTTCTGAGATGCTCTACTAGATCTTATATAACAAGGTATGAACTGCATCTAACAAAAATGCTTCAAAACTAGAAAATTCTAAGAGAATAGAATGGGATTTTTGAAGATAACAACTACTTTAAATACTATCAAGTCTGTTTAAGCAACTAGACAAAGTCTGTGAATTTTAACAGAGTTTGTATTCCAGAAAGAATATAAGTTATATTGTTCATAATTACTGAATACACAAATCATCTCCAGAAAGAACCTAAGAGGACAGAATAAGGTTTTCTGAAGGTAACAACTATCTTAAATACTAGAGAGGTTCACATTAATCAGAATAACTAGAATAACTATTAAGTGGAATATCATTGACCTAACTGTAGAATGATTGTACTGGACAATTAGATATTCTAATAGAAACATCTAAAACATTGGCTAAAAAGAATAGAAACTTATCAGATAACAGCAGAGAGTATAGGATATTAATCATGTAATAACAGCACTTGTTAGAATTAGAAGATAGGAGCAGCAGAGATGTCTTGATCAAACTTTATAGAATTAGTAACAAATAGTAGTAGTATTTGAAATTTTGAAAAGTAGCAAGTCTTATTACAAAGTCTGTTCTGATGTGTCAGTGTGTTGCTTACATAAGCATGAAATTATGATGCCTTGGTAATCAAGAACTATTAAGAATGAAAAGATTAAATTAGAAAGAAAGTTAGAATACTTGGTAAATATATCTAAAATATAAAAATATTATGATATAAGCCTAAAGTGTTAGGACTTGTAAGCTTGTATCAGGTTAACACAAGAGAACTCAATAATATTAGGCTTACAAACAATAAACTTGGTGTTATTTTTTAATTTTTTTAATTTTCTTAATTTATAAGTTTTATTTTTCTTATTTAGTCTTACATAAAAGTTATAATGTGATGTAACATGTGATAGTCATAGATGTCACAGTCACACAATTATGTAACATGAAAAAAGTCATGAAAAATTCTAAAATAAATAATATTATATTATATAATTACAATATATTGGCCTTATAAATAGTATATAGACTTTAGAATAGATTAGTTGTAAATACACACAGACTATGGTATATAAGGTGATTTACTTTGTACTAAGAACTGTTTTCTTATATTACTTAATATAAAAGTTTATCTTTTGTCTACTCTAAGAGCTTAAGATTATAACAAATAAAATTCCTATTACAAACTAGTTTATCTTATATATCACAGACTGTGTGTCAAGAACGAAAGAAGTGGACTTAATATTTTTATTTTTCCTTTCTCATTTTATTTTCCTTTTCATTTATTTTCCTTTATTCTATTTTTAGAACCAGGGTTAGGGTTAAGGTTAGAGTGACAAGATCACGCTGTCACACAGCAGGTCACATCAGATGACA
>Ga0157368_1000899_pt1 | contig 13323 bp, 15 predicted proteins | sample AttbisABBM3_FD_113146 | JGI IMG/M metagenome (GOLD analysis project Ga0157368, IMG submission 113146) | Fungus gardens microbial communities from leaf cutter ant in Botucatu, State of São Paulo, Brazil - Atta bisphaerica ABBM3 | ecosystem: Host-associated > Fungi > Mycelium > Unclassified ...
CTTTAGAAACCCCATAAGACTGTCAAAACTCTGAAACCATAACATGTAGCATAATCATTGAATGCAGCTATTCATATAACTTCCATGTGGGAACCATATGCTTTGAAAGGGGAATACTGTTAGAAGTATAGTATGAAGTATATATATAGTACTAGCCAGATGTCAAAGCTAAGCTTGACATTGTGCACTTTTAGCATAACTGGTTCAGTAGCTGGTCTGTTCCTAACACTGCCCTCTGATTAGGGTTTAGCATTACTACATTTGTCTTTTCTACTTCCTTCATCAGAGCAGGTTCTGCTAGTACCTACTGTTAAGAAACCTCTTGTTTTATTGGCCAAACTTGGGACCTTGGCAATTGTTGCCATTATACCTCTGTGTTGTTTGACCTTGGAGCTTATAGTCCCTGTTCTCATCATCTCCTCAACATTTCTTCTTCTCTCCTGCTCTCCCTCCAGTTCCTGTCTAGAGCAATGGCCTGATCATACCACTGCTTGGTTAAGCTGGTTTGCCACTCTAACTCCATAAGTCTCTAGTATATTGTGGCATTTATTCACTGCTTAAACTCTTCTACCAATGGTCTTTCTGCATATTTGCTTCTTTTTGCTGCTCTTCTGAATTCTTGTACAAACTTCTCTATTGTTATCCCTCCTTACTCCAACTTTCTCAGCTCTGCTATCTTTATCAACTTCTTGTCTTCTCTTCTGAACTCTTTCCTTATGTCCACCAAAAATTCTCTTGCTATCTCATATTCTAACAATCCTGCTTCCAAATCTTCTAGCATGTTTTCCTTCTAGACATCTGCTGATCCTCCCTACACATATAATAATACCCATTGTATCTGCTCCTCTACTGTTACTCCTTTCATCTTCATTCTTATATATAACTTGCATGCCATTATGAATCCTGCCACTTTTTTGGAACTCTCATTAAACTTCTGTGGCTTTACTACTTCTACCTGTATATTGGATCTTGTGAATACTGCTACCCTCTCTCTCTCTCCTAGTCCTGCTTGAGCAATTATTACTTGCAGTGCTGTTAGCTGCTCTTGTTGCTGTCAGACTATTTGTTCTAGGTTGGTATCATATCAACTCATTGTATATGGTAGTGGTAGTATTATGAATGATAATAGAGATGATAATGCAGGTGGTGGGGTAGATATTGATTGCTGAACCAAAAGAGTAGATTCTATGTTGGACTCACTCTCCAATTTGTACTCTGAGCTTGACATCTTCTTTTCTCTGTAAGGGCTAGTGATACTCTTTCTGTTCACCTCACCCTATCTACTGACTATCTGTCTACTGCTCTACTAACTACTATCCTAACAAATTCCTGGCTGATATCTCTAAGAAGAGAATCTCTAAGCTAGATGCTTTCTTACTGGACAACATTGCTCCTCTATGTGGACAGATCACAAGGAAACACTGTAGTATAAGGCTTCTACTTGAAAATACTACACTAACACATCTACAAAAGATGGTATGTCTGAAGTACACTAGTGGGCTTTGGTACAAACAGATGGCTAGGTTTTCCCTATATAACTAGTACTTTCTTTAAGCCTAGGGTCCAGCTATTCTTCTTAACATTAGATGTGATATCTACAGTCAAGGATGATGAGAGAGTAAGTGAGGATGAATAGAGAGGGCCCTGTACTGGACAGTCTCAAGAAATAGTATTGAGTTCTAATGTTATAAACTCAAGTCCTTAGAACTAGACAAGTGAATAAACCTTATATTAGATTAACATAAGAGAGCTCAATAGAGGACTCTGTACAAGATAGTCTATCTTATATACTACAATCCCATGGTCCATGCTACTCTACTTTTAGCCTACCCTAAACAGCCATATGTTTGCCTTAAGGTCAATATATGTTATATATACTATATAACATCATCCTTCCAGAGCCTCCTATGTCTTTCTATTGTGACATGTGACATGTGACAGTGACTGATTTGTGACACAAAGTCATGTCTTGTGACAGTGTGACCATGATGTCACATCAACCCTATCCCCAAGTTCCCCAAAATACAATAAATGAAAATGAAAAATGAGAAAAATAAAATAAAAATAGTTAGAGTCCACCATCTTGAACTCTGACACAAAGACTGATACTAGACCAGATATTTTTATAAGAATAGCTAAGGTTTAGAAGCTTAGAAAGTTTCTTCTAGTTATCTTATTTATATTAGTGGTTTGATGGAGTGCTAAAGTATTCAGCATATCTTCAGTAGTGAAGATAGCCCTAGAGTAAATAATAAGAACAAGAGTTGATTTAATATGAATCTCCCAGGAAGAATAGTTAACAGGACCAGTAAGCTTAAGAAGAGTAGTAACAAAATTGGCTATTATTATTAATAAAGATAATTAGTAGAAATTAGGGAGAAAATGCAGCTAACTAGAGCACAAATGTTCAATCCAACTAGTAATATGTTATAACTTAAGTCTCAAGTTAAGATGAAAGATATACTCTTGTATTGAGTAATATAAGAGAACTTAATAAAGTTTCTAGACACAAGTTATCTACCTTATATATACTGGACTGATGGTTTGTGCTACACAAAACCTAGCCTACTCTAAAGAGTATATATATACCATAAGATCAGCATATATAAAGTACACTATATGATATTATCATTCCAAAACCTTCTATATTATTCTATTATGTCATATGATTTATATGATTTATATGACTGTTATGTGTGATATTATATCACATCTTTCATCTAAGTCCAAAATAAAGAAAAAGAAAAGAAACTCAAAAATAAAAAGACAAGAAAAATAGAATAAAGTTAAGTCTATTGTTCACAACTTTGACATAATAAGCCATTAGCATATATAAGATATAAAAGAATCCTATAGATATAGAGTGATTTGGATCAGCTCAATCCATAATAGGCCTAGAAGTAACAAGATGTTAGCTCACTAGTAAAGTTGGTCAAGTCCTTTTCATTAATAGAAAGCAGTCTAAAAAAGCACTAACTAGAGATTAAGGCAACCAAGATCTATAATATGTTAGAAGAAACAGAATGTACAGTAGCATAGTATAGTTTGAACAACTGGCAACCACTTATCTATAATAAGTAGAAAGCTGGAGAAGAATGAATAATAATAGAAGACAAGTAGTATTGGTAATAGTTCAACTTATGTGAAAATTTTACATTGACTACTTAATTAGTACTACTGATTATAGACAATATGCTTAGTAAGCAGAATGTTTTACAACAGTTAAAGATAGAACCTGTACAGCAGTATATAGAATAGTAATACATTAAGAACTCCTTGTCAAGTTCTCTTGTGATTCCCACAAGACTTTTGTACTATAGAACTACCTAGTAAGCTGCTAGCTGTCTTGGTTAGTGGTTACTACAACAATAGTTACTAAGGTAATTGAAAATATTCATAATATATGAACATATAGAGTTTATTGTTAATAGTGAATCTCATTGTAAATATTTACTTGTAAAATGTTTCATAGCATACTTAGGTAGATATGAATACTTACTGAGAGTTTGACTCTTATGTTGAACCCCAGTGTGACTTAATATTTATCTGCATTACATCTACTTATTTATTATTATACTACACTACTTCTTATTATGAATTCATATACAACAACATCCAGCACTTTTTCTTATTTATAAGTTATTACACAGAATGTGGTGGTAGACCATGGTAACTATAATATAATCACTTATAAAAAGAAAAGAAAAGAAAAGAAAAAGAAACTAAACTAAGCAAGAGTAAAAGAGACCTCTCTTCATATAATACCTTCCTGGAAGCAAAATGCACAAGAATATCCCTAAGGGATTCCCTCTTACAATTCCAAGATTTTTTATACCTCACACAATCAAACAGAATATATCTTCTTATTTCAATAGAATACTCTCTGTATATATATGCAAAGGATTCTTTGGGAAAGAATCTAAGCTGATACTCATCAGTAGGAGCATGATTTGTAATCAATCTTGTGATGTAGGCACACATTAAATTTGAAAGGCCAAAATGTTTCAGCCAAGCCCTATCACTGCCCTTAGAATATATTGGGCAAATAAATTGATTATCATCATTGTTTAGGTCAAGGAAATTTCTCCCCTTATATTCTGACACTTGGAAAGTCATTCACCATTTACAAACAATATTGTCACATTTTTCTTTTTTGCTAAACTCCCATGATGATTTGCAAGGGAGGATAGGATCAATTTGAAGCTGTTTTGACTCTTTGTCAACTATAAGATGTGGGGACCATTTGATGCTACTCAGACAATCCCAAAAATTGATTGAATTATTTGAATTCTTTTTGAAGAGGGCTCTAAGATCCTTTGATATGGTGATAGAGTGAAGTTGTTGAGGATGAATGTTTGAATCAAATATTTTTCTAGTGGCAGAACTTCCAGCACTCTAGTTTGGGGAAATCATTATTCTTTGTGAATCTAGGATATCACCCAAATATTGAAGAAAGTAGACAGGGGACAACAAACAAGATCTCATTTTATATGATTTTATTGGGAAAATAAACAAACTAGGTTTATGTCTCAAATATGAAAAGATGATAAACACACCAGGAAGCTATCATTCAAGCAAGCAGGACCATTTATCATTGCAAGGAAGATTGTAACATCATCATGCAAACTCAAGATACCAAAGATGTGGAAGAATTTACATCCAGTAATCAATGAGTCTAAACTCAAGTCATGTGAAATGAATCCTAAGTTCCAGATGGCGAGGTAATCAGCTACAATATTCAATCATATAGCAAGGTCAACCATTTGAAGACACCGCCCGGGAAGATTAAAGTAACACTGTCCAAGGAGCATCAAAGGCATGCTATAATTTCCACAAAAGCCATCTTGATGCACCCCAAATGCCTGCAATACAAATCCCTGGAAAATTATACAGCAAAGACCCAACCTTAGAAGGATTACAACCTCACTTTGTCTCTGTTCGACCCCAGTTGCGTAATAGCATAACAGTATATAACTTATCACTCCAGTCACTGGGCGTGAGGTTTCTTAACAAACAGGGCTACTTGCTATAGAATGAGGGGCGCTGTTTCCAATCTTCAGAAACCTTTCTCGGGAACATATATTGAAACGAAACAACCCATCAGATCGAATATCTGGATGAATGATATATCGTCCGCCAGATCTCTAACACGATTGTAAGAGACAAGAGTTCAGTCATATTGAAATTGTCCTGCACGTCACTACCATTACCACTACCATCTCATTGACTCTCTCCCGCGTGATCATCAGGTATCACCACAAGTCCACGTAGCCTTGAGTTTAAAAAATGAGTGACCGCCACAAATAGATGGGTTTCGACTCACGTCGCGAGCATATGGAGCGCCAACGGCGTTATAAGGTTGAGCACCCAGGCAATCGGCAACGGTGACAAGCTGATAGCCTGCTGCTTGCAACTTCTGGATGACATTGGGAAGAACAGTTTCCCTATTTTACGAGGACAGCTGAAAACAATGGAGAGTGAAAGAAGACGGGAAAACGAACGCAGAGGTTTCTAGGAAGCATATTAATATATAGAAACTGAAGAGGGAGGAGTAACCGCACGGATTGTTTCATGCTCGAGCGAGATTATTGAAGATGGTTTTTTGCTTACAAGAGAATCGTAGGAGGTTAATTGCTTGTTCACATCGGCACCGATTGAGTCACCAGAGCTGAAGAAAATAAATGAAAAGAAGAGGGCGAGAGAATTCAATGCCAAGCGCACTCGAAATCCCAAGTAACGACCGTCTCACCCAATTCCTGGGCGACTTGAATCACATTGTCGTTATATTCTCCGTATGCTAGAGGAAGACAGCTATGAATGTTCGAGTAGCGACGGCAATATTCAATTGCTTACGAGGTCTCATAAATGAGACATCGACTCCTGCGATCTTGATCAAGGCCTCTGAGGGGAAATAATTTTATTTTTTTGTTGATAAATAGCAGACACTCGAGACGAGTGGGGTACGCACCACGTGAGAGCGCCATTTCCATCTTGACTGGATTGGTTAGGTTGGATTGGTTAGGTTGGAATCAGTGTTTGATTGGAGCATGGGGTGTCCTGTACCTTGGTCATAAGATAATTGTGGGAGATGAGGGTGAGTCCAGGTGTGAGAAGCGACTTGATGACCACTGGCTAGTGCATTCTGGACTCGCTCGACATTTTCTTGGTCGTAGATGCAGCCGTCTACATAATATACCATCAGTACGTATGCACAAATACCTAGAATAAGAGGTACAGTTATTGCCATCTGGAGTCATCTCGATCAGCACCAATTCGCCTCATCATAAGGACATGTTGCTCACTGTAGAAGAAGGTGCCCTTGACTCCATGCTGATCCAAGAGTTGCACGATTTCCGCCCTTTAAGACAAACGAGTCAAGGTTCAAGCTTGTGTATTTGGTGATTTGGTGAGAGCTCTTACGAGAAATTGTACGGTCCGTCGTCCTTTCAGAATTTACCAGAGCTTGAGCAATTGATATACAACAGATGCCAAGAAACATACAAAAGTCAGAGCAGCTGTGCCAGGCTTGATACACGAAGTCACTACCCCTGTTGTTGCGTTTTGACGTTGATATGGGGCAGCACTAGTGAGAACACTGAGGAGAAAAATCATAGGAATAGTCATGCGATTCATCATATTTTAATTTGACCTCGGAAAAGTTCTGTGTGTGAAGGAGAGCTCAGAGGTGTCAATTCGTGTTCCTCGTTTATAAGGAAGAGATTTTGGGCTCCTGATCTTAGAGACAGTATACATCATGATTAGAAGAACGGGAGTTGATGTGAGGGACTACGTTCATTCTTCTATTTTTGAAAAGGAGTCAGGAATTCCGCTTGGAGGATATCCCCAAACCATGTATTACAGAAGCTCTGATAAGGGCTGTCGAGCCAAATATAAATATAAATATGCCAGAGGAGATAGGAGCGCACAAGCTCAAGATACGCCATCTGAGCCATTTCTTCTGCGACAGTAATCGTCACGTCAAGGGGTTGTATCAGGAGGAGAACCCAACAAATATTGTAAACAGAAGCACATCGGATAGGAGCACAACAAGGAGATCGATTGCAAGTATCAACGACCGGTTGTATAGGTACATATTATATATATTTTCCCAGCATAACACGACTACCTGGCGCAATGGTAGCGCGTTTGGCTTCGACTGCCGAATGTTTCCCATATATGGGTACCAAAAGGTTGCAGGTTCGAGTCCTGCGGTGGTCATTAAAATTTTGCCTATTTATAACTAATTTTTGTACATAAATAAATGGACTGTGGATTACGTAGACCAGTACCCACTCTTGAGGGCCTTGTGGTCTATAATTGTTCATCTTGCTGCCCATCTCTTCTTTTTCTGAAACGCGACTTAGTTCGACTGTGGCCCGCGAGTTAAGTTCTTATTTTCCTGCTCCAATTGTTCATTTCTATTCTGTATATGTTGCATGTAATCGTCAACGTCTACCTTGGACATGAGTCTCATGCCACTCAAAAACGGAAACAGCCAAAACGTGCACTGACATGTCAAATTTCAAGATCACAGGAGGTGGATCTAGAATACATGAGTTGGTGCGATATTGTTGGCGGATGGCTCGATTAGCTGGAGACGACTAGTATCTAAATAGTGACCAACGCCACGATGTCCGTTACGTCGGTGATGTTAAGCAAACTGACAGATTGGGGGGAGTCAGGAGAGAATAGAGGTTTTTAATTCAATCCGGCTCGCAACGGTCAAATTCAAGGGAAAAGTCCCTGGAGTCAGGGAAAGAAAAGAGGCGAACAAAGTAGAAAGTGGATAGGGTGGAGATGGTCTTTTGTTCGCGGAAGGCAACAAGCATGGATAGCCTCTATGACTCCCGGAGTATGGCAAGCACAATATCACAGAGCTCAGCAAATGCAAGAGAGATGGATCGTCAGGCCGTTTGTTGGTCAAAACTAAAGCGAGATCTCCATGCATCACTTCGAACTAGTTTGTTTATTGTTGGGTATGTACTAATTCATATACAAAAAGCTGCTAACCGCTATTTCCTTCCTGCGAGTTCATCTGTCCTGTCTTCTTGATTGGCTAATAAGAAAATATTACTGTCAAAATATGACCACCGCAGGGGTCGAACCTGCAATCTCCTGATATCAATTAATAAATCGTAGTCAGACGCGATGCCATTTCGCCAGGCGGCCTTATTGCAATTTTGGTAATTAAATATATCTTGAGTTTTAAAATAATTTCGAATGATATAACGATAATCTATAGATTAACCTCATCCTCTCACAACACCAACAGTCACCTCCACACCACCCATCGTCTTCTCACCACCAGTAGATCCATCATTTGGCTTCCCGTTCACGACACTACCCAATGCCCTCACAATTCTCTCCCAGGTCCATTTTGTTAAACCCAGGACCTCATCATCCCTCAAGTCTTGCCGAACATGAAGCTGAAGTGTCACTATGAGCGTGTCTTCTGATACGTCTTTTTCATTCAGCACAGAAGAAGGATTGAGTTGCCAGATATGTGGTGCTGGAAGGTGAAGAACATTTGGATGGCGTTCGACCTGGCATAAATTTTACATCAGAAAGGATCATGAAATCAGGGGCGGAAAAAGGTGTCAGATGAGCACCTCACGCATCACACGAAGAAATGACTCCATTTTTCCACTCGAAAGACCTCGAACAGGTGCAGTTTGCAAAAGCACCGTGCCTAATACTATGCATGCACGATATGAGACTTTGGATGTGACGAGTGCTATAAAGGATGCCAAAACGAGATCAGCGGGACGATGTTGCGTCCTGGTAGGTCAAGAAAAGAACTCAACAGGATTTCCTGGGTAAATGGAAAGGGGGAACTCACGGAGGTAAGAATATAGTGATACCGAACATTGCCAAACAGAATAGGAGTGGACTCATGGTGTATGGATTTGATAGTAAATTGGTGAGTAGAGTATTGGCTGGAGCAGAGGCATTGAAGGGAACGTGGACATGTGAAAACCGGGTTAGTGAACGGAGGAATGCCATTGAGGTGGGTATACGGTTTCCGGTTACTGTTATCAACGGGATCAGTACTTTTAGCCGAAAAAGCTGCAGAAGATGATGGCACCATCAATCAGATTTCCATGGTTATTGTATAAAAGAGCGGTGGATATTATTGAGAAAAAGGCAAAGAGCGTCATCAGTGGAGGAAATTCAATGCTAGTGCACTTAGCATATCTATACCTGACACCAGATTGCAGACTCACCCAATCAAACCGTCGTCTTCACCAGGGTGGTGGTGGTGACCATCTCCGGCAGCCAGAAGGATATGTTCAATCGTCTCTTTGCAAACATAAACAGCGGAAAACAGCAGGTATACAGCTTGAGCGAACATGAACACTGTCATAACGCGTTTGTTACTATGGGCAGTAAGATTGAAACGTCGATGTCATTTTAACTAGAGCGTACCCATAAGGTCTCTTCAGCATCCCTCTCTCCCGCTCTCTCGTATTCGCTAGCTCGTCTTTCAAGTTCAGCCGCCCAGGCAGAACTTTTGCAATACCGATACCAAATGAGTCGAACACTATCCAGTAACCAATTCCTGTGCAGCTCAACGAGCCAATACGCTGACCGCACACCCACAACCAAGCTCCAAGAAGGAATTGTCCTAAGGCACCCATCGCAGGACCAAATGAGACGCTCTCCGAACTCTCATTTTCATAGTGTAGCTGGTTGAGTGTCGAAGCGGTGGGTAGAGAAGTACTCTTCCAAGGAGAAACGGGCACCGATGTTGGCTGAGGAGTATGCACTGACTCTGACGGCGTCGTTGGCAGGATAGGCATGCCGTTTGACCCGATCCTGGCAGTCCCTGGTTCGAGAAAGGAGAAAAAGCTATGGGACATGGAATGTTTATGATGGTGACCTCTTCTAGACTTTGTTATCGATGATGTAGACGAGGAGCTAGAAATGCTATCCATCAGAGGAGGGGAAGAATTTGAGGTCGCTGATGGTCTGCCACCAAAGGCAAACCCAACACCTAAGGGTGTAGGAGGCGCATGCCCATGAGATATAGACTGTGAGCGAGGAAACTGAACACTTGAACCAGCACTAGGAATTGTGGTTACAGGCGCTTCAATGTCAACCTTGAGCTCGAGCTCTTGTGATCCATCTTCGGCTATGCTATAGGTCGGAAGAGATCCAGGCCGGGGAAAGAATATAGAGAGATTGCGAGAGTGAAGGCGGGTATGCCTCCGGCCCTGTTTTGGCGAGGAAGGATCGTTGAGTGTGACCGTGTGTGAATCTTCCAAAGGAAGTGATTTAGGTGACGTGAGTTGTACAGGGAAAGGAGTGGTATTGATAGAATGAGATGAGAAAGATGACGGCATGTTTTTGTTCGCAAAGGATGAGGCCAAGGGAGATCGTTGCGACGGCAAAAATGGTCCAGATACCGATCGAGTACGACTATGACTATGTCCAGACATGGATTTCGTTGAAATAGATGTAGGCATGTTCGATCCGTCAGTTCCATTCAACGGCTGACCGTCCGAAAGACCATTGAATGTGGTTCGATAAGGTCCGACAGAAGTTGGTCTTGGGTTGAACAATGAAGTTCCAGCAATAGATGTGCTTCGTGAGTGGCCTTGCTGTGAGAAATCCATAGGAGGAGGTACTGGAGCAAGGACAATTGAAGGTAGATGAGCAGCAGAGCTTTGCGACACGGGAATAGTGAATTCCTCCTCCGAATGGTCTTTACTAGACTTGCGCCTGTGAATACTGGTCCCTTCCATGCTGGCGCACAAGTATAATGAGGGTTATGATAACGAATGCCACCTTCACCGGAGACATCAGACCGACAAGCTGAACAGAGTTATTTCGAACAACGTACCTAAAAGAGATAGGTAGATGCGGCAGCTGCAAAGTGATTTTCAGTGATTTTTGTGACAAGTCACGCATCGACATGATAAAAAAGAATTAACAAGTGACTTTGCCTGAATGTAAGTCGAAAATTCAATTTTTGAACAAACAGTAACCATGTGAGACTGTACACAAACACACAGACATTAAGTCCATGAGTTGACGTTATATTCTAATTCAGAATTTTGCAGTCGTTCCTGGTTTGATGTAGTGATTATAGACTAATTAGTATAAGTAGAATAGTACAATGGTGGTAATAACAGATTATTTACTTACTTACTCTGATGCTATGAGAACTATTAGCGGTTCCTATATAGAAAAGAGAGATAGAGAGCTAAAGAGAGACTCATTCAGCTATCAAGTTGCTAAAATACAGCATAGTTATAAAGATGTCTAACTATTGAAGTCTGATCCTAACTATAAGAGAGTAAATATAGCAAGTGGAACTCAATATCTTGGCTAGAAATACTAAAGTGGTATCAAGTATAAAAATGAAAAAGACTCAGAGTTCAAATTATATTTTTACATCTTAAATAAAAATTGCCAATCCTTAATAAAGACTTTTTTTAAAAAAAATCAACAATTTATTACATGGTATGTAGTGGTAGGCTGTGGTAACAACATTGCTTCTTTCTCTCTTACTACCATCTTGTATGGTAGTGCCCAAAAGAGAATCATCAAATACATTGTTTCCTTTCACTTTAAATCCTCAAAGCAGTATACAAGAATCTACTAATATTTTAAACCAACAAATGAATATTGAAATTGACACTTCAGAGGTTGGTCAGTGTCTTTTAGTACTAACAGTTCCAGAGAGTCTTTGATACACTCAAATGCTTCCTTTATGGCCTATGCAGACAGAATCCAAGTATTAGCTAACAGTCCTATTGTTACAAACTCAAGTTCTTAGAGTTGGACAAGTGAATGAACCTTATATTAGGGTTAACACAAGAGAACTCGATAGAGAGCTCTGTACAAGATTGTCTACCTTATATACCTAGAACTCATGGTCTGTGCTAGCTATTTCTACCCTACCCTAAACAGCCATGTGTATACCTTAAGGCCAACATATATTGTGCATGTTGTATGATATTATTCTTCTAGAACCTTCTATCTCCTTCCATGCATCTCATGACTTGTGACCATGTCATGTGATGTGACTGATGTGTGATCTTGTCACTTTACCCCTAACTATGGTTCTAAAAATAGAATAAAGAAAAATAAATTGAAAAGAAAATAGAAATGAAAATGAAAATGAAAATAATTAGAGTCCACTATCTTTAGCTTTGACACTTATGTGGGCCTAAAAAGTAGAGAGTATTGAACTCCAAAACCTCTCTCTTTTCTATTGTCAGTCACAGTTTACATCAATGGTAAAAGTCTGCAAAGCAAACTCAGAGATGTGTGGACTTGTAGAATGATCTTGGCTTTAGCTTATATACTGCACTGTCTATCTGCTATGTGATCACAACTTCAGATAAGAGGAAGAAGTCTGAGATGGAAGTGAGTACTGATTGGTGTATCACCATTGAACACTGGAGATTTGAGTTCAATAAGAGTTATCTTCATCGATTATCAGACTAGCAAATTACAGTATAACTACTAATCTTATATACAAGTACATACTATATAAAATGCTTAGGGTTGCAGTGATATAGTCCCTATTGTCCCAAGTAGAGGTTTCAGTATTGAGAAACTAACACAAGTATGACTCTGCCATAAAAGACTAAGTCAGATAGGAGTATCTCTATTATAGAAAATGAAATCTCTAGATTGTTGCATCAATGCCTCAAAAGTATATTGTGAGAAAAGTGGCCACCATAGAGGACAAGCTTTTAGGTTAGATGTTGTCAAGCAGTATCACTGCAGGGATATATTTTCTGGATGGATAGACTTGGCATATAACACCTATATAACTATGAAAGATGGGATGAACAACACTCACAGTATAATGCCAGTAGTTGAACCAGAACCAATACATATTTCTTATACTATGGATATCAACAACATGTGTACACCTCATAGCCAAGAGCTACCAGTTATTCATTATGCTAATAATCAACCTATAGTTAGTAACAACATAATTATATCTCAAGGCCCAGAACTATTGGTTATTAGGAGTACAGTATAAAATACATATATAATACTAGCCAGATATCAAAGCTAAGCTTAACATTGTGCATTTTTAGAATAACTAGTTCAATGGCTGGTCTGTTCCTAATACCTATGCTATCAATCAACCTATAGACCTACATGTCAAGATCGTTGACGGTGGACTTTATTTTATTGTCTCTGTTCATTTTTATTTTACTTTTCATTTCTTTTTCATTTTCATTTTTCTATTTTTAGAACAACTCGGGTTAGGGTCTATCAGTCACGCTGTCACAAGTTGATGGCATAGTCACAAGATGGATCACGGGACTGGGGAGAATGGAGTAGAAGGTACTAGAA
>Ga0157368_1000900_pt1 | contig 13314 bp, 10 predicted proteins | sample AttbisABBM3_FD_113146 | JGI IMG/M metagenome (GOLD analysis project Ga0157368, IMG submission 113146) | Fungus gardens microbial communities from leaf cutter ant in Botucatu, State of São Paulo, Brazil - Atta bisphaerica ABBM3 | ecosystem: Host-associated > Fungi > Mycelium > Unclassified ...
CAACTGTGTATTTCTAGCCCTATAGTTCAAATCTCCATAAGATATGCAGATAATTATAACAATTCCAACTCAGTCATCAATTTGATGTTTCTTAGACCAACTGTCTTTCTCAAATGAGGAATTCATTTTTGCTATATACAAGTATAGCAATGATTTGACTCCTGAATCTGACAAGTTATCTTGAAAGCATCTCAAAGAAATCATTAAGGATTTAGAATGTTTCAATAAATTTATTAACATTACTAATATATATATTAAATTAGGATATTGGCTGTTACACTTCAAAATGTCCACATCTATCATCATTCCCAAGCCTAATAAGACTTCATATAATACCCCTAAGATATTCAGGCTAATTGTCCTTCTAAACATACTTGGCAAATTAATTGAGAAAGTAATCAGTGAAAGGCTTCAATTCCAAGCCTTATTAAAGAATTTCATCCACTCTTGTCAACTAAGCAGACTCAAACAATGATCAATGGTGAATATGGGTATTGTTCTGACTCATCTTATTTGTGCTAGTTAGATTAAAAATTGCTCAACTAATACCTTAGCTTTCAACATTACTTAATTTTTCCTCTTCTTAAACCATCAACTAATACCTCAAATTCTGAATAAGATGGGCTTAGATCCTAGAGTTTCTCAATTCTTTAATAATTACATAGTTGGCAGAAAAACCAAATATTTATGGAATAACTCTTTTTCTTATTATTTTGACATTTATGTTGGTATAAGACAAGGCTCTGCTTTATTTCCTACTTTATCTGCTTTCTACTTATCACTAATTTTTTATGTTTTTGAAAAAAAATCTCTTTACATTTCTAACTCAAATCTTTTTTGTAATTATAGAATTATGTCTTGTCTTCTCAAACAATTTGGTTTAGTTATAGAACATAGGAAAACTAAAGTCTTTCATTTTTCCAGATATCAAGGCATTTTTAATCCTCTTCTACTAGATCTCTTCTTTATAGAAGGACTTGTGCTTTGCTCTAAAGAAAGTTGGAGATACTTGGGGTTCATTTTTGACAGGAGATTGTCTTTTCACCAACATATTGATTTCTATACAAACAAGAACATATCCACAGTCAAAAGCATGAAAATACTAGGAAATTTGTCAAGAAGTCTTATCCCATCTCAAAAATACCTTTTGTATAGATTATATGCCCTTCTTATTATATTATACAGATTTCTGCTGTGGTTTTACAACAATACCCCTTTATCATATTTACTCAAAGTCCTCAGAGTTATGTAATGCAGAGCTGCCATTTGGATACTAGGGGTATTTTGAATATCTCTATCATTGGATATTGAAGCTATTGCAGACCTCATTCTATTATATCTATATCTTTGAAAGCTGGATGGAAGACTACAACTTCATACTTATTTGCTTTCTCCTAATCATATTATCAAATTCTCTATTAGAGATGAGGCACTTCTCTAACCAACAATATTATCAGCTATCAATAGAGAACTTATCCCCAAAACAGAAATTAAAAATCAAGAAGCCTATCATAGATGCTAATAACAGATTGAATAGTATTTTCAAGTCTTTTGATCTGTTTAATCATAAATTTTCTCCTGGCAATAGATTAGTTGATTTATTTTCTAGTCGTTTTTCTTTTTTTCTTTTAAATAGAAAAAGTATCAAATCCAGAAAATCTTATCTTCACAAACTTAATGAAGTTGTGTTCAATGCTTCAACAGATCCCAAATCTGCTGTTATTGTATTGGACACTAACATCAAAAACAGTATCACAACTTCAATCTTGTATATGCATACTTATAATTTACTAGTTATTAAAAATATTCAATACTACAAATATTATTTCCACTGAAGCTAAACTGTTCACAATTAGATGTAGATTAAATCAAGCTATTTATTTACTCAATATCAAATAAATCATTGTCATTACTAACTCTATTCATGCTGCAAAAAGAATATTTAATTTGTTTATTCATCCTTATATCAAACTCAAACAGCTTTTATTTCTAAGGAAATTAGGCATTTCCTTAAAAGAAATCATTGTAATTTCATAGAATTCTGGAATTGCCCAAGTCAAGACAAGTGGTCACTTCATAATATCATAAATAAAGAGATCAAAAACTTCAACCTAACCTCTTTATTTCCTTGCAAGTCCTCATAGGAATGCAGTTAAAAAAACAAATATAATAATCTTTTAAACAAGTGGAAGATAAAGTTCCAAGCTTCAGATGACAAAGAGAGAAACTTCCTAGAGCTTCTTGATGACAATCTCAACACTATTGAACCTATGTATTTGAAAGGAGAATTATAGCTAAAGCCCTTTGGTCATTTTGATTTGCTATGTGCTAAAGCTACAAGAGCCATAATTAATCATGCTCCTATTGGTGAATATCAGTTAAGATTTTTTCTGTGAGATGAATTTGCATATTCATGTAGCAACTACTGTTATGACCTTTGCTTGGAGCTCAGATTGCACTTAGGTAAAGACTTGAGAGTAAGAAAGGGATGATATAGAAGTGATAAAGTGTAGGAATACAGGAAGTGTATCTATGCTATATATAATAATAGCACATGAGAAAATAGTGTGTAATACATGAGACAACAACATTGTAGACAATGAGAATCAAGTAAGAATAGAGCACCTACTACATGAGGTGCTGACTGAGACTACTTCAGTACAGCTGATTGTGTCATTATTACCCTTTGTCCTAGTCCATGTTGCATCCAGGAGATGTTGATCATAATAACTACCCTATCAAAATGAGAAGACATATACTTTATAAGTGTAGAAGATATAACAATTACTGAAATCTGAAAAGGGACACATTAGCTTATTTTGTTCTTTTTCTAGAATTCAATAGTAGTGCTTTCTCTTTTGGAGAGAGTATTATGTAGTATTTTTGAAGAGGGTGTTGACAGGCTTCTTTCATAAAACAGTTTTTCTTGTTTCTTCATTTCTCTTTTCTTTTATTATTCTTTTCTTTTTCTTTTAACTTTTCTTTTCTTTTTCTTTATTTTCTTTTCTATATGTTGTTTCTATCTAAATATATATAACTATATATGTAATGTCTGCTGTTAAACTCTGTATTATAAATTGTTGATTTTTTTTAAAAAAAGAAATATATAACCAAAGAGTTACATAATACATGACATCACAAAGCATGTAACAATAAAATAGAAAGTATACTATATTATTTTTATATAGTATATATAGTAAATATAAACACAGCATAGAGTTAGGATTAACAGTAGCATAAACCATATAAAAGTAGTATATTAGAAACTTCTTGTTGAGCTCTCTTGTGATCTCTACAAAACTCTTGTACTATAAGACTACTCTAACTATCACAATTGAGTGATTGCCATAACAATTATTCTATATGATATATCATGTGATATTTCTCTTTGTAATAAGAAATTCCTATTGAATAAAAGAAAAGAAAGTTTTTAGAGTAGTGTTGTCATATGTTAAGTCCAAACTCTAAGTATAAATATTCATCTCAAACTCTATATATAACTTGTCTTTTATAGTAAAGTTACTCTTTTCAAACTTTACAAATACTTGGTCTTTAATAGTAAAGTTTACTTTTATCCAAACCTATAGATAATACCTACCTGTCATATGATAAGTCCAACTGTTCTGAAGACTAATCTCTATAGTAATAATATTTTTTTAAATTCTAATGTAAAGCTTATTTTTTATGATAGTTATATTTTCTATAATATATTATTATAGTGGTAATGCAATAATCCTAAACCCCTTGAGTACTCAGTCTTCCATGATTGTCAAAGTTGTGAACAATAGACTTGATTTTATTCTATTTCTCTTTTCTTTTATTATCTGTTAAGTTTCTTTTTATTTCATTTTTGACTTAGACAAAAGTGTAATGTGATGTCACACAAGTCACAAAAACATGACACCTGTCACAGTCACAGTCACACAATCATATAATATAGAGAAGATTGTAGAAAGTTCTAGAATAGATGATATCATATAGTATAATAACAACATGTTGATTTTATAGTAAGCATATCATATGTACTTTAGAGTAGGTTAGTTGTAATGTACACACAGACCATGGTCTGTGGTATATAAGATTAACTAGTTTGTACTTGGAACTTTATCAAGTTCTTTTGTGTTACTCAATATTTTTTGTCTTTCTCTAAGGACTTAAGTCATAACAATAATAGAGATTCTTCTATCAAACTCAGTCTTTATAGTAGAGTTCTTCCTACTAACCCTTTTTAGTATTTCATCATTGAAACCTCTACTTGGTGCTATATTCTGAAATCTCTAAACATCTTCTATTTATCTTCCTTATATATAAGACTAGCAATTACACTGTAATTCACTAGTCTAATTGTTATAACTTAAGACCAAGAGTAAAGTCAAAAGAGAAATCTTGTATTGGGTTAACACAAGAGAACTTGATAGAGTTTCTAGTACAGTATATCTATCTTATATATGCTAAATAAATGATCTATACTACATGAGTTTTAGTTTACTCTACAGACTATGTGTATTATATGCTATTGATATGTCATATGATATCATTGTTCTAATCTATATTTTTTGTGTAACATGTAGTTGGGTAACTTGTAACTTGATGTATAACAGTTGTGACAGTTATATATGATATTATGCTAACTCTTAATTCTAAGTTTAAGAATAAAAAAATAAAACAAAAAGAAAATAGAAATGAGAAATGAAATGAAAAAAATAAATAAAGTCTACTATCTTCAACTCTAACACTGATGATCAAATATCCAAGTAAACTCAGTCCCTAGTATTTATTAGTAACATATCATATTAGCACTTATTTTCTTTGAACTTAACTCTATTTTCTAAAGTTGTGACTATATGGCAGATAGACAGCATAGTATATAAGCTAAAGCCAAGATCATCCTAGGAAGTTTACATCACTAAGCTTATTATATGGAGTTTTCATACTCTATATTTCTGAGACAATCTCATAAGCTTTCACTTTTTAGTGTAAACCATGCCTGATACTACCTCCTTATTCAGTACAAATTAACCTTATCTATTCCAAGTTAATTACTTCTTAGACATTCTTGTTGGACATTATGATAACTTTATAAATCTCTATTTTCTTATTTGTTAGAAACAGACTAGCCACTGAACTAGTTATTCTAAAAGTATGCAATATTAAACTTAGCTTTGATATCTGACTAGTGTTATATATGCACTTCATACTATACTTCTGACACCATTCAAGAACCATCCAAACCTAGAGTAATTTGTTTACAGTCTCTATTTCCTATATATATTATCTTATACAGAGTATTTAGTATATATCAAGACTGTTAAATGCTGATCTTGCTTTAAGCAGATATCTATGGTTAGTCATATAGAAGAAAGTCAGATTAAGTGTGAAAACTTATCTAGAGATAGATTTGTTAGGGCAACTAGACAAAGACTATAGTATTACAGTAGAGATTACAGCTTGAAGAAAATTCTAAGTATATACTAAAATATACTATAGAACAAGATATATTTTTAAGGAGATCTTAAGAGAAGTAGAGAATAATGGAGACTAGATAGTCTGAAATTTTAATGAAAATGTCTGAAAGATTGTTTATATAAAATAAGTATAAAGAGATGCTAATAAAACTGTTAGTGGTAAGTATGACTCAAAGTGGTAGTACTGTGAGCTTATATTGGAATTCTTGATAGTTATTAGGCATTATGGACTTTGTATAAAATTCTGTTTAGGTGATAAGTACTATAGACTTTTAAAGTAATCTAGATTTTGCTATGTAAAAATGCTAGGTTTTCTTACAAGAAAACTAATTTATGCATGATTAAGTATAAATATATATTATGATATGCTTGAAATCTTATTTTTTATTTTTTATTTCTTGAATGATGAAGAGGCATGTGATATTATAGGTCTAGTAATAGTAGAAGAAACTAGAACAATAATATCAAGAGTATAGTTATAGCATGTTCACTTTGTAGTAATAGTATGGTAGACTTATAGATGATATATGTAGTTTAGGATAGGACTTGTAATAGTAGTATATATAGTGTAAGAATACATTAAGAACTCCTTGTTGAGTTCTCTTATGATTTCTATAAACTCTTGTGATTTAAGATTACTTTAGTATACTATTGATCATTTTGATTAGTGATTGTTTTAACAGTACAAAAGTGCATCTAGAACTAGTTAGAGTCCTATCTATATCATAATATGCTTGGACTCTAATATTTTATTTTGATTTTATTTTATTTTATCTATTTTTCTTGATTTGATTTTTCTTTTTTTTTTAGACAATGAAGAAGTATATAACACTATATTATAAGCCTATAATCTGAGAGAAGGGACTAAAAGAATGATGTCAAAGTACATGTTAACAGCATGTTCACCTTATAATATATATATTATAAACTCATAGACAATGCATAAACTTTAGGATAGAGTTATTTATCATTAGTATAAACTATAAACCATTTGTATAAATAAGGTAACAATATATTGGGAACTCTTTGTCAAGTTTTCTTATAATCTTTATGAGATACTTCATTCATAAGTTTACTTAGTATGCTATTGATTATCTTGGTTAGTGGTTGCCACAACAATCTAAGATTAGAAAATAGATGTCTTAGAAGTTTTAGAAGTCAGTCTATGATATTATCTTTATATAAAAACTACTGTTCATATCAAAAAGTAGTAAATAGTAAGATTTTCTGTTTGTACAACTATTATATAGGTGGTTAAACTTCCTGGGTATGGAAATATTAAGATCAAGAACTGTATACTTACAAACTATATACTAGAGTTGTAAATAATAGACTTTATTTTTTTATTTTATTTTATTTTACTTTAATTTTCTTTTCTTTAACTTAAGGTTAGGGTTTAGTATGATGTCACATATTAATCACATATTATACAAAAGAATATGGAAAGTTCTAAAATAATAACATTATATTATATATTAATGGTATATAATGTACATACTCTTTAGAATAGGTTAGATTTAATATAATATAGACTAACAGCCCAGCATATATAATTGTATTAACTCTAATATATTATAAACTTAAGATCTTAGAATGAGTCAAAAGAAAAAACCTTGTATAGAATTTATATAAGAGAACTTAATGGAGTTCTTAGTACAAAGTTGTCTATCTTATATATGTTAGACTACTAGTCTATGTTACACTACTATTAGCCTATTCTAAAAGCTATATATTACTACATGTCATTGATATGTAGGCTAATGTTATTATTCTAGAACCTTTTACAATATTCTCTATAATACATAATTGTATGACTTATAACCAATGTGTGATAGTTTTTAACAACCATATGTGATATCATGCTAACTTCTAACTCTAAGATAAGATTCTTTTTTTAACCTTTACTCTATAAGTCTTAAGTTATAACACTATGGAATTCATGATTCTAAAATTCAAATACTCCATATACTGATACTACAAGTATATACTGAGAGAATTCCTAGTGACAAAAGTATATTCTCAATCTAAATCAGCATACTACACTATCAGGGTAACTAGCAAGGTCTATAAGGTTTTGTGGACATTATTATTAAGTACAACTATGGTGTATATTCCAATCTCTCCTAGATTAGCTTACATGATAAGAAATAAAAATAGTATAATTAGAGATATTCCTGATTGAAATATTTGAAATGTTAGTCTAGAAAGAATAGGTAGTAGGAACAACAGTTGAGTTCAAGTAGTAGTAGAGAATAGCAGGGTTATAAGAATAAACACTATAAGCTCTAACAGTAGTATAAGACTAAGAATTAAAAGAGTAAATACTATAAGCTTTGATAGTAGTATCAAATAAAGAGTAGAAAATCCTATCAGTCTAAGTAATAATGTTGGGGATAAAAAAGTAGGCTATTTTATATGTACCTAGTATAAAGTATTAGTTGAGCCTCTAAGAATAGCAGAAAATAGATTTTCACTATTCTTCAAAATAATAAAGCTCTATTTTTAACTTTGGATCAAAGTATCCTTATGATGAAGGATACTAAGATTAACAAGATTAGCATCTAAGAAGTATTGGTTAAGGTGAGTTTGGAAACTCTATGGAAAAAAAATTATTAAGAGAATAACAGAACTGATTCCAGTGATAAGAATATGGTAATGATCACTAACAGTAATATACTCATTATCAGTGAGTGTTTGATAAGAGAGGAACAAATAATGCTAAGAACATGTAAAATGTTACAGTATAGTTAAGGAAAATCTTATTAACTATACTAATAACTAAGGCTATATTGACATGTTTGATAATACAAAGTATTAGCAAATCACTTTTTTAGCTTTTTGCCCTTATTTTTCTTCTCTTCTTACTAGAATCACTACCTAACTAATCTTTTGTATATAAAGAAACCCTCTGTCTTGTCTAAATTCAAGACTATAGTACTTGCTAAAACCTAGGTCAACTCTGTAGTTCTTTCTTTTTCTAAGTCTCTACTAATATCCTGCCATAATATTACTAGACTCTTTCAACCTCCATAGTATTACTATAAATGTCTACTTGTTCTCTCATGACCATTGATTCACCTTCTTTAACTACCAACCAATGAACTTCCATTATCTAGTAATATTCAATTAAGATTCCTAACCATACAGCTTTATTATTCTGTAGTTAGATTACCAAATGTTCCATCTGATATCTTTTTTGATCAGAATAGACTCTTGATACTTAGAGTAGCTATCATCTCTAGGAAACTTTATCTTGTTTTCTTAGAAGATGAGTTATATATAATACTGTTAGACAATAGCACTTAGAATTTCTCTGGAGTTATAAACTCTATTAAAACATTATAGTCTTCACTTAATTGCTCTAATAGCAAAACCTCCAAGATCTCAATACATCAACTGGTCTAACAGTCTAAGACTACCTACTCTCATGTCTCAATCTTTCTTGTTATTTCTCATCTTCTGACTGATGCTTTCTTCTAGTGACTATCTCATAATTTCTGTTAAAATAAACAAAATCTGAAGCTCCTTTAGTACTATTTAGGAAAAGTAGCCAAACACTAGTGAGTTTTGAAATGCAACATTAACAATATCTTAGCTAGTCTCATAAACCAACTCTGAAATCTATGCTCACTTATATTCAACTCTATCCCTGTCTCTACAGATATACTTTCTCTTCTTACAACCAGACTTTTTTTATCCATAAACACTTTTACACTTCAAAACTCTTACATCACTCAAAATCCTATGTATTATCTCTATCAAACTTTAGTAGAAATCAATAAACCAAATGAGCCTTCTTGAACTTTTGCTTTCTGTATATCTATATATTTATCAACTAGTTTACTTATAATCAAGATAAGATTCTCTAGGCTCTCTCCTTTTTTAAGAGTAGTTAAGCTACAAAGTGGTCAGAAAGCTTGTTCAGAAAAGAGTCTAGTACAGATTTCTTCTTATAACTATTTAGCTAGAGTTCAAAGAGATTTTTTATACTCACTTCTTTTCTATCAATATTACTGTAAAAGCTACCAACAAGTTAAAAGAAACGATTTACTATTAAGAGATTCATACTATAGAAAATTATTTAGATGAGTTCTAGATCTTGATCTCAGAAGCTAGCTATACTGATCTCTATATTATAATTATTTAATTTTACTGCAGACTTTGAATAGTAATCCAGAACTAGAACGTAACTTTATTAGTCAGAAGATTCAAAGATATAGACTCTTTTTGTTTGAACACTAGTAGACTCTGAAGCTATAGAGATCTTTATTAACCAAAGCTTTATAGAAAAACATTATATGAATACTCATAGGCTCTTGAAACCTATAATATCAATAATACTACCAATAAGAATGGATAGATATATAAAGTAGTAAATGTAATTCTACAATACTAGTTCTACTCCAAGTAAACTTTGTTCACAGTTTCTAGCCTAGATAAGTAAAACTTTATTCTTAGTTTCATGTTAAGATATCTAGAAAATTATAAACACTAAAAATGTACCCTCAATATATAAGTCTGGTCTATTTCTTATTTTAGTATATGATTAGAAATATATACTCCAAACTCTATAGATTTCAGCTAGATACTAGAAAAAGTTGGATAACTGCTTTTACATGATCTAGTGGTGTTCAAATCCTTATTTTTGATCTTTAAGTGATAGCTACTCCTTCTCAACATCTTTTAAAAGCCTTTTGCTAAAACTAGGCTAAAGATAGTGTTTCCACTGTTCTCTTGCATATTTAGCAGTTTAAGTTAGTATTTGCTAAATAGAACTTTGATACTCTCTTAGACTACTGTAAGTAAAATCACACTATTAAACTAGTTTCACAAGTTGAGCTCAAAACATTTAAAATATACTCTTTAATTTCTGTAGAGCAGATAGCTAGATACATTTATTACTGAAAACCTCTGTATAGGCCATATAAGACTTTCTAAGTTCTCTATGACTATGTCAATCTTCTTTATCAAGAAAAAGGACAGCTTGCTTAGGTTAGTATAAGATTACAGAATACTAAACATAATGACTATCAAGAACAAGTATCTACTTTCTCTAATCTCTGAACTGGTCACTGAGCTCTAAAAGACCTACTATTTTATTAAGCTAAACATTTGCTGGAGATTTAACAATGTCTGGATCAAGTCCAGTAATAAGTAAAAGACAGCCTTTTATACAAACCACAGACTCTTTAAACTCCTAGTTATATTCTTTGGCATAACAAATAGCTCTACTATCTTTCAGATTATGATGAATAATATCTTTTAGAGTCTTGTAGCAAAAGATATCATGGTAGTGTATTTGGATGATATTCTGAACATTGTAAAAGTACCACTGAGTAGTTTATAGTACCAGAGTTAAAGATAGTAGACTTTGTTTTCTTTCTTCTCATTTATTTTTACATTTTAGACTAAGAGTTAGGATTATAGTATAATGCTATAGTTATATGTCACATAATTATATGACACAGAGAAGATTATAGAAGATTCTAGAATGATATTATACAGCATAATATTAGCATATTAGTATTATGAAAAGTATATGGGCTTTAGAATAATGTAAAGTGCATATAGACTATGGTCTATAGTATATATATATAAAAGATAGATTAGTTTGTAACAAAAACTCTATTGAGTTCTTTTATATAAATCTTATATAAGGTTTCTTTTTTGACTTAATACTTTGAGTTTTAAATTGTAACATATAAGATTATAGAAGTCTTTTATTAAGCATAAGCTGTTTCTATATCCTAAAAAGTGCAAGTTTGACAAATAGTAGATCAAATACTTAGGTTTGGTTATTTTGAGGAATAAAGTTGAGATAGATTTTGTTAAAGTAGCTAGAGTTCAAAATTAGCCAATCTTAAAGAATTCTATAGAACTACAGGCTTTCTTGGACTTTATTAACTTCTACTAGCAGTTCATTTGAAGATTCTTATCAGTTGCATGGTCTCTTTTCAATCTCACTAATAATAATAGTACTTGAACATAAACTTCAAACCAACTAGTATTCAATGCTTTGAAGACCACTATTATCTTTACACATATTTTAGCCTTCCTAAATCCTACTACTCTTTTTTATATTGAGATAGACAGTTCCAACTATGTAACAAGAGCAATCTTTTCTCAAGAGTCAAAGATAAATAGTAAATAACACTTAGTAGTGTTCTTCAACAAATCTTTTTCTTTTATTAAGTACAACTGTGAAATTTACAATAAAAAGATGCTAGTAATCATTTGAATCTTAAAAGATACATAAAACCTTGCAGAAATCTGGAATACTTCATAATGGCCAAGAAGCTTAACTATAAGCAAGTGTGGTAATTGTTATACCTAACAAGGTTTGATTTTATCCTGCATTATGATCTGAGTAAGTTTATAGATAAGCTGGATGTACTATCTCAAAGGCTAGACCACAGTAATAGCTTGTATAATAATAAGAACATGACATTGCTCAAGCCAGAGTATATAACAGTATATACACTGAAATTACTAGCATTTAAAGAAAAGAAACATAGTCTTCTTACAGATATTCACCAAGAAAACAGAGTAGGTGAACAAGAAAAACTAGTAGCCCATATAGCTAGAGAACTTTGTCAATCTGTTACTAAGTTAGTATAGTCTTCAAAATGATCTGAAATAAATGGATTGCTTTTCTTTCAGAAAAATGTCTATGTCTTTGATTTATTAAACTTGTAGTGGCATATTGTATCTTTTTATTATGACATAAAGGTTATTTGATATGCAGAACATTATAAAATGATCTATGCTTGTAGTCTGTTTGTCACTTACCATTTAGAAAGTTGTATTTGCTACCTATACTAAATATAAGATGAAATATCATTATTATTAACTTTATTATAAAACTCTCTGAATATATGAAGTTTGATGTAGTAACAACAATAGTAGACTCAGTTTCTAAAAGAGCTCACTTTGTCTCTACTCATACTACTGTTACCATAGAAGATACTGCAAGGCTCTTTCTATACCAAATCTGGAAACTTTATAACCTCTCTAACCATATAGTCTTAGACTAAAGACCATAGCTTATGGTACTCTTTACTAAAAACCCATACTGACTACTTAGTGTCAAAATAAAATTATCTATGACCTGGTATCTTTAAAATAATAGACAGATGGAACAAGTAAACTAAGAGTTTAAGAAGTACTTACAGATATTCATTAATAAATGACAGAGCAACTAGCAAGATCTTCTTCTATTAGAGTTTTAATATAATAACTATATATATCTCTCTATGTAGTAACCACTATTTCTTCTTAATACAAGACATTTACAACAAATGGAGTTTGAGCCTTACCAAAGGAAATCTAAGTTGGAGAGCATCCTGAAGTTTACTGATTGCATGAAGTCTGTACTAGAAGAAATAAGATTTACTATTTGCAAGTCTTAGAAAAACCTGTTACAAACTTAAGACAAAAGAGTTAGTCAAAAGAAAGAATCTTGTATAGAGTTTACACAAGAGAACTCAATATAAAGTTCTAAGTATAAAACTATCTACCTTATATATATAAGACTACTAGTTCATACTATATTAACCTTAGCCTATCTTAAAAGTTATGTGTATTATATGCCATTGATATGTAGAATGATTGTTACGATTGATACCTCATAGATTCAGAATGAACTAGGGTCAAGGGTAATAATAACATGATTGGCTGTGCTGTAATAGTCTCAGTCAGCACCTCATGTAGTAAGTGCTATATTCTTGCCTTCTTCTCATATTGTATGACTTATTTTTATTATGTACTATAAACTGTTTCCTCATACCTTACATATATATATAGCATAGATATACTCTTGTATCCTTATGCTTTATCACTTGTAATCCAC
>Ga0157368_1000901_pt1 | contig 13307 bp, 16 predicted proteins | sample AttbisABBM3_FD_113146 | JGI IMG/M metagenome (GOLD analysis project Ga0157368, IMG submission 113146) | Fungus gardens microbial communities from leaf cutter ant in Botucatu, State of São Paulo, Brazil - Atta bisphaerica ABBM3 | ecosystem: Host-associated > Fungi > Mycelium > Unclassified ...
CCAAATCTAAACTCCTATATAGTATTTTACTAATGAAACACTTGCTTGGAGATCTGTTTTAGTTACTCCTTTTGTTATTTTATGTATTTAAGGCTGGTGATTCCTTTGTAATAGCTAGCCTGATAATCGACTAAAAGTTAACACTAAATCTCCAGTATCAATGGTAACACACTTTACCTCTCTTCTTACAACTCCTTACAAGACCATTCTCTGAAATTGTGACCATGCAGCTTATAGGAGGCACAATACATAAGTTGAGGCCAAGGTCATTCTAACAAGTCCGCATCACCAAGCTTATTGCAGGAGTTTCTACACTCTATGCATGTCTAAGCCAACTCCACAGACTTTCACCCTCAAGTGTGAACTATGCCTAACATTACAATAGGTTTTTAATACTCTCTAGGATAATGGAAAATAAATCCTATTGTAATTTAGACAATAGGAACATACTAAGAGAAGTAAAAGTGGAGATTGGTCTAGAGAGAATTAATATGTAGAAAGGAGTGATAGTAGAGGTATTGCTGAATAGTAGTATAACAGGGTTGGTAATGAGTTTGGAGTCTACTTGAAAATAAGTGTTTAAGTTAAAGAAAATCAAAAGACTTATCTATGTGAGAAACATGAATAGTTTCTTCAATAAGAAGAGATCTATTAAGCATATAGTGGAGGTGAATATTTATTACCAGGAACATCAGGAAAGAATGGAAATTCACATGATTAGAAATAGGAGTAGATTGTGATTTTGAGAATTCCATGGCTTATACACCACAATTTTGAAATTAACTAGAGAACAGGAGAGATCAAGATAACAAGATGCCCAGAAGAGTATAGTAAATAGTAGAGACCAAAGCAGGAAAAGTCATGGTAGCAGAAGCAGAAGGAAGAGGAGAAAAAAGAAGAAGGAAAAAAGCAAAAAGAGAAGAAGCAGAAAAAGCAAAAAGAAAGAAAAAAGAAGAAAAAAACCAAAAAAGAAAATGATAATGGAAGTAAAAAAAGTAGCAGAGAAATAGGAGATTTGAGATGAGAAGGAGAAAATAGCAAAGTCTGAAGAAGAGGCCAAGAAATTGATATCTTAAAGATTTTACAAGTGGATCTATGTCTTTGAAAAGAAAGTAAGTGAGAGAATGCTAACAAAAAAAGTTGTAGAATTATACAATAGAGATAAAGAAGAGGTTTGTGCCAAGAAAGAGAAAGGTATAACTATTATCAAGAGAAAAGAGAGGAGAGATGCAAGAGTTCATTAAAAAAAATAAAAAAAAGAATATATTAAACTCTTAGAATTATCTCAAATGGCACTAGTATTTTTTTGTAGGAAATAAGAATAGTAAGAAGTATATAGTATAGGACTATAGATATTTAAATGAATAGACAATTAAAAACAATCACCCTTTATCTCTAATTTTGGACATTGTAGAGAATATTGATACTAAGAAAGTATTTACTAAATTAGATTTATAATAAGTGATCCTATATTTTCCTTAAGGTCAACATGTGTATAACATGCTATATAACATCATCATCCTAGAACCTTCTATACCCTTCTACTATGATAGTATCATGTAACATGTGACTAATATATAATTTCTGGTTCATTCATTCTATTTGTCCATCTGTTTACTGTTAAGATCGAAGAAGGTGGACTTATTTTATTTTATTTTTCTTTTCGATTTATTTTTTCTATTTTCTATTTTTAGAACAACTAGGGTTAGGGTTGATCAGTCATGCCATCATATCAGTCACCTGATAGCATAGTCACAAGACAGATCACAAGACTTGGAAGAATTTATTAGAAGATTCGAGAACAGATGATATCATATAACATGGACACCATATGTTGGCCTCATAGACTACACATGGTTGTTTAGGGTAGAGTGTACAGTACTTAGCATGGACCATCTGTAGGACTATATAAGGTAGACTAGTTTGTAGAAGAGTTCTCTATCGAGTTTTCTTGTGTTACTCAATACAAGAGTTGTTCTTTTGTCTTACTCTAAGGACTTAAAATCATAACATTTATAGATGGAAAGATATTGACAATTTTGTTTCAATACCTAATATTTTGGTTAGTTTCTTAGTTAACTCTGCTACAAATTGTGGTTCTCTGTCCAACACTACACTTTCTGGCAACCTATGCAGTTTCCACACATTGTCTCTAAACAATCTTACCAATCCTTCTACTAATGTTTCTTTAGTTGTTGTTACAAATGTGTTATTTTGAACAACCTGTTGCAGACTACTAGAATTACATCTTTCTCAGCTACTAATAGTAATTTCATGATGAAGTCCACTATCAAATATATTTATGGTTTCTCTAGTACTTCACTCAACTTTAACTTTTCTGCAGATATTTCCATTCTATTTTTTATTCTTTGACATCTATCACAACCCTCTATATATCTTCCTATATTTCTTGTTACTCCTGGCCACCAGTAATTCCTCATACAACTGAATTATTTCTATTATTAATGCTTCATCCCTCAGCATATACACTTTTCTTTCCTTTAATACCAGATTATTTTCTATCTGCCATTCTTTCCCTCATAACTTCTTTACTTCTGCCTTCTTTATCTTCTCTACTACTCTAACTACTTCTTTGTCATTACTCCTAGCTATTTTTATTTTTTCTAATATTTCTACTTTGGGTTCTTTTATTACTACTTTGGATAAACTATAAATCCAATAATTCTTAATAAATATTTAATTCTTGCTGTCCTTTTCTATGTTTACTTTCCAATCTGGCCTCCTACTTAATCCATCTGTCTTTCCTATTTTTGTGCTTGGTACATGTTTTAAGGTAAAGTTAAATCTTGATGGATACAATACTTATCTCACTTGTTTTCTGTTCAACTTTTGTGCTTTCATGAAATCTTCTAGATTCTTGTAGTTTATCCAGATCTCAAACTTGAATTTAGCATCTTCTAACAAGTGCCTCCAATTTTCCAACCCTTTTATGACCACTAACATTTCTTTATTATAAATCTCATAGTTTCTCTCTATTTCATTTAGAGATTTTGAAAGGAATACTATAGGTCTTTATCTTTCATTTTTATACTCTATAGATAATACCCTCCATTGTATAATTTGACACATCTACTTTTATTCTCATTTTTTGTCTAGATCTGGTGCTGCTAACACTAGTTCTTTTGTAAATTATTTCTTCAACTCTTAGAATGCTTTCTCCTGCCTCTCCATCCATTTCCACTCCTGATTCTTTCTCACTATATCATGCAAAAGCCTAGCTATCACTGTGAAATCTTTAATAAACTAACAATAATAGTTTGCCAGTCCTAAAAACTTCTGTATATCCTTGACTCCTTTTAGAGTTGACTAGTCTAATATTAATTCTCTTTAGTCTTATTACTACTTCTAAGAATTCTACTTCTCTAACCTTCCACTTGTATTTTTCCAGTTTTATATATAAATTATTCTCTGCCAACTTTCTTACTACTTCTTCTACTATTTTATTATGTCTCTCCTCTGTCTCTGTTCCCACTATTACATTGTCAATAAAACTCACTACTTTTCCAGTGTTAATGAGATCCTGGAGAATTTTGTTCATCATAGTCTAAAATATCACTAGTGAATTTGTAAGTTCAAAGAACATCACTGTTAGCTCAAACAACCCTTCTGGTATAGTAAACACCACCTTCCACTCATCTTCCTCCTTTATCCATACATTATTATATCCCCATCATAAATCTAATTTAGTAAATATCTTCTTTGTATCTATGTTTTCTACAATATCTGAAATTAAGAATAAGGGATAATTGTTCTTAATTGTCCATTTGTTAAGGTATCCATAGTCCTGTACTGTTCATTTTTTCCCATCCTTCTTTCTTACAAAGAACACTAATGTTATTTGAGGCAACTTTGAGAGTTTAATATATCCTTTCCTCAATTGTTTGGATATAAATTCATACACTTCCTCTCTTTCCTCTCTTAATAATGGATATACATTTCTCTTTCTTGGTACAAACCCTTCTTTCATCTTGATAGCATAATCCTATAACTTTCTTATAAACATCCTTTTACTAGCTTTCTTGCCAAAGATGTAGATTCATTTATAAAATTGTTCTGGGACTAGCCTTTTTACTTTCTCTTCTAACTTTGCTATCTCTTTTTCTTTATCCCAAATTTTTCACTCTTCTGCTATTTTCTTTACTTTCATTGTTCTTCTTCTTTTTGGGTTTTTATTTTCTTTCCTCTTTCATTCTTTCTTCTCTTATTTTTTTCCCTTCTTCTTCTTCTGTTCTTTCTTCTTTTGTTTTTCCTATCCTAATTTTTCCTGCTTTGGTCTCCACTGCTTTCCATACTCTTCAGAGCACCTTATTATCTTCACTTCTCCTATTCTCCAATTAATCTCAGGATTATGGTAAGCAAGCCACAGCATTCCCAAAATTATGTTCCACTTTTATTCCCTAATCACATTCATCTCCATCCTTTCTTTATGTCCCTAATAATAAATATTAACTTCCACTATAGGTTCTTTGTTAAAAGTCCCATCTATATTTCTCACATAAATTAGTCTTTCTATTTTCTTTAATTTAAATTCCTGCTTTCTTGCAAACTCCAAACTCATCACTAGTCCTGTTGTCCCACTATCCAATAATGCTTCCATTGTTATACCTTCCTATGTATCAACTCTCTCAAGCCCAATTTTCACCATTATTTCTCTTAGTATGTTCCTATTATTTAGGTTGTAGCAGAATATATTTTCCATTACTTTAAAGAACATTACAAACCTATTATTACTAAGATCTAATTGAGGATCATTAGATCTCCTTCCTTATTTAAATTACTTTGTCTATTATCTCTATTTCCATATTCTAGTCTTTTACTCTCTCCAATTCTGTCTCTAATTCATCTAGTTCTACAATTTCTTGTCATATGACCAAAATTCCCACAGCTGTAATAGTTCCTATTCTCCTTATCTACCTCTATAGTATATAGGTTATATTATGGTACAAACTCTGCCTACTGATTTGGATATACTATTATTATATTTGTTTTTTTAATACCTTCTATTAGAGCAGGTTTTATTTAAATCTGCTATTGAGGAGCCTCTTGTCTCTTCAGCCAAACTTGAAGCTGTAACAACTGTTGCCATTGTACTCCCTAATTGTTCAACTTTGGAGCCTGTAGCCTTTACTCTTGTCTACCCTTTAGCCTCTCTTCTTCTCTTCTACTTTCTCTTCAGTTTCTATCCAATGTTATAGCTCTATTGTACTATTGTTCAATAGAGGCAGGTTGCTGTTCTGACTCCATGAGTTTTTAGCATATAGTTTCATTCATTTCTTTCTTAAACTTTTCTACTAAAGGAATTTCTTCATATTTACTTTCTCTTGCTATTCTTTTCAACTCCTAAATGAACTCTTCCATCATTTTTCCTTCTTACTTAAACCCCTCCAGCTCTGTTACTTTAACTGTTTCTTTATCTCTTTCTCTAAATTCTTTTTTGATATCTGCTAAAAATTCTCCTACTATCTTATATTCTAATAACTCTACTTTCAAATCTTTCAAAATATTCTCCTTCCAAACATCTGCCAATTCTCCTTGTATATATGACAGTATCTATTGAATCTGTTTCTCTACTACTTTTTCTTTTATCTTCATTCTAATATATAGTTTGTATATTATTATGATTGATACCTCATGGATGCAATATGGACTGGGATCAAGGGTAATAATGACATTGATATATTCCCCTTACTTTCTCTCAAGTCTTTGCCTAAGTGTAACCTGAGCTCCAAAGCTAAGGTTGTAACATTTAGTAAAGCATTATCAAGCTCACCTTGTAAAAAGAGAGGTACATAGTGGATAGTCTATAGACAAATTAGGCAAAGCTACTACTGGATGATAAATGAAACATGTGTGGTATAAACCACAAGAAGAACCAAGACAAGTTCAAGATGAACAGACAATATTGAGACACTGTCAAAAAGACTAAGATCACAAACAAAGCCTTAGAAGAAACATATAAACAATCAGATAAAGAAATGTCTGTATCACCAGTACCAGCAACAACAAATAACAATGAATAGATTGTTATGCCTAAGAACCCACAGAAGGAAGACATAACTACAAGACAAGAATGGGAATGATATATAGAGGAAGAGAACAACTTATGGATATAGAAAAGTCCAACAGTAATTTCAAAGATGGAAAACCAAAGTACTTCAATTGCAACAAGTATAGCTATATGGCCAAAGAATGCTGGAAGAGGAAAGAGAAGGAAGCTCGGAAATGTTTCAAATGTAACAAAGAAGGGCATATTGCTAAGGATTGCAAAGAAAAGTAATTAATGAAGAAATGAAAGATTCAAAAAGAATTGGATGATGAAGACAAGAAAGAGGAAGACAAGAAACAGGGTTTTGGAGAAGATCTCAAGTAAACACGGTACAAGAGATCTTTGTTACAAACTTAAGACTTTAGAGTTAGTCAAAAAAAAGAACCTTGTATAGGATTTACACAAGAAAACTCAATAGAGAACTCTTTACAGGATTATCTACCTTTTATACTAAAGGCACATGGTCCATGTTATGTACTCCTAGCCTACCCTAAACAGTCATGTGTATATCTCAAGGCTAACATGCATTATGCACATTATATGACATCATCCTTCTAGCACCTTCTATGCTTTTCTTCTTGTATCACATGACTAACCCTAACCCTAAGTTCTATAAATAGAAAAATATAAAAAATAAATCAAAAATAAAATAAAATAAAATAAGAAGATAAGAAAAAACTAAGTCTACTTCTTATGATCTTGACAATCTTATCTGTAAATTCTCAAAATAAATATGTTATTCCAAATTGATAGAGTAACATGGAAAGAGAATCATGTGAAGACAAAGAATGGAAAAAACCTCAAAGTTAAGACACTGGTAGATTCCAGATACATATACATAAGAATTGACAAACAACTAGTCAAGGAAAAAAGGATACAGATGAAGCCAATAAACTTCTCATTCAAAGTTTTTAATATGGACAGAACAAAGAACAGAGAGGTGACCAAGGTAGCACCTCTGGAAATAGAAATCAATAGACACAAGGAGTAGTTGGAAGCTGCAGTAACAGATTTAAATGGAACAGACATGTTTCTAGGACATGACTGGTTGGTCAAGCACAACCCAGAAGTCAACTGGAAAAATGGAACAGTAAAGTTTATAAGATATCCAGGAAGCTGCAAAATAAAGCATTAAGATATTAAGTTTAAAACCAAAAGAATACAGGCAATAGAAACCAAAGAACAAGATAATAGTAAAATTGGAAAAGAACTAGACAAGACAAACCCAGAGGATTTACTGGAGTATATTCAACCATTTACTCATCTATTCAATAAGAAGAAATTTGAGAAACTACTGGAATGACAAGAATGGGATCATGAGATAAACCTGATGGAAGAAGCTCCAAGAGAGTTAAATGTAAAGGCATATACAATGACATTGAAAGAAAAAGAAGCACTAAACCAATGGCTAGACAAACAATTGAAAGCTGGTTTAATCATAGAATCAAAGTCAAGATATATGGCACCATGTTTTTACATTCCAAAGAAAGATGATTCACTATGGCTGGTTCAAAACTATAGAAAACTCAATCAAGTCATGATAAAAGACAAGATGCCACTATCTTTAATTGGAGAAGTAATTGACAAGTTAAAAGAGGCCAAATACTTCAACAAACTTGATTTAATCTAGGAGTACAACAATGTTCAGATTAAAGAAGGCAACAAATGGAAGGCAGCTTTTCTGATGAAAAAAAGATTATTCAAACCACAAGTAATGTATTTTGGACTATGCAACTCACCAGGAACATTTCAAAGAATGATGAATAGTATTTTCCAGGAATTACTCCACAAAGGAGTATTGGCAAATTATATGGATGATTTCATTATACTGGCCAAGACAATGAAGGAACTCAAAGAACAAATAATTAGGTTTTTGAAGATTGCAGAAAAACACAACTTGTGTTTTAAAAGATTAAAATGCAACTTCAATGTGGAGGAAATCCCAATATTGGAGGTAATAGTTGGCAAAAGACAAGTATAGATAGAACAAGACAAGATCAAGGCAGTCAAAGAATGGAAAACACCAACAAAAATCAAAGAAGTGGAAAGCTTCTTAGAGTTTGTGAATTTCTATTGGAAGTTCATCCAGAACTTCAGTCATATAGCAAAGCCATTAAACAACCTGAAAGGAAAGAAGAAATGGAAATGAGAAGAAGAATATCAACAGGCTTTCCAGAAGTTAAAGAACAAGATTATAAGTCAACTGGTACTTTCTCTTCTGAAAAGAGAAGGAAAATTTAGAGTAGAAACAGATGTCTCAGGACATACCATTGGAGGAGTATTATCTCAAGAACAGGAAGAAAAATGGAAACTGATAGCCTTCCTATCTAGGACAATGCAACAAGCAGAAAAGAATTATGAAATCTATGACAAAAAGCTATTGGTAATTGTGGAAGCCTTAACAAAGTAGAAACAATATCTACTGAATGTAATGGAACCATTTGAAATTTGGACAGATCATGAAAACCTCAAGTATTTCAGAGAGCCCTACAAGTTAAATGGAAGACAGGCCAGATAGTATCTAAAGTTGTAAGACTATAATTTCATTCTATGGCATATACCTGGAAAAACAAACACAAAGGCAGATATTCTACCATGGAAGAATCAAATAGATATATGGAAAGACAACAAGGATACTCAGATACTCAAGGAAGAATTGTGAACAAGGAGAACAACAGCAGAGATAATGATTTTAAAGAGAAGCAAGACAATAGAAAATTTAGATCTATTAGAAAAAATATGAAGAAATAATATGAAGGAACATGAAGTGGAACAGGAGTTAAAGAAAGGAGATGGTCTAGTCTGGGAGCAAGATGGAATAATCTACATGGATGGATGGATATATCCCAAATGACAGGAAGATCAAAGAATGAATTTTACAAGAAAACTATAATCCTGTGGATATAGGTTATCTAGGACAACAACAGATGATAGAACTGTTCAAAAGGAACTATTGGTGGCCTGGACTCAAAGAGGACATCAAAAAATATGTGTAAGGTTGTATAAAATGCCAACAGAACAAAGTCCAGCATCAATGAAAACCAGAAGAACTTCATCCATTGGAAATATCACAAGAACTATGGTAGGAGATTAGTATTGATATAATTGGACTATTACCCAGATTCAATGAAATAAATATCATAGTGGTTATAGTAGATTGATTCACAAAGATGATACAATTAAAGACAACAACAATGAATATCTCTTCAAAAGGGATAGCAAAGATCTATAGGGACAAAATTTGGAAGTTACATGGAATTCCAAAGAAAATTCTCAGTGACAGAGAGCCACAATTTGCATCAATATTTATAGAAGAGTTAATAAAAGTGTTGGGAACTAAAAGGATGCTTTTAATGACATATCATCCACAATCAGACAAACAAATGGAAAGGATCAATCAAGAGATAGGAACATTCTTGTGACACTATGTCAATTATTAGCAAGATAACTAGATGGAATGAATAGCAGCAGCGGAATTCCATTATAATAACAAGAAACATACAGCAACTGGTCAAACACCATTCATTCTAAACTTTGGAAGACATTCTTGGAAAGGAAACCTTGAAATATAAATGGAGATCCCCAAACTAAAAGAATTTCTAATGAAACTGCAAAGAAGTTAGAAAGAAGCTATGAAGTCAATAGAAACAGCTTAAAAGAATATAAAGAAGCAATATGACAAAAAACAAAGGAATCCTCAAGGATTGAAGGTTGGAGACAATGTGTGGCTGGAGAATAAAAATATCCATTTAAACAGACTCTTTAAGATCATAAAGAAGATTAGTTAAGAAGCCTTTCAACTTAAGCTTTCAGAAGAATGGATAATACATGATGTGTTTAATAAAGACCTGCTGACAAGGTACAGAAAACTCTATTATCCAGAACAACATGTGGAACCAGCACCTCTACCTGTAATTATTAATGAAGAAGAAGAATATGAAGTTGAAGAAGTATGGAAGCATAGAAAACAAGGCAGAGAGATACAATACTTGGTACATTGGAAGAGTTATGGAGACAAACATGACTAATGGATCATGGAATTAGGGTTGCCTCATGTAAAAAAGGTAATTGAAGATTATTGGACAAAGATTTCAAGTCGAAACCTATAAAGAGGAGAAGTAAAATCCCACTTTTGACAATTCACAATACCACTCAAATCTTAACAAACAATGTTTTCTTAAATTACCAACAATAACTATATGATTGCACCTATCTCCCTAAACCCCTACATCACTAGAAAACTAAACAACATAGATAAAGCTCAAGTATTCAAGAATAAATAGGATGACTAAACAAAAATTTACCACAAAATATTGAAGGGTTTGGAGACAATGATTGATGTGCAAAAGATAGCAGAGAAGGTAAATATGACAATTGCAGAGATAGAAGAAACTATTCTAAAAGCAAGTATTAATAACTGAACTATAAATACTATGAACATCCTAGAAATATTGAAAGATTCACAGTATTTGATTCAAAGCAATATAGAAGATTGAACATACCAGGTTCAAAAGATGTTGGTTGATGAATTGGATGCATATAGAGGACAAGAAAACAAGTATGTAGATGATAACATTCAAGAAATACAGAAACTATATAAGGATGAGGAATAGAGAAGAGAATCGAACAAAGGAGGAGTGGTGGAAGATAAAGAAGTTGTTTTAATCAAGCCATATAAGGTATCCAGATCCATATCATTATCAACAAAGTCAAGCTTCATAGATAATAAAGTAGATAATTTTATGAAGTATATGAAATTCATCTGGTCTCCTATGCAAACAAGACTATTTTGACTATTCCCACATTATCAATTACTTTGATTAAGAGGAGAACAAGATTCTGACTTTTGGAAAGAAGTAGTAACAGCATTGGTAGACAACAAACATAACACCAAAACATCAAGAAATAGTTATCCTATAACCATGTTTTAAAGAGAATTACCATATGAACCATACTTTATAGCTATCAACAATTGAAGTCAAGTAATAATTGGACCTAACAAGAAAATGGTGGTAATATATATGGTAAGAGAACTCAAGATGTTAGTATGATTCATGGGGATATGAATACTGAAAATAGAATATTGTTACAATCAATATCTCATAGATGCAACATAGACTGGGGCCAAGGATAATGATGACATGATCAGCTGTGCTGCAATAGTCTCAGTCAGCACCTCATATAGTAGGTACCATATTCTTGCTCCATTCTCATATTTATATAACTTGTTCACCTCATATACTATAGACTATTTCCTTATAGCTCATTTGTATATATAGCATAGATACATTTCTGTATTCTTATGCTTTACCACTTGATATATTCCCCTTACCTTCTTTCAAGTCTTTGCCTAAGTGTAACCTAAGCTCCAAAGCTAAGATTATAACATATACTATTCTGGGTACTGGTCCTCCCTCCTATACTATTAAGAGTGCTTAAACTTAAGCTTGCAGTGCTGTAAGCTGTTTTTGCTATTATTAAGCTAGAAGCTCATAGTTAATTGAGCTATGTTAGCTTATGATGTATAGTAGTAATAGTGTTGAAAATAACAAAGATAATAGTAATAATGATTTTAGAGATAGTATAAGTAGAGGAAAGAGATGTAAAGATAGAACAGAACCTGTGTTGGTTTTACTCTCTGACTTATATTTACTACTCAACTCAATCTATGTAGGTACTAGTGGGCCCTCTTTTTGTCCTATCTGATATCATCTACTGACTATCTATCTACTACCCTACTAACTATTACTCTAATTGGATTTGATAAACTATTATTTCTAAGAAAGGAATCTCTAAGCTAGATGTTTTCTTACTAAATAATATTATTCCTTTACATGGACAGGTTACAAGGAAACACTATAGTATAAGACTTCTACACAAAAAAACTATTTACTATATTTATACAAGATGATATATCTTACTGTACTAGTAGACTTTAGTATAACAAAATAGCTAAGCTTCCTCTGTCTAGCTAGTACACTCCTTAAGTCTATGGTCTAGCTATTCTTCTTAACTAAGAAGCAGTGTTACTTTTTGGTTGAGGATAATGAGAGAATAAGGAAAATAATAGGAGGGCTCTATGATAGTTATAATTACATAATTATATATCATAATAGAAGAGTATAAAAGATTTTAGGGTGATAATGTTATATACTATTAGTTATTAGTATATAAGGTAGATAAATTGTTCTTGGAAACTTTATTGAGTTCTCTTATATTAACTTGATATAAGGTTTATTTGCTTGATCCACTCTAAGGTCTTAAGTTTGTAACATTAGAACTCAATTCCCTTATTTCAGGTATAACTGTGACAGCATCATGTGACCAATATGTAATACCAAGTTATGCCATGTGACAGTTTGTGACAGTGTGACTGGAACATCATACTAAACCCTAACCTTAGATAAAAGAAAAACTAAAAAATAAAAATAAAAGAAAATCAAGTCTAATATTCACAACTCTAACAGATAGACTTATTAGAATACCAGACTGGAAAGTAAAAGTAGAAAAGAATAATGAAAATCAGATAGATTTATAGTCTAATTAAAGTAGTAATAGAAGAACTTGAAGTAGATATAATATAAAAAATAAAAATAGCTAGAGAAAAGAATAAAAAAGTAGTTAGAGTAGTAGAAGAGATAAAGAAGGTAGAAGTAGAAGTGTTGAGGAGTAATAAATAGCAAGTAGAAGAGGACTTGGTATTGAAGAAGGAAAAAATCTATATATCAAAAAATAAGGAGTTGTATCAGGAATATAGTATGAAGTGCATATATAACACTCCTTAGATGTCAAAGCTAAGCTTAACATTATACACTTTTAGTATAACTAGTTCAGTGGCTGATCTGTTCCTAATATAATGTTAAGATTTCAAGTAGTTGGTAGTTCAACTTCCAGTAAAACTATTTCCTTTAAATAGATAGTTGTTAGCATAGAAGTATAATATGGTTAGGAGTATTACTAGAAATAGTACTAGTTGCTTAACTATGCATCTCCATTAGACTGGATGCTCTATGAAGCAAAGTTTACTAGGTTCTTTAGAAATTTCATAAAACTGTCAAAGCTCTGAAACTATAATATGCAGTATAACCCTTAGATATAGCTATTCATATAACTTCTATGTGTTGTGGCAACCACTAGACACTCAAGGTCCAATGATCTCACTAACGAGTAAACCTCAAAGGAGAAGTATAATGTGGGAATTCACAAGAGAACTCGACAAGGAGCCTCTTCTTAATTAAGG
>Ga0157368_1000902_pt1 | contig 13306 bp, 16 predicted proteins | sample AttbisABBM3_FD_113146 | JGI IMG/M metagenome (GOLD analysis project Ga0157368, IMG submission 113146) | Fungus gardens microbial communities from leaf cutter ant in Botucatu, State of São Paulo, Brazil - Atta bisphaerica ABBM3 | ecosystem: Host-associated > Fungi > Mycelium > Unclassified ...
GACATAAGGCAGACATGAGGGTGAAGCATGGACATAAGGGCAGGGTTAAATATTAGTAGCATGGACCATGAACCTTTTGTATAAATAGGACTCTAATTAAGAAGAGGCTCCTTGTCGAGTTCTCTTGTGAAATTCCCACATTATAACTCTACTGAGAGATTTACTCGTTAGTGAGATCATTTGTCATTGTGATAAGTGGTTGCTACAACACTGGAGAGAATAAGCATATGTTTCAGATTCAGTTATTCTTCAAGAACAGATAATCCAAGACTACCATGACTATGAACTAGCAGGTTACCCAGACTATACCAAAACCTATGAACTTATTATAAGGAACTGCTGGTAACTCTATATGTTCACTGATACTAAGTATGTACTTAGATGTGAACAATACCAGATCAACAAGACAGATCAACAAAGGAAACAAAACCTGAACAAAATTCCCTAACACTTATAAAATATTATTAGCCTAAACCTCATGAGATCTTTTACCAATCTCAAAAGAATATAATGGAGTATTAGTGGTGGTAATTAGTATTAATGGTGGTAAACAAATTCTCAAAAATGGCATACTACATCCCATTGACAATGAACATAACATTAAAAGGGGGTTGCTAGAAATTTATGGGAACAAGTATTCAAGGATACAAGACTCCTCCAAAAGGCCATAAGTGATAGAGGACTCCAGTCCATCCCAAACTTCATGAAGGAACTCTGCAACCAGTTGGGGATTGGTTTCACTTGATCCCCAACTGAAACCCCTCAACAGCCTATCATCCCCAAACAGATGGTCAGACAGAGAGAGTTAATTAAGAAATGGAACAATACCTCCATGTACATCAGTTATCAACAAGACAATTGGGCTGAATGGCTCCCTATGGCTGAGTTTTCATAACAACAGACAACATTCAAGCACAGGGAAGTCCCCATTTTTATGAACCTAGGAAGGCACCCAAATGTCCATGGAGAAGAGGAGAAATGACTAGAGAGTTCCAGAAGTAGACAAGTTTATCCAGAGGATAAGAAATGCAGCAGGGGAAGTTGAAAAGGCCCTGAGAAAAACAAATGAAGTGATGAAGAGAAAAAGCGGGGGAAGACCATCGAGTATAAGGAAAGAGATCTCGTATGGGTAGATGGCTCGAACATTAACTCTGATCGACCAACCAAGAAACTAGCCTTCAAGAGGCCAGGTCCATTCCCAGTGATTGAAAAGGTCAGATCTTCAGCATATGAATATAAAATGTGGAAGAACCTACGAAGTTGAAGCCCTACCATCATCCACCCTTCATGCAACAACAGGAGTCCTCACTAACAGTTATTGCTCCAAGTCGAGAGGGGGCCATACAAGAAGTCAAAAGAATCCTAAACTCCAGAAGACAGGGGGACGAGCTACAATACCTTGTCAAATGGCAGGGCCAACCATTTGAAGAATCAACCTGGGAAGACAGATGCGAAATCATCAAAGGGGCTTCACAGCTATGTCAGGACTTCCACAAGAATCACCCAGATGCACCCAGGGTCCCCACAATCCGCATACCTGGAAGGTCATACAATGAAGTCGCGAAGACGTGACCTTAGGAGGGGATAATATTACGATTTCATTGATATAGCACGAGTAAGCTCGAACAGGAGGACGCCTGTCCGATTCTCAGTCTGGTCACCAATAAATTCCGTTTTCCTCAAACACTGGCCCGCGGGGTCTCGTAACGTAAACGAGGCATTATTGTCTTGAATAGAAATATACTCTCAGGATCGCAAGTCCAAGAGTGATTCACATACGTGCCCTGATTGATCAGAAAGCTATTAACCTCAAATCTCATCGAGGACCATTGATAAGACTCATGAATATTCAAAAACGAAAACACAATTCTATGAGAAAGGAAAGGTCGTACGATGTATCTGACCTTTGGCCTCTGGATAGTGTTTGGCAGGCATGATGGCCAGAGAGTTGAGACGAGGTTGAAAGAATGAGCATTCTTCTTGTCATGGCGACCACTGACTAGACTGTTCATTAAGTGGGCTTCCCGAGTGCGTTATGGGAGGTGTGGTAGGGGCATCTCTTGCCCTGATGTCACAAGTGGTCTGAACACTATAGAGAGTCTAAGTACACAGATCCTGCGTCTTGCATCAGCTATCAAGAAACACCAGCTGGCATACGGTAAAATCAGATAATCAACCTAAACCGCTAAGTAGTCAAGGAAGACAACAAGGAAGAGTAATTGATGGAATGATAGTGATCAACGGCCCGGTGCGGCCTCCCTAGCTTGCCTCCACACAGCATCCTTGAATCTTGTCTATCCTCTATCCATGTCTTCCGGGCCTTACAACCAGTGGCCTCAGAGCAATGGCTTTGTTGCGCAACAGGTAGACTCGAGTTTCTACACAAGCAATGATTCTCAGCAACCGCAGCAACTTCAGTCTCTCCCCACTCCCTATCCACAGACCCCCTTTTCAAATGTCTTTGTTGATACTCAACAACATGTACAATACATCGGAGCAACTAATACTCAGAGTGATGGTCACACTCGAGAAGTCTATACTTTCAGCTCGCCCCAAACTAATTCTAATCTTCCTCTGAACACTGGTTCCTCGCAGGCATTGGGTGGCGTGCTGGATGATTCTCCTGAACTGGTGCAGACCCGGTTCTCCCCTCACACTCAGTCAGGGACATCAAGGGATACCTTTCACCAATCAAAGCGCCCGCGGCCCTCAGGCAGTCGAGAGGATCCCGATCTCGATGGAGAGGTCAACCCCGAAAAGGAGGGCGGGAGGAGACAGTAAGTACACGTCATATTCTCTCTTTCTTCATCCTAAACCCGTTTTCCTGGTCTTCAGCGGCAGCGCATGTGCCCGTTGTAAAAGTCTCAAAGTCAAGTGCGAGTTCATAGCAGATCAAGATACTTGTAAGCGATGCCTCAACGGTGGCCATGAGTGTGCTATCCCAGGTAGGAAAAAGCGTCGAGTCCCTCCGTAAGCACTTCACTCTCAATTAAATTCGTGGTCTCTCATGATTGTACAGTAAGCGAGAACACCTCATCAATCAGATTCGCGCCCAGGCGGAACAAATTAATAAGCTTATTTCTCAGCTTGAAGCGGTACAAAGGTCACAAGGGCAACCTCCTAATTTAGAGAACTCATCAGCTATCTTACAATCCCCTACAACGGAAGGGGATGGCAAAGACTCGGCTGGAGCTTTCCCTAATGTCTCTGTCTTCGGTGAGGGCAATCGGGCAATCGAGACCTGGTTAGCTCAGGCCAAGGAAAGTTTTCTGCAATTCGAAAACTCTATTCCCAAGAGCTATCTTTCTGCAAATTATCCTGATTCGACTGGATGGGAAGGCGGCGAACATGTTGGTTCCGATGAGCTACAAGGTGAAGGAGAAATATATGACATAATAGAAACTTTGGAGGATAATACCGTGCGGGATCCCGACGTCGAAAGGCGGCATTTGCTCCAGGGCTCAAATCCAAGTCCCATAAAGAGAGCTCCTAACGACAAACCGCCCGACCTTCCCACTGAGGCAGCACCATGGGGTCTCATGGGAAAACTCAGTTTAATCAGCAGTCCCAACGATCAGAGCCCTGACAACACGGGAATCAACAGCTCAACATACTTCACTAGTGAGCAAGTGCATTTAGGTATTACTGTACTGGCTCAATTGCAGACAAAGGCGTCGATGAACACGTTAAGGACATCCAATACACTGGACCCCACATCCTAAGCCTTGGTGTGATATCAATAAATGACGCGGAAAAGCTTTTTACAATGTGAATTTTTTAATCTTATGTGGGTCACTTTTTGCATTCCTAACATTTTTCAGTTACTTTGAGAAAATGAATGACTCCACATCATTATTGGATCCTAAACTCTATACACCACCTTTGACTGCCGTGAGAAGTCCCTTTTTGTTTACAGTTAGTGAGTACTGTCAGCTCAGCTCTAGATCCATTTCTGTTGAAATTGACGCTTTGAAGTTTGTGCTATTGCTTCAAGGTTCTATGAAGGTCCTTCCGAGTTGTACACTCGACTGATGCATTACGCACAACTCGCAGCCGGGACTGCACTCATTGGTGGAACCAAAAGTGTTGATATGTGTGCTGCTTATATCCTACTCAGCTTATACCCTGTCCCAACTCGGCGAATGACCGAGCAGCGAAGCTGGTTATATCTCGGACTAGCCATCAGGTAAGAAGTCCAGACTCCAGATTGCGGCTATTAAATCTGTGTTTCCCAGAACCGCCACTGATCTGAACCTTCACATTCCTATCAAAGAAAAACCTCGCAATGAGCGACAAGCACGAGAGGCTCTGAATCGAACTCGTATCTGGCTTAATTGCTTCAACCTTGATCGATCCACCGGTTCTCAGTATGGCAAACCACCTATCATCAACAATGCTGACTATGTGGCGAACCACTCGTCAGAATGGTACAAGACCTCTCCATTCAACATCGAACACTTTGATATCCATATCTGTGCATACAACGAGGAGTTAAGAGTCATGGCCTCCTTTATGGGGAAGATTTACAATGATCCGCAACAACCAACGGGGCTGAACAAGGTACAATGAGCTCTGAATAGATTTGTCCCCCAGCTGACTTATTTCTCCTTTCTCTGCGGCCAGAATGCGGACTTTGAGGCTATTTCCACAACTACAGATGATCAACTGAAAACGCTTGGTGACCGGTGGTTCGTTCTGCTGGAGGCAACAACCGATACTACTGTTCCGCGAAATCGATTCCGCATCGGGCTTCTTCGACTAGCCTATAGTTATTCTAGGTTGATCGCACTCTCGTACGGTTTCCAGCATGCGTTCCATAAGAATACATCGGATGAAAACCCTTTCTTGAACCGGGTACGTAGGCGATTCTGCCCATGAATGCTTAAAATCAACTTCTTTACAGTGCTTGCATGCGGCACGTGACGTTGTCCATGCTGTGTTGGACGATATCTGCCGCCCCGACCAACGTTTGCCCTTTCACTCTCCGTAGCTTTCGCACAGTAATAACTCACTATTTTCTTCCAGTATTTTGGTGGCGTCATGGGCCGGAGGCTCAGAGTATTTTCGTAACTTTCGCCTCTGCTTTCCTGATCAAGGTGGGCGATTTGTGTTTCTAAATTGACATTTAGTCTAATTTGTGGCCTTAAGCTACTGCAACCTCGTTTCGCAACCCACCTCAGCCCAGAGACACGTGCAGAAATCAAGGGTTTAGTGCAGAAAGTGGTTGAGCTCCTCAGTTCTGAAGACATTGCTATTGATGAGCGACATGGACCCGGACTTTATGCCCGCTTCCTCCGCAATCTCCTTCAATCTCCAGTCCTCCGTCAAGGCCCCCGACACTTACGTATGACGAAATCGGCTGGAGCAACTCCAGAGCTCTCGGACCACACATCTTTAGCTCCAATGTTGGATTATCCGTTACCAGTTCGATCTGGTGGTTCACTGTCCCCGCTACCTTCCCAAGAAATGATCTCGTTCGACATGTTTGCCCCTGTAGGAGTTGGTGCTACCGATCCATACTTCCCAGGGCTTGATACCGCTTCTCCTACCCTGGGCTTGACCTATACAGCGGACGCAATTCCGAACGGGAGGGTCAGTTCATTGACTGGAAATATGCCTATGCTCGATATGTTGATGCCTCCTTTGAATGGGGACAACTATCTCTCGCAAGTGCTTAGTGGCGGTGGCTCAAATTCAAATGGCTGGGGACAATCCAACAGTGAGTATGTTCCGAGTAATCTTTGGTAGTTATCATCTGATGAGATTTGTAAAAACGTAGCTGGATACCAGTGGTACCCTCAATTTCAGCAAAACCTGGGTATGAATGTTCACCTCGACAACAGTGGGTACTCGTATTGAAGGCAATCAAGAATCCGCTTTCATCTCCTTTTCTCCTAATTATGCATATATCCAGCTCGTTGCTTGTCTATATATCCTCGATTCAACTACCTGCTTATATCTTGCTCTCGCTTTTGTTTTGGGCTCTCCATGTATGTTGTAAAAATACCATCTCATGTACTTTTCGTGTGCTGGATGGAGAGGACAGGTTTTTAACTCCATTGCTGGGCTGGTTATACAATGAGCTAGACATCAGATCACATCGTGAGAATCATGCACGTGACCGTTCTCATACGTATATATCACATGTACTAACAAAAAATTCTCATAATGGACTTGCATTATTGTCCTCCTGCGCAGTTTTCTTCTCTTCTCGCAGGTGTCTACCGCTTGTTCTAGATGAATACGTACTTCTAGCTGGAGCGCATTCTAACTTGTATGTAGTCACAAGAGTGACTTGGACTGCGATTTCCTTACCGGAGGTGCTACATACATCAATGATAATAGTATCGGTTCAGATGTTCCAGACACTGATTTAAAGAAATCAGGATCTGTGTGCTTTGAAAATTTCAAAGGTGACGAGTGACGAAAAGCTTTGGAATAAATATTGTTACAAAGGGATACAAAATGCTGCAGTTCAAATGACAAGACAGCTTTACAATGCTCGAGACATGATCGTCGATACAGGGTCAAGGCTAGCGACCAAACGTGATTCTGGTATCTATATCAGAATAGATCGAGACCGGGAACTATGAAAGCAACTTACTATTCATGAGAAGGTCGAACCAATATCGCCGAAACGAATGTTGGAGAAAGTGACTTGCGCGTTGGGATTTTGGTTCTCGATGGTAATCGGGACGCCAGATTGCTGGTCACAAGTACCACGGGCAACACCGGGTTTGGAGGAATCGGCACCGACGGGATAGTTAGAATCGAGCCACAACATATTTGCAGAGTGGTCGTCCCAAATGGACATAACAAGGACCATGCCCTTCGCCAAAGCCTTGCTCATGTTAGCAAGACCGCCGTGTTGTTGGAAGCTCGGTGTATCACCGAAAGCTTGCTTCTGTGCATCACAGAAGTCGGTAGTGACAGAATCGAAATCGCTCATGCCTGGGATGTTAGTCTTGGAATTTTGGATAACACGTCCATCTTGGACATAGAGGCGGCGAATCTCGGAGAGTGTGCCGGAAGTGGCATTGTTGTTAGTAAGGAATTGAGTAACAACTGTAAACGGACGGGTGGTGTCGACTGTCATTCCGGAACCATAGAAATTCTTGACGCCCATGCGGAAGGAGTTGAAGTCACAACCATCAGGGTCACAGAGACCGTCAAAGCGGTTTTGAATAGCACAATCCTCGCCAGTGCACCTAGTCTGTCCATCAACGGTGCAAGAGTGAGGTGTAAAGGCTGCAGAATTGGAATTTGCCTCCCAAATGTCCATCTCGTTGCAGCAAGTGCCGAAGTTACCAGTACCGGCATTGGGATCACTGGTCGAAGGAACCCATCCTTCGGAGTTGGCCTATGGTCAGGTAAATTAGTCGTGGCATTGGAATTCGAAGAAGACGAGGAAAACTTACAACTCCGTTAATGAACTTGATATCTCTAGCGCACTGTGAGTCACAGTAGCCAGTCCCGTACTGGGCACCAGCCTTGTTTCCAGAAAAGCGGGAGAGACCACCATCTGCGTCCATCTCAGAGAAGTAGAGGGCGCCATTGATACCACAAGGAAGCTGTGAGAGGTCAACGTCGAACGTGAACTCCTTGTTCAAGAGCTGGAACAACTGATAATGGGTGTTATCGGCCGTGAGATAGACCCGAGAGCCAACATTTTTCTGTTGAGAGAAGGTGACAAATTTGAGGGTAAGGGCGTTGCCGCTGGTGGTGATACCGTAGGTGCCAGCGTAGTCGGCACCATCAATGGCACAGTTGGCAGCGCAAGTCACGCCATCGGGACAGAGTGTGTTATCCCAGAGGTTACCAGTATAGCAGTTGGTGAACCCACCGACGTTGTGAGTCCAACGCCAGTTTGAGTCGAGAACAACAGCACCACCACCCACACTAGTGCAGCTTCCACTGCCGGTGCAAGTTTGCCAGGAGAGAGAAGGGTGATTCTCTGCCTGGTTTGTGCCGATATTCTGGCAGAAGGCCATGGCACTCAGAGCGAGAACAGCGAGAACGTTTTTCGGGAACATCTGAGGGTTGCTTTTTGCTGAGGCTACGAAACCTGTAAGAGGAGTACTTTATACCCTTCATGTCCTGGCACAATGTGAGACAAAATGAGCAAAAAATGGTATGGCCATGTGAAGGACGCACCAAGTTTTGTCCTATCTATCGGTCTGACACCATGAGAGTGTCTCCAACGCAGGAACCATTCTATAAATAAGCTAGCCTAGAAACAAGCCACTTGAATCCTCGCTTGGCTGCTCCGCTCTGTTCTCGGTTCTAAATTCAGGAAAACAGGCTGTTCGTCAAGGACCCTATTGCTGCTAGCAAATCGTACGGAGCTCAAGAGGGAAACTTATCAGGCCACAGAGAATCTGACCTTCCAGAGTCTGTTTTCCAGGCGAATCCAAACGGTGTTCCTTCCTTTGCTGCTGCCGGCTTCTCTGCTACGATGACGCGCTCGTTTACCGTTGAAACAAGGATTTATCCTCGGATCCCCCGAAATTCAAGCGACGGAGTCCTTGTGTTGAGTAACCAGGTCATTCCTAGGACATGTGAGTTAGTATAAAAGAGTCGATTTTCCCACCATTTGTAATTACAAGTTAGGTATCATGTTCTGGTGCTTGTTAGTGGAATATCCGAACGACGGCAGAAAGAATTTACGAATACATCCGCCAAACTCTATCAATCCGGACCGTAGTCATGATCATCCGAGTGATTGGGTGATTACCAACGCATATTGGGGACACATTGATGAGCTTCCAGATCCAGACGAACTTCTGGGAGCAGACCATGAAGCTGAATTTTTGCCACCGCAACACAAGAGTAAAATTTCTCCGTCAGTACAAGGTCTCTCTTCAGGTTTTTCATCTCTAGGCGTCGAAGAACAGAATGATCTACTTCCTTGGTAGGTCCGGCCACACTGATACATTCATCAACCCCAGGACTTGGCTTTATAATGACGTATTGATTTTGCTTTGCAATCTCGCGATGATAATCCGATTGAACAATAATAAAAGATATGACTGAGTGCTGACGAGAATAGACAGGGCCGCCGAAGAAGGCATGAAGCTATGGACACCACGGGATTAGATCCACTGCTAGAATCTCAAAATATGAATATGGGGGTGGGGCTATCGGGCGCAGCGGCAATGCCCGGAAACAAATCTCTGGGATCTCATTACTATGCCTTAGTCATGCGTCAGCAGGAATGCAAGAAAGCTTGCTAGGTAGCAATAAAAGTGGTCAAGGCACCGAAAATTATAGAAGCTAGCACGACAAGCTAATGCAATGCCCTCTTTTTTATGTTGGTCGGCAAATATACGAACAGAGGCCTTCACAAATGATTTTTACGAACAGATTCTGGGTCTAGCTGTCGGCTTGTTAGTTCTTAAGTGAGTGGTTGCCAGTATGTCGATAGTCACTCCATATTCGACTTGCCTCTCCTGAGATTCTATACACTCGTATGTTTCAGGCAGTGGTATGATATTCAATTTGTCTCTGATGGGGACAAGCGCCGTATTGGATACTGTTTTGTTACTCTACAAGCGAGATGGTTGTTCTATAAAACATGTCAAGTCGCTTTAAAAACACACTGAGCGTGTTACTCTCATATCAGTTCGTCTTTTTTGTCTTGACACACTGCTCCAGTCTACAGACAACTGGACATGATGGAGGAAGAGCTGTGATACACTCCATGACCTATTTCCGTAGAACCTTCCTGCATTACCGGGAGAACTCCTTATATCTATCCTTTCCCCAGGCAATTTATTCATAGCACCGTAGAATGCCCTCTCGATATTTTCCGCAAATTCAAACCCTTTCCAGCTCACTTTCAGATATTTCTGCTCTTGGGTTCATATCTCATAGATAGATCGACATTTCAATATCACTACGCATTTCAATATCACTACAATGGAACGCAACACTAACGGAAATACGAGGAATTGAGCGCCATTGGCAACTCTATTCGGCACCCGAAAGCAAGAAGTCATGTACTGACATAGCACTGACTTGGCCCCTTCTCAGCTGACTTGGCTCCTTCTCAGCTGACTTGACTCCTTCTCAGCTGACTTGGCCCCTTCTCAACTGACTTGATGAGCCCCTTCTCAGCTGACACTGACAGAGATCAAATGGATCTCTATGACGGTTCCGGCGAACCACTTTGTAATACGACTTGTCTCGCCCTAATAACACTCCAGAAACAATGATGTGTTTCTGCATTGTGTCAAGAGTGAAAGCAATGTGTTATTTGAGGCACGGAAGGCATTCGTTGTGGAATTTGGTCAAGAATGAGCTTGGCTTTTTGATCTTCAGAATTAGCTACTGCTCCCGAAAGGAAAGCGGCTGTGCTGTAAGTACAGCCAACTACTCAAGTCTGCAACTATATCTCAACGTTTGGTGAACAATACAACCTCCTCAGATAGGGATCTGGCAATCTTACAGACTGCCTATTAGCCATTAACCATTAGTTGTTTCCTTGCCATTCTCTCGTCGTCATGTCTTTTGACAATACCCACAACCATGAGATTGTGTCCAACTTCCTCTTGGCATTCCTTTCGCTAGGATCTTGCTCGTGATGGAAATCTCTTAGGATCCAGATAACACGTGTATGTAAATGTGAGACGATGAGGAGCAAAGATTCAAAAGACTTTCTTGGTTGGGTTCTGTGACGGATGAAGAATGCCTGACATACTACATAGCACTTAGTTATTCTCATGGCGTCTATTCGACGTCTGTTCTTCCATGCTTACTGTTTAAAATCGTGTCAAATTTCGTAAAATCATATTCCTGAGTAGTATGCTGTGTCATATCAAATAGAGATATTGAGATTCATGTACTACTATGAGTTCAAGACGGTGATCCTTTACTGGCTACCCGTCTATAGACGGACGTCTTTTGGCATTGCTCTAAGGGCCTGACGAACACCAAGATCAGCCAGAACATCCTCAGTTCCTCCTAGGAGTGCATCGAACGCAATTGTCCGATGATACTAGTCAAAGGAGTTAGTACATAATTCACCAGCCTGACGAGTGTACCTACATGCTCAATATATTTACCTATTCCGGTCTGGGTAATACCGCGACCACCAAAAATTTGAACAGCATCACGAGCAGTATCCTGCCCGCACGCAGTAGAATAGCTCTTTAGCAACGCAATTTGACCAGCAAGCTTGTTGGCCTGCTGTGTATATGACTGTAAACCAAGTTCAGTGGCATATAGAAAGGGCTTTTCAAGAATACTATACCATGTTGCACATCTGGTAGGTAATATTCTCCAACCAATTTTGGACACTTTCAGCACGAGAAATCATCCCTGCAAGTTTCGACCGGATGACGGCTTGAGAATGGAGAGGCTTTCCAAACACTTTGCGCTGTGCCGTCCACCTGTACCCAATTATCAACACAGGAAGTGTATCAGTCGTTTGAAATGACGTACTTCAAGCATTCCTCAACTATTGGGAAGTCATGATCACGTGAGTTACAGAGCGAGAATAAGAAGCTTACTGATACTACGTTGGCTCCTAGCGGAGGCACAACACATAGTCCATCGTTCGTGATTGAAATTACTGTCGCAACGATATTCAATGATAGTGGATAATTCGTATGTACGAAGTTTACCTGAGGATGACGAAAATTCCTCCACCCTCTTCACCAAGAGTGTTTTCCGTGGGCACTTTGACATTATCAAAGGTGATATAAGCTGTGCCAGCTGTTGTTGAATAACTCGTTTTGATCTGCTTAGTTTCCACTCCCGGCCCTCGTTCGACTAGAATGACAGTAAGTCCGTCCTCAGTTTTACACCCGACGGTGAAGTAGTCGGCGAAACTGGGGGTACAAGTGCGATCAAGAGAGACAGGTAAACAAGTTTAGGTGCCTTACGTTCCATTCGTAATCCATTTCTTATTACCTAGTGAAAGAACTTATACTCAGGGAGAGGATATTCAAACGGGTCGCGCACCATTAATGATCCAGTGTTTGCCATCCTTTGTCTTCACAGCTGTGGTTTGGAGACCCAAGACATCACTGCCAGCAAAGGCCTCAGAGATAGCAAGACAAATAAACTTCTTCCCTGCAAGGACATCAGGGACAACACGAGCTTTGAGTCCTTCGCTGCCAAAGTTAAGGACAGGAGGGAGACCGATGACCTTTCCACCAAGAATGCCTAGAAATTTGTAGAAACCCTAGTCCCGCAAGCAGACAAATCCACATACCATCCCCGTAGCCACGCAAGCTGGTGCGACTGAGTTCTTGCGTGATGATGAGCTTGAGATATTCTGAATTTCAGTGTCGGGCAAAGGGAGGAATAATTGGAGCACACCTCGTGGAAGTAGTCATACTCCTCAGGCTTGACCAACCCGCCCATTAGAGTACGACCTTTCAAGTGCTTTCCAGGTCCAAGACGCATGGCATGTATTTCAAGCTCCCTAAATGTCTTGTGTGACTATTGCATACCTCGCAGGCTTGAAGCATAGGACATACGACATTTTATCAAAGACGCTCTGCGAGGGCCTCTTGCCATCAGCTTCCCTGGCCTGATTACATTTCACTTCCTTACTGAGTCTGACAGTGCAGTAGACTCACGATAGCATCGGGATAAATGTAGGTATCACAAAATATGCGAACCTGCTTCTGAAATGTACGATGATTCTAGGGGGAAAGGCCAAGCAATAAGGACGAAGAGACCCGAAAGATAAATTCAAGCACTGACATCACTGAAGTATGGGCTATGATAGCCCTCTGCCAACCATGTCGGTTCGGCATAAGGAACCTTACTAATAGTTCCAGAAACTCTCCAATGAATAACACTCTTCTCTTCGGCAATAGCACCTATCTTCAGTCGTTGATATTGACTTTGCTCCAGAACTTCATGTCGGTGAAGACCGTAGAATGTTTCTGTCGCGTCTTTTCCAGCTGATGTTTCATGAAACCAATTGCTGAGCACGCCTATAACACAATACCATGATAGGGGTTTTCCGTACCAATGTCGGGGTCCAGGAGGACGGAAAGTCCTCCAGGGTGGAATTGTTTGAACCGCGAGATATCATAGACATTTGCGTCAATGATAATCCACTGCAAAGAAGATGTTGTGGATTATATTAAATGCCCATCCATAATGCTGGTATAATCACCAGGTCATCTTCCATGTTGTGCTGTTTCGGAAATGACTTGGATCAGCCGAGCACCAGGAATGTGTTATAAATTTCACGCACTGTTGCCACCTCTTCTCGGGTAAGCTGCTTCAATCTCTGGATAGCCATTGTAAAGTGGAGTGGGGGAGTGGAAGATCAAATCACCAAATC
>Ga0157368_1000903_pt1 | contig 13299 bp, 12 predicted proteins | sample AttbisABBM3_FD_113146 | JGI IMG/M metagenome (GOLD analysis project Ga0157368, IMG submission 113146) | Fungus gardens microbial communities from leaf cutter ant in Botucatu, State of São Paulo, Brazil - Atta bisphaerica ABBM3 | ecosystem: Host-associated > Fungi > Mycelium > Unclassified ...
AAGAACTAATTGTAAAAGCAAAGGGAAAGAAAATAGAAAATAGAAAAAAATTGAGAAAAAGGATAAAACTAATTCCAAGGTCAACTTGGAGCAATCAAAGTAACACTGTCTATAAACACAAAAGCATTAGGGTTTGCCACCAAGAACATGACAAAATGGCTAAGAGAGTCTTGTCTAGGGTTTCAATACCCATTAAATCTCATACAATCATAAAGAATATGTCTTTTTGATTTGATGGGATAATTATCACACAGACACTTAAATTCTTCACTGGGGAAGAACATAAGTCTATATTTGCCAATTGGAGCATGGTTGGTAATAGCTCTCATAGCACATGCATATAACAAGTTTGAATGTCTAAAGAATTGAAGCTACAAACCTCCTTTGATATATGAAGGTTCGATGATATTAAAATTATTGTCCAATAAGTCGAGAAATGTCTTCTCTTTCTATCCAAAGCTTGAAAAGTCATTTTCCAAATGTTAATGATATTGTCACTGTCGATTTTCTTATAATAATCCCAAGATATTTTGCTAGGATTGAAGGACTTTGAATCTCTATTGACTGCTTTATGAGGATTTCAGTTGAGTTGGCTAGGACACTCCCAGAATTCTATTGAATTGTATCAGTTACTAGCAAAAAAGCGGCATAGTTCACTAAGTATAGCCACAGCATGACTTTGGTAAGAATGTAACACTATATCAAATATCTTTTTGACCACATGGATGGAATTAGTGATGACAATGATCTTGGACATGTTTTCTTTGATGCAGGCTTGGTTGATACCATATCTAATCACAAAAAGTTCAGCTTCAGTGCTTGTGACAAAGGCTGCATGGTGTACTGTTTTAGTCAATGAATGATTGGCTAAGTGCATGTATGAGATAGATGTAGCAATGTCGTTCTTGATGCTAGCATCCATAACAACAATGGCTATGGATATGGAAGAGGATGACTCTAAAACCATATTGTTAAGCTGTTGGAGGTGGATTTTATCATTTTTTTCTTTGTTAGATAAATTAAAAGAAAAACAGTCTGAAAAATTGTCAATGATTCTAGAACCTGGAGAAAATTCTGGGTGAAGAGGAGAAAAGGAAGGAAAGATTCCATACAACTTGTTATTTGAATTGACCAAATGACCTTTGATGAGAGATCTTTGACAATCAGTGAGGGTGCTGAGTGAAATTGGATGTTGACATTTAGATGAACTGGAGGGAGAGTCCATAAGTGACCAGATGGGATGGTTAGGGAGTAGCACAAGTGGGTGTAATTGCGATCTACCCACAAGTTTTTGAAGGTGAAGCTTGATGGGAATGAGGCCTGCAATTGCTTCAATACCTTCCATAGAAAACATCTTGAAAGCTCCAAGTATCCATATGGTGGCTCTTCTTTGCATTTTCCCCAAAATTTTCAGTGGGTATGACAGAGGAGTGTGGTTGTAGAACCATAGTTGAAAGCCATACAATACAATGGGAAAAATGCAACATCTATAGAGTAGGCATTTTTGAGCCGGGATGATGCTATGCAATGAATTTCCAAGAAGTTTCATGCACTTGACCATAAATATAGCTTTGTTGGAGTAGTAATCGATATGTTGATGGAAGGAAAGCTTCCTATCAAAGATAAAGCCCAAATACTTCCACAAATTTTTGGGTGTAAGTACAGGGCCTCCAATGGATGAGAGATCAAGAGGAGGAGGGTTAAAGAGGCCATGTAATCTGAGAGTTAGAAATGTCAATCAATTTGTTCTGAGAAATGAAGAGACCATCATCCACAAAAAAAATAATAGAAATAGGAATGTTAAGATTTTTAAGATGTTTTTCTAAAATATAGAGAAGAGAAGAAAGATAGAGAGCTAATAAAATGGAGGAAAGAGCAAACTCTTGGCTTACTCCAATGTTTACCTCAAAGGTGGAGGAGGAGAAATTATTCCAAACATAATTGGTTCTTCTATCTATGAGGTAATCAGCAAAGAAGTTGACAACATGAATATCAAGGCCTGTCTTCTAGAGAATGCAGGTGAGGAGGCGATGATTCAGAGATGGGAAAAATTATGTGATGTCAAAGACTAGAATGCTGGTTGTGTTGTTCTTGACCCAGCCCAAACATATGATATGTGTGAGAGCAATACTTGCATCAGCAGTAGATTTGAATTTTAATCCTCCTAACTGACTTGGATGTATGAAATCATTTGCCATGACATGGAATTGAAGTCTCTCAGCAATAACCTTTTTAATGAGTTTTCCTAGTGTATTAAGAAGAACAATGGGATGAAAGGACTTAGAATGATTGTATGATTGTTTGTTGGGTTTAGGTATGACAACTATAGACAATCTCTTGAAGTGGTTTGGCCAGTGCTCCAGATTGATACAAACATCAGCAATGTTGATGATGTTGCTAAGATAATCATTTTGTTTGAGAATGGCTTTGAAATGATACCACAACAACTTGTCTAGTCCTGGCACAGATAAGTTATTACACTTGTTGATTGTATGCTTGAATTCTTCCTTGGAAAATAGATTCCAAAGTGTCATCAATTTATCGCCGATTTTGTCAAGGACTTTAATGTCAATTTATTGATGAAGTGCAGTGTTGAAAGAGGAATAGAGAGCATTCCACAGACTGTCAAGAGTGAGGCATAGCTGATTGTCATACTTGATAGCCTCAATAGTGGGGAGTTTTCATTTGTTGACCCAATTTATAAGTCCTCAAGGGCCTCGACTCTTGTTTGCTATCTCTTGAATCTTGTCATTGAAGAAGGATCTTTTGGTGATCTTGACCACTTTCTTGAATGTCTTCCAGGATTCTAGACTTCCTGTCATCCTATACTTATCCAAAGCCTGGCCACACTCTTCATTCCACCATTGCTTGGAGTGTTTTGTTATTCTTGTTTGCTTAGTATTCTTAGCCTATACTTGTTTGATTTTTGACTCAAGAAGATTGACTATGTCTTCCAGTTTGTTGTGATCTGTTAAATTAGAGGTGTTCAGATTTTTGATGATCACTGTAGCCTCTTTAACAAAGGTAGCTTCCTCTTTACTATTTTTTGGAATCAAAAGTCTGAATGAGATGATGTTTTCCTCAGCAATTGGAATAGAAATTGTAAGAGGGGCATGGTTGGATGAGAAGTACCAATCAGGGTGAATCAAGTGATTATTGAGTTTGTTTGACCCACTGTGAAAAAACATAAGATCAATTACTAAATTGGCTTCTCCCTTGGTATCAGAATATCTAGTTGGGGTAGAATTAGTCAGTATTGATAAGTCCAAATTGAATGAGTCAGCTATAATAATAAGATCGTCACTGATAGATGAGTGGTGAGGAAAAGACAGATTCCATAAACTATCCCTAATATTGAAATCTCTAGTCATAATAAGAAGATTGTTAATGTTAACCTCAGTATCCTTGAGATACTTTAAGGCCAAATGAGAAGAGTCAGAATAGACATTCATAATAAATGAGCAAACATGGTTATTGAGAAATGAGATAAGAAGAATATCACTATGATCCTTTTCAAAGAGAAAATCAAAGAGATGAGATATAAATGTTGATGTAGACAAGAACTCTGGGGGAGTCTGATTGATTTGAAGGTGTTCTAGCAAAGGAGAGCCAATTTGGATGATGAGTTGTCCCAACTAGGACTTCTCCTTTGCAATTTGAGGAGCTTGGGATTATATGAATGATGGACTATGGAGGCTCTTGAATGAAGATAATGTTGAATTGAAGTTGGGTCTCAAGAATGATATTGACGATAAGAGAGTTCTTTCAAATGTTTTGGGAAAAAATCTTTAGCTCTTTGAAAATCATTGTTGAGAGACACCATTCATGACAGAACAAATTGATTTGATCCTGTTTTCATGGATCTCAGTGTGCTTCTTCTGATGCATTCCCTGTTAAACCTATGCCTCCAGAATAGACATAGATTTGAATCCACTTGGTAATCACCTCAACAATTGGGGCATTTGAACATATGTGGGCACAGCTCCCCTTTCTTTGTTTTGAGGTGCAGAAGATTCATCTTCTTGTTTGCCTTGCAACACTATCCAAATTCACAATGGTTTTCTAATTTGTAAGGTCTATTGTATTTGGCACACTTAGAACCTTGAATCCTACATGAGAACATCGAGTGCTCCCATTTCCAGCAATTTTACATTGCAGTACTCTGGGGTTCATGTTAGCACCTTGAATAGTTGCAATGTATTTACTAACATTGAAACAGCAGTTGATAAGTCTCTTTGCTCTACTACCATTTTGAATGTCCCAAATATCTATCCAAATGATAGACATGTCAGACTTGGGTGAAACCTTGATAACCCTTGGTTTGGAAGCTAAAGTAATGTTGTCAAAAATTTGATTTTGCTTTATAATTGTTTCAACATTGTTGGATGTAAGGCGATCTTGAGAGTTACCATGTGGGAAGAATGGGATACCTATAATTTTGAGATAGGATTTCGATTGGGGGAGACAAGGAATATTGACTTGAAAAGTGTTAATGTCTTCAGAATTCTTGATGTAATGTTCAATGATTTGGAGATCCGACTGAAGAGAAACTTTATTAGTCACCACTGTGATATCTAGGGGGTCTGAGCAAATAAAGTCAACCAGAACTTCCAATTTTGCATTTCTTAAAGCTTTGTTGATGTTGGCAATATGAGTAGACAAATTTCTCATGAATTTGGCATTGTTGTCATTACTCATAGAAACAATGACATGTTTTCTTGAGGGACCTTTTGTAGTCATCTGAATGTAAGGTTTTAACTTCGGAGTACTTTTGACAATGTTGTTAATCTGATTGATTTTCTTTGCATCAATAAAGGGGAATGCTTCTTTGATTTTGATGATCTCAGAAGTACTTGTGTTCTGTTTAGAGGCTTAGGCATATGACATGGTGTATTTCTTGAGATTGGTGGCTGGTTTGTTACTCTTGAAGTATTTCAAAATAGCATTGACTTCTTTCTGGGATTTAGCTGGAATGGGCAGAGAGATCTTATCAATGTTTGCTGGAACGTGCTTGTTGGTTTCCTTATTATTTTTACCAGGAGATAGATTGACTCTAGGAGTGAATTTAGTTGCAATCTTCCTCCTAAGCGAATTTGACTGCTTGTTAGCATAAAGAGAATCCCAGTTAGATTGGTATACTGAAGAAATGAAATTCCATATGGCTTTGCCAATACTGTTAAAGTCTTTCAGATCATTCGGCTTAGAAGAATCCACCTGTTTGTTAGTGATGTACCTTGCCATAAAGTTTAGGGAGTCCTTAATATTCTTAGTGTCCAAGGCTATATATTTAATAGAACCATGAAGAGAAATGGGGTGAAAGTTACCACTCCAGAGTTCTAGTTTAGTTGGTGCTTGAGGATTGTATGGGAGCTGAATGTTGATAACATTGTTATCCTCGAATTGTGTAGATGGGCCACATGTGGGAATAGGGTGTTGTTAATTAGATGCCTTGAGGTTGTCGTATTTGAACCTTATATTGTCTTGTTGTTCAGCCATCTCACAGACCTAAAGTGCTTTCTTCTGGTCTGTCCTATATGATAAAGTAGAAGAGACATCTACTATTTCTTCATTGATGACCATTGCATTGTTGCACTCCATTCTATCATGATACACAACAGAAGATTTCATAGAGGATATCGAAAAGTCCTTAGAGGTATGTTCATTAGTTGGGAGAAATCTATCTCTTACCTTATCATAGTTGTCAGGATAGGGTCCTGCAAATAAGTCCATCCCTATATTGTTTAAAAGAGACACAGTTGGTAATATAAAGGCTTGAGTAGGAATCGTGTTTGTAGAACTAATGCTTGTGAATCTTTTGCTTGTGAAAAAACTTGTAGTGATGGATGGTTGGCTGTGCTAAATAACTATGATACTGTCACATGTGACATTATACTAAATTCTAATTCTAAGTTTTTAATAAGAAAATAAATAGAGTCCATTGTCTTCAACTCTGATATCCAAAGAGAATAGTATATGCAATCATATGATCTACTAATTAAATAAAATACTATTCTAAGATTAACTTTGTATTAATTATGATCAGACTTCAAAGATCACTTCTAATACTAAGGCTACTAGAATCTCTTAGTCATCACCTATGCCTTATTTAACAGATATATCACATGGTCACAACCTTGTTACATAATGCTATACTTTTTTAAAAAATCAACAATTTATTACATAGAGCTTGAGGGCAGTCAATGGTAGCTACTTCGTAACTACTTACATTAAGATGCAAACAACATTAAGAGAAAAAGAAAAAGAAAGGAAGAGATAAAAAGAGAAAGAAAAAGACATAAAAGAAGAAAATAAGCAAAGAGCAGTATGTCAAACACTAATCAACTATGTAATACTTTTCCAAAGGAGAATGCATTACTGTTAAACTCTAGGGAAAGAGTAAAGTGAGCTATTGTATTCCTCCTTGGATTCCAATATTTGTTGTATCTTCTAAATGTGCCACCTCATTTCAATTGGATAGTGACCACATGGGCACTTAAATTCTTCCTGAGGGAAAAATCTAAGCCAGTACTTGCCTATAGGCATGTGATTTACTATAGCTCTTGAAGCTCTCGTGCACAGTGAATTTGAGTGTCCAAAGTATTTAAGTCATGGTCCACCTTTGGCATATGAGGGTTCAATTGGTTTATTGTCATCATCAAGAAGTTCTAGGAAGTGTTGACCCTTTTCATCTGACAGTTGGAATGTCATTTTCCATCTACTGAGAATATCGTCACACTCATTTTTCCTGCTGAAATCCCATGACAACTTGCATGGGTAGTTGGGAATGAATGACATAATGCTATACTTCAAGGTGATTGTTGTTGCTTGTATTTTCTGAGTGATATTTTATTCATTTTACTTTTTTATGACTGTCAAAAAGCCACTATACCTCAGCATTAGGAAAATAGCATAGCACTTCAGAGAAAGGACCAACAGAAGCAGAAAAACTCCCTTTTGTAAATTATATGTTGGTGATGCCATCAATTGAATATCAATGAAGGAGTGTATTTTATGAAAGATGAATGCTTTTTAGACTAGTTTAATCTCATCTACAATAATTTAATGAAAATTAAATTTTGTTCTATCCTGTTAGAATACTGCAGCGGATTATTTAAGGAATGATTGGCGACATATGCTCTTATTCTAAAAATAAACAAATGAGATATCGCGCGCTCTGGATTGGAGCAGGGCAAAGGAAAATAATAATTCCCATCTCCGTGTAGGACGAGGTATGCTGAGCAGCTGCTTCTGGGAAGCAACTGCGGTTAACCGCAAGACTCGAAACCACGTGACTTCAGTTCGAATTCACTCGCAGGGGTTGTCCCTCCTCCTCCACTCCACCGTGGCGCCCCCTCCCCCGATTACTGATTCATAACCGCATTAAAGTTAAACGTAAGTACAATTTATTGCTGGAAAAACGGAAGAAAAGTTAATGAACATCCATTCAAGAACCCACGCTCTCTACTGACGATAAATTTCATTTGTATAGCAAAATAAATAAGTAACAAGTCTCTGTGTTCGTACGCTCTACGAGAGCTGGAACATGGCCGCTGAGACTCAGCAGTACCCTCCTTGGCTCACACCCATACCTTCGGTGATTGATGATGCAAACGGAGTCCCAATTACCACTTCAACAACGGTGTCGTTACTACCACTGACCTACTATGGTCCAAGTGTAAGTGATGCATGAGATCATCTGCTAATGCTGTCACTGGTCGATCGCTTATGGAATGATTGTTGGACTGTAGATACCGTTGAATCCGGATTGGACTTATGGTGGTATAACCTCTCCTGTGTCAACGTCAAGTACAACTGCGATACCTACCACTTCTCTTTCTTCTTCCATCAATACTGCGGTATCTTCTTCCATTTCTACGACTACTACTCCTGCGAGTATAAGCTCCTTCGCGTCCTCTCCAATATCCTCAGTATCCGTTACACTGACTCCTACTCAATCGAGTAGAGTTGGCGATAGTGGACTCACCAGAGGGCAACTTGTCGGTGTCATCGTTGCCAGCATCCTCGGTTTTATCTTCCTTCTTGTCCTCATCTTCGCCGTCTACCTCTTCTGCAAAGGCAAACGTCGCCGAAGGTCCCGAGACGTCGGAGCACCCATTGACGATGATTATTATGTTGTTAGTGGCTCCCCGAGACATAGCGGCGAGGAGGCAGATCCTTTCCTTGTACAACATCGCGGTAGAAATGGTGGTAGTACACATATCATGGAAAAGACTGTCGAAAGTGGCACTTCGACCCAGTATACGGAGATAGGTGCTCGACCGCCATCCAAAATTGTTCCACGTGTTCCTCCACCACTACCCACTACTGTTGCCAGTCTCGGATCCTCCAATTCCTCATCGACAAATTCTGGATACGGTGAACCACTTGCTCACCCCACCCTTGGGATTCGACCTATTAGGGAGGAATACGAGCAAGAGATGAGTGAGGACGCAATCCCGTCATCTGAAGAACTGCAAAGGCTAGATCAAGAGAATGTTTCGCCACTTACGGAGGAACAAGAAGAAAGTCGTGAACGATATTCTGGAGCTTATGCTTATCGTGCTGAAATACCTCCCCCCAAACTGGTTGATCCTGCATTAAAAAGCTCTGTTGATTTTACTCTTCCACGGCCCCCGTTCGCAAAAAGGCCATCTCTTTCCTCTCATCGATCGTCGTTACCTTTGGATGCGGATGAAAATGCAACATTGTTAACTGCGAGAAGGGTCAAGATTGGAGATTTGGGACCGAGACCTTCACCTGGTTCACCTGGTTCTTTTCCAGTTGAGGTCCGCACAGGCAAGCCCTCGACGTCTTCGTTCCTTGGTAGTCTTGGTGCTATTGCTAGACGACTTAGCTGGCGCAGAAATGAAAGTCTACATACGTCTCAACACCAGCCCCTTCTTCAATCGTCACCGCTCTCTGATCAGGATCTTGAACAAGCCCGTCTGCCTCCTCCCGTTTTAACTCCTCCTCAGATGAGTGAACCCATCCTATCGCGAGGTAGCGTAAGTGTTGGCCTAAATCCAGATGGAGCCAGACCAATTTCAAACGTTAGCGGCAGGAGTCAAAATTCCGGTGGATCCCTATACCATGATGCACTTTCTTCTCTACCTGGGACACCTTCGGATGCCACATCCGCTATGAGCCCACCCTTATCTACCACTAGACCAACTATGCCTTCTCAGCTCTCTCAGCCACAAATGCCATCTCACGACAACCGGTATCCCGCCTCACAAGCTGGTCTACCTTGTGGTAATTACGCTCAGGCTTTAGACCTCGGTTGTGATGTTCTCGATATGCCAGCACCTTCCGCTATTTTCAACGTCGGTTCGAATCCATCGCTTCAGACTTCTACTTCAGATGCTACAGTTGTTGATTGTACCACTGGCAAAAGCAGTCATTCAAGTACCAGCCTATATCTATCCCCTCCTGGCCTTGATGCTGTCTCGCATCCAAAGCAATCAAAGCTGCGTTCAGAGCTGTTAAAAGACACAGCCAGTTCACCTGGTATTGATCAGAATGTAGAAACTGATATCACGATCGATGTGTTAGAGGAGGAGCCACCTACTGCTGGAGAAGGATGGCGCTCAATGGCTGCTGCTACCTCAACGAACGGCGACGATGATGTCGAACGGCTCGCCAGAAGGACTACCTTTGGAATGGTCAGTTTTCATTCCGTAAGATCTGGCTTACCAATGTGCTAACAATTTCTCAGCCAATGTACGTTGCTGGGATAGACTTCATGTCAGAGCAAGGCTCTCTCCACTCCATGCGTTCACATATTGGGCCCTCTTCTCCTCTCCGATCAACAGGGTCAGCAGCGGCATCCGCACGGAGAGAACTCTTGTACGGCTCCAACTCTTCACACCCATCGGGATTCTCTGCTGCCCGTTCAACAGGAACAAATGGTAGTGCCGCTTTATCATTCACGCAGTCATTAGTGAGATCTGGTAGTATCACTTCCGACGGCCGTAGACGTGGACATATCTCGCCTGCTTTGTCTGCTTTCGGTAATCGAATCCAAGACAATGCCAATGATCTTGTGTTATCTAGAGCCGGGAGCAGCAGTGGTAGTGGCAGCAGACCTGAAAGAGTGATGCTGCAAAGTCCCAGTTCGGCGTATCTGGGACCTGAGAAAGGTGCGAGCACCATTTCGAGCGCTATGTCTGGATGATACGTGGAACCTGTCTAGTTTAACACCTTTCTCCATTGTGCATGCATTTGGTTTTTTTCGGTGTGCTTCAGTGATTGATCTTGGACCTTTTTGTTCCATCCTTTATCTTGCCCCTGCTTCACTTTTTATCTATTGCTTATGTAGTATATTTGTCTATGGTGCTAGATTTAACGACTTTAATGACTCCTCTGCTCCCGGCGCCCGCGATACCTCTACCTCCTTCCTCTTCATTGTTTTGCTGTTGATACTTTGTCTACATAGTTGTCTTGTTAATTACAGTAAACAAACTCGACATTTTCTCGTGTGAGGCGAACAAATGAGATGGCCCGTCGATTATATGACTATCTTGGTCCGATGAAGTGAAGGCGAAGTCTTGAGAATGGGTTGGCATCAGAGTTCCGAGGCGTTGAATAAAACGACAGTCCAGATTCAAATATCAGTGGTCCAAGCCACATTGGCGTATTTCCCGATCTACCGATGAGTTCAGGTCCAAATCCATGATCTGTAAATTGTCCTCCATTTGTACTTCCCAGTGAAATGATGACTCCACTGTTGAGCAAGAATAGTTTTCAGATTTTGCAGGTAAAGGAAGAGAGAATCAGTTCTCATTTTTCTGGAATAAATCACTGGCGATCCGTCGAAGCTATTACGAAGATATACAACCCTAATCCTTCCAGAATTTTTCGCTGGAAGGAGATCATAGAAAAGGAGATTACTCGTTGCAATGTTATTCATGGGTGAGTGAGTCCAGGTTTTTCTTGGGGCAGAAGAAAAATTTTTACCTCCGCAACGGCGCTATCGCAAACGTTGATTGCGAGTTTAAATCCAACATCCCGACCTCCGGGCTGAAGATATTTCGAAAATGTCAATCTCAAACTCTTCACCATAGATCAACAAATGAGCATGGACATATAGTCCGGCAGCTGGATGCTGCACCGGAGACGCAATTGCGGGCCTTGAACAATTTGAGTCTTCGCAAAGCCGTTTGGAAGGGTGTCGAGTTACGTTAGGATCGTCGTCTGCAAGAGACAATTTATTTTTTTGAAAAATTGAGTGTCTCGAAATATTAATACCTGATTTGGGACTCAACAGGCGCCGTTGGATTTCTATCTTAATGATATTTCTCCCTCACGATCCTTTATGAGTCTTTCTACCGTTCTCTTCTACCTACTCGAACTAACATGGTGGGTGCTCGCTATCTCTTCCCGTCTTCTGAGATGGCTTGTGAGCAAGTACTCAGAAACAAAAAAGGTTCAAGGTATGTTTTTTCAAATGATAGCTCAGCTGGGCAGACTGAACGCAGTGCTACCTTCTGTCAAGCTCCTGAGCCTCCTCCAGGACAAATTATATCCGCAAGACCCTCGTTTCAGAATCTGTCGCTTGAACTCCAAACAGAAGTCCTTCTGCATCTTCATTGGAGGGAGGTTTTAAGAGTCAGACGAGTAAGCATCCCTCTGATTTCAAGAGTGTATGAACGACAAGGATACCTACTAGACATGTAAATCATGGAATCGTGCAACCAAGACACGTGAAGTTTGGGTCAATCTTGTCACTCGCTTCACATCATTCCAGAGCCGTAACCCAGCACCAGAAGAACCAGTCGAAGCCTATTCAGCAGAAGAACTCGAACGTTGGTTGCTATCACGTCTATCAGTCGAACTTGGATGGCGGAACGAAAAACAAGGAGCCACACGTTATAGGCCGATCAAGTGTCCAACGCCTGCAATTTTTCACTTGGTTGAAGGCGGAAGATGGTTGTTAGTGCCAGACGTGGAGGGTATTGGACGTATTTCTGTATATGACCTCGACAAGAAGAATCCAAACATGGTCGAATTGATTGAACCAATGCACAAACTGGACGCCAATCGAACACTGTTAATGGCCGTAGATATCGACAGAAGCATCAAGACTTTAACTTTCAACTTGGTCCTGACGATCAATGTCGTGCGCGGTTTGTGGGTTCTGTCAGCAGACTGAGCACACGCTAATATTCCTATCACAGAAACGACAAATACACCAGCACATGTGCGTATATATCGAATTCAGTTGGAAGGTCATGGCAAGGGAGCACGGCTGAAAGCTCGACATCTCTCAACTTTCACGGTGCCCGGCACCGGTAAATTTACAAGTGTCGATGTCTCCGGCGAGTTGCTCGCCCGTTCCAGACGGACGAAAGAGGGTTCATTCCTTGAAGTTCTCAAATGGCAACAATCTACCTCAATCACACACACCCGAGTCAGAATACCTGTAGACCAAGGAGTCGTAAGTCATTGCAGTTTGATACCCTTGCAGCCTCTCATCGAGTCTAGGAACAAATCCGCATTGTTGAAGCGAACCGCATCGCCGCTTTCTCCAAAAATAATATGTTTATTTACCCGATACCTCCCTTTCAAACTACCCAAGCTAACCTCCTTGATGTCTTTGATGTGGTCGCACCCCTTTGGAAACTTCCCTGTCCCGGCGCGCGCCTCTACCGTGGTGGTCTCTCGCCCATTTATTTTGATCTGCCATCTCTCATGACACGCTTTGCTCTCTGTTCCCAAGACGGTATTTATGGTATCTCCATTCCTCGAGACCAGAAAGCCAAACCACGTCTCTCTAAACTAGTTGACTACGAGACCACGGCAGAGTCAGGATACAGTCTTGGTGTATCAAAGGCATTTTTCAGACACCGAGACTCGAGCTCAACAACTGTGAGTTACATGTGGATCGAGGATGAGGTGCACCGGAATAGAGAGTTCAGGTTGAGGGCTTCAGTTGCCATTCGGGAAAGAGGATATCCTGGACAGTGGGATGCCGATCCACCCGTGATGGATGAGGCTAGTGGACGGATTGTGCAGTTCACGAAAACAGGGTTGATTGTACTTGATACAGGACTATGTTACGAGTCACGATCATCATGGTGGTAATCAATGGCAGCACAACAGTTTTAGTCTTTTTAGTCTACACGTCAATTTCTGGTTATCTTGACCAACCAGCCAGTTTCTTGGACTAGACTGTGCCTGATGCCATTATTTCTTTCTTTGCATATACTACATATGACAATTTCTTCTTTGGTATATACATAAATATTACCAGCATATTATGGTATATAAACGCTATCTACCTACTGCGTGTTTGTAAAT
>Ga0157368_1000904_pt1 | contig 13290 bp, 15 predicted proteins | sample AttbisABBM3_FD_113146 | JGI IMG/M metagenome (GOLD analysis project Ga0157368, IMG submission 113146) | Fungus gardens microbial communities from leaf cutter ant in Botucatu, State of São Paulo, Brazil - Atta bisphaerica ABBM3 | ecosystem: Host-associated > Fungi > Mycelium > Unclassified ...
ACTCTGGTCATCACAAATGCTGGCATTAAAAACAATGTTGCTACTTCCATATCCCATAATCATATCCACAATAAACCAGTCACTAAAACCATTCATCATGCAGTCAATGTCATGAGCACAGAAGCCAAACTGTTTGCCATCAGGTGTGGTATTAATTAGGCCACAAGCCACAATGATGTTTCCAAAATCATTATTGTTACTGACTCAATCCATGCTGCTAAAAAGATTTTTGACTCTTTGCTAAATCCTTACCAAATTCACATATCATCCATCCTCAAGAAACTTTGAAATTTCTTCTCACATCATCAGGAGAATTCAATTGAATTTTGGGAGTGCCCTAGCCATTGCAATTGGGCTCTTCATGAAGCTATTGATAAGAAAACAAAATCTTTCAATCCCATTCCTCTCTTCCCTAGCAAAATAACATGGGATTTTAGCAAGAAAAGCAAATGCAACAACATTACAGACAATTGGAAAATGATTTTCCAAGCATCTGACTCTAAGAGAAAGCAGTTCCTCAATCTTCTTGACAGCAACGATAACATTATTGAACTGTCTTACATCAAAGAAGAATCTTGGCTAAAGTTCATTGGCCACTCTAACTCATTGTGCGCTAGAGCATCAAGAGCAATTACCAATCATGCTCCAACTGGCGAGTACAGACTTAGGTTTTTCCCTAGGGAGGAATTTAGGTGTCCATGTGGGTTATATCCTATTGAATCAAGATGTCATATCCTTCATGAGTGCAGAAGGTTTAACAACTATTGGAACCCAAGAAGGGACTCAATTAGTCATTTTGTCATGTTCCTTGAATTTAACCCTAGTGCATTTGCTTTTCCTAGCTCCACTTCATTATCAATTTCGAGTAGATCTCATAATTAAGGACTTGTAGCTTTTATTTATTTCTTCTTCTTCCTCTCTTCTCTGTTTTTTCCTCTCATTTCTGTTTCTTTTCTTCATAATTTCATGTTGCTTCACTTGTCTTGTATATAGTTACGAAGTAGCTACTGCCTCCGTGTAATAAATTATTGATTTAAAAAAAAAACCACCACTGATAATCAAAAAGCGCCCCAAATTGATGGCTAAACTTTGTCACTCTTATGTGGAAAGTTCGCTTATTCAGTTCACTCAACTCTTGTGTGGAGGGTGGGGGTATTCCGTGTGGTAATATTTTTTCCCCATGGAGAAGTGAATCGACATGGAAACCTTGCATATTCACGGCCAGGTAATAACAATGTTCCAAATTGCGCATTGACCTTCCACGCTTGCTGATTTTGTGGATTACCAGACCAATATCAACGACACTGTGTACCAGCAAAGAACACCCTTTGAAGCCGTCGTCAGAAACGGACGGTCTGCATTAACTTAATTCCAGGTGTTTGTTGAGATATCGAGTCGAACGGCAGTAACAGAGCAATGGATGGAAATGTTCGTACAAGGTGTAAAATAAGCGCAGGATCCAACGCAATCTCTATGCAGCCTTCGCGGCCTCGTTCAAAGTAATCTGACGACAACTGAGAAAAGGGTAGATGATGAACACTAGATAGACACACCTGTGGCCCACCTTGGCCATTCTCCCACTGTTGATATCTCAGGGAAGTAGTTCCACGTTTCTCAGCGGCGAGACGCTGTTCTTCTTTGAGAGAAGAACGGAGAGCGCGAGCAGCAACTTGAGCGTATTTGTTAAAACTATGGATGACAGTCAGAATGATTATCTGAACAAGTAGTAGAGGTCATACGTGACATGAGCTCTCCAAGCGCTGGCCATGATGACTGTTTTCAAGGAATGAATATGTTTGTCGTCGTATTGGACAACGAGCGAGTAACTTTCCGGACCATTCCGTTTCTCACGTGACTATTGTGATTCTCACCCCTTACTAATGACGTACAGCACAGCTATCTCCCCACCCACAATGTCAAGCATTACATGGCACTATGTTCTCAAGTTCATAATCACAGGAGACGCTTCTGTTGGGAAATCTTCTCTACTTGTCCGTCTCACGGACCAAAGATTCCTTACCAATCCGGACCCAACTTTGGGAGTCGAATTCGGCTCCAAGCTCATCTCTATCCCTGATGACGACAAAATTGTCAAATTGCAGTGCTGGGACACAGCAGGCACCGAATCCTTTAGGTCTATTACACGCTCTTACTATCGTGGCGCAGCAGGGTGCCTCCTTGTCTATGATGTCACGAATCGCAAAAGTATGTCATTGATATACCGATGATATACCGAAGCACAACGATCATTGATCCGACTCGTCCAGGCTTCGTGAACACCAAGTCATGGCTCACGGACGTGCGAGAGCATGCTGATCCCCATCTCACGTGCATCCTCGTCGGCAACAAAGTCGACCTCTGTGAAGTTGAGGACTGTGGGTTTTCCAAGCAGTTTGGGCGAATCGTTAGATCTGACATCCTAGTCTAGCGTCACATAAACCTCGTCAAGTTACAACAGAAGAGGGCGCTGAATTTGCTCATCAAGAAGGTCTTCTCTTCGTCGAAGCCAGCGCAAAATCTGGTCATAATGTCGAACTTGCTTTTGTGGAGGCTACGAAAGACATCTTGGATAAAATCAAAAATAACGTTTTTAATGACTCGAGAGTATGTACAGCTCCTGAGTCTCCTGATATATGTCCCTTAGTTGCCTCTTCCAGTCTCCTGGTGTGAAAACATCGAATCACACAAATCCGAATAGCCTCACTCTCGAACAACCTTCCCGACAGAATACTTGTTGCACGTGATATCATCACATCGCAAACTACGGCTACTCATTGAATTCGCCTCTCGTCATGGAAATTTCTCCCATCATGGACTTGCTGCCTTGCAAATCTGACTGGAATGGCTGTGGACACGTGGTGACCTGACTTGATGGTTACCTGGACAGCAGCATAGTCTGCTATATTTTTCACGATCACACAGCTACCCGCAGAACCTACGTTCGTTTTCGTCACAGGTACCCCTATCACAGTCATATTATACTTACATGTATATATAAATAGGATGGGTCCAATTATATGACCAACGACCGACTGTGATGTCCTAAATAAGATATGTAGAGCTATGTGATATAATCACTGACAGACGTAGAGGTAGAGGTAGATTGTGTTCCGTGGATAGATAGGACTCGAATTCGTAAACCTCAAACCAATTCCAATCCCCTAGATTGATCTTTGATTGATCTGTAAAGATACCTTTTTTGGAACTGGAGATTGGAAAATATTTACTACACCTCGTTTGCTTTGGGTCTCCAAACCCGCGCCAGGCGGCGAGCAACTTACTCCAATGAGACTTTGTCCACCGACGTCATCGTTACCTGAGGTAAATCAAAAAAAAAAAAAAGTTATTCAGGTTTGTCTTCGCCAGACGTCTTCTCTGGCAGAATTTGTTTCAGCTCTGGGTCATCACGCACATGGCTGGTCTAGATGACCCCTCTCCCTATTCTATTTTTATTATTCCCTCGGCAAGGGCTGTCTGTCGCCATGTGAAACGAGCTTGAGAAACGAGCTTGAAACGAGCATGCGTGTCATTATTTCCGTTTAGCGTTTCAGAGCGTGAAATGCGGAAGGAAGGACATTTCTCCCGCCATAATCAATTTATTTGTTTATTTCGCTATCTCTCTTTTTCCAGCACATAGTGATTAGACAGACATCCAACACTCTTCAAGTGAGATATCAAATCCCACCCAAGTGGAAGAGAAGGGATCAACTGAAACGAACTGATCGCCTTCTCCTCATTCTCAGAAAGTGGATACTTTACCGTGGTTGGTGAGTAAGGTAATACATGCAGTGAGCAAAAAAAAATGATCTGGTTTGGTGCCTGATCATGTCTTTCCCCGCCATCTTGCAGGTTATTTGCCCATGGACTGGTTTTCGTGATCGGCTTTGCGATGCGAACATCCATCACTTCCAGGAGGACGGCTTGATGATGGATTCCACGAACAGCCCCCCAAATCACAATCCAGCAGTAATATATCGAATGACGGACATTCTTTTTCACTTGCAGAGATAGTCCCACCTTCCATCTGCTCAACGACTTGAATAATGAACTTCTGGGCTCATCGAAGCATGATGAAACACCTGCTAAATAATGAGCAACATTCATTTCTCTTCAGAATGCGATTGGTTAGAATTGTTGCACCTCAAAAAGGAACTGGAGAGGGCAGGCCGATTAACAGAGCGAGCTAGTAACTCAGTACCACGACACTGCTGATTCGTAACTATAAAAAATCAAACACCTCGTGGTCATTTGGATCTATCAACTGACCTCAAAGCCACAATGGGATTCGTTGCAGCAAAAAAGTATCCCTTTAAGTATTATAGCGGGGCACTCTGCAATGTATCACACACCTGATGGTTTCGGGCTTTCCACCTCCTCGGATGAATATTAATTAATTCCGTGACCTCCCTTGGGGAGAATCACTTGAAACTATGACCACAATGTTGTAAGAATGGAGATATGTTCATTCCACTCGCTGTCCTCTTGAAGTGGTTGCAGGTGGCAGTCCCTGCCACTCTGTCGTCGGGTCGCAACGCCACACTTTAATACTTGCCACTTGGCAGGCAACTAGACATCTGGTGGGCGTGACATAAACCTAATGTTTCAGCTTTGGCAATTAAACACTCCTCAGGGGAAGGAATATATATTGAGCAATATATCTAATATATCTTCATCGGCAAACATTCTACATGGGCACGTGATGTCTCAGTTTACATTCTGTCAAGAGTCTCAGGTACATGGAGAGTAGTGTAGAATGGATTGCGCTATTTCGTGATAATGCATGATTTAGTAATTGTATGATACTGCATGAACTACATCACAATTTATGCCAAGGGAACTGGGTGTTAACCGATGCCATAATCCAATAAATGAAAAAGAAATCAGTAATCTACAATAGGATAGTCTGAAGATAGCCCGAAGATCTGTATGAAAAACAGTTGAGCATAAGAAGAAAACAAGACTGCAGTGTAGACACAATTTCCGCTATTTTCACGGATAAACTTTGCCAAGAGAATTGATGTGATATGGCCATATGGCCACTAGAGAAGAAGTAGTGTTTCGGAATCCAATTTTCCATCCTTTTTCTTTGAATGGAGGAATCCGGGAACTAGGGCTGTGGGTTTTTAGGGGTTAAGAGTGGGATTTGATGTGGAATTGCACTGTGGCCTGTTACGACTGCGCTGCGGCCTGTCATGACTGCGCCCTCCCAAGTGATACTTTTCCGTACTCATGTAATTGTTGAATAAACCCGAAATTGGGCTCAGCGACCCTTCGCTTGCTCTTGATGTACTGAATAGCCTCTTGAGGACTCCAGTTATACATGGCCATCAAGAACGCCGCTACAACACTGGTACTCCGACTGATTCCTTCCACACAATGCACGAGGACACGAGAGTTGGGATCGCGAGATAGGGCATCTCGAATCCAAGTTGTAGTTGTTGGCAGATGGGCAGCGAGTTCTGCAAATGGGAAATCCTCCACTTTTATTTGCAATCGAGCGGGTTGAACTGGGAGGAGAGAGACCGGAGGCTGGTGTATCTTCTCAGGTAGAGTGGAAAGGACATGGGTAATCTTGTACTGGGTAAGGCAGACTGGACTTTCAGCAAACGAGAGGTCTGAAATATAGAGTCTCGGTATAATCTCCGAGACATTGCGTGACGGTGGATTGGTCGCGTATGTAGGTGAAAGGGGCCCATTCGACGAGGTCTGAGTCATGTGGATTGGTGGTCGCTGGCCGTGTGGTCGGTGGTAGGACATGGGAGGCAGAGCACAGTAGAGGTGAAGGTGAGTGGCGGGGTAAGTAGCGGGCTAAAGGTATAAAGGTGATTAGCGAAGCGAGCTTTTATACAATAGGATAAGGGAAATGATGGGCTGATGTCGAAACCGAGTTGGAACAAATGGGGTTTTGAAGTACGGAAGATATTCTCTGCAATGGCAACAAGATTTATGATATGCATACCTGGCGCATTTAAATAGAACGGACCAGGCAGAGACAACAAGTGAATGCAAAGGATCAAAAGGATCGGAACAGAAATAGCGCATGGAGCGGAGGAATCAACTAACCATGATTTTTTTTTAAAGCCGGACAACAATAGTGTCTGTGGTTGTTGTTGTAGACCTTGTTCTCTGCCAAAAAGACACCTGAACTGAGGAGGAATGCAAGGAAAGAATAAGTGCTGGAGGACTGATGGGATTCTCCAAGACTATCAAACAAAGGGTGTATTTGAGGAGGGCAGACCGTCTATTGTCTTGAAGCGTAGTGTTACAGGCAACCTGATGTGCGAACGCAGGGTAGACCTCTAGCGGGAGGAGCTGTTGTTGTTGTTGAGGAAACAACTTGACGATCAAACGACAAACTGTCGCTCTTTTAGCCCATTTCGCTTCGTCTCTCTATGAGGCAAGATCTACGTCGGACTACCCGATGACCGTCGCACGCGCAGCCGAAGACTTGTGCGTGAGTGAATTGACATGCTCAGCCCGATCGACTGTGACAAGTGCGAGGCAGTGCTATAAGCTGTGCCTCGGAACGGCAATCGGTTTGTTCCATGGCGATGATCCTGAATAAGAATAAGGGGCGGAAAACAAACTTTCCACTTTCAACAAGGTTAACACCCTCTTCTCATTATCTATCCGACAGATTCTCACTCAATATATAAATATAAACGCCCCTTCATTGTCCATGACATGAAACAGGGTCCTCATTCACGCCCGGGGCACGCCTAAAGTCGGCGTCAGATGAGCCGATTCGTGCATATCCCATCCCATTACTCCTAATACATTCAGATTACAGTATAAAGCAAGAAACAAGGGGTAAAACTAGCTGAAGAGGCACTTTTGGTGACATGTATTACACGGAGAAGGCATGGATGGCACATTGGATCATAAAGTCAACCATAAACGTGAAAAAAAGACATAAGAAAAAAAAGAACGAAGACACATCCAGGGCTTGGTGAAGGGATCAGATGAGATCGCTGGCGAGGCAATTAGAGCGAAGGAAAAATAAAAGTATCAAGAAAGAGACTCACGCAACGTTCAAGGGCATTTCGTCAATCTGGGTGTTATAGAATTCTGATACAATGACCATGAGGACGCAACGGAATCACTAGAATGACAAATAAACTTACGTTCAATATCCCGCAGCATCCTCACATCCTCCGTGGTCACGAAATTAATAGCAACTCCCTTACGCCCGAAACGACCACCACGACCAATACGGTGAATATAGTTCTCACGGTTGGTCGGAAGATCGTAGTTGATAACGAGCGAGACTTGTTGTACATCGATGCCCCGAGCTAACAAGTCTGTAGTAATAAGAACACGAGATGACCCAGATCGGAACTCCTTCATCAGAACTTCTCGTTGTCTCTGCTCCATATCACCGTGCTATAGGATATCATAAGGAAAATGTCTATCTGATGTAATAACGGACTCACCATAGCTGAAACGGTGAACTCCCTGGAATGCATTTTTTCTGTCAACCAGTCCACCTTCCGCCTGGTATTGCAGAATATTACGGCCTGGGTAATTGTGACGGTCTCATAGAGATCGCAAAGAGTATCCAGTTTCCACTCCTCCTTCTCCACAGCGATATAGAACTGCTTGATACCCTCAAGTGTTAATTCATCCTTCTTCACAAGGATGCGAACAGGATCACGCATGAACTTTTTAGTGACTTCAAGAACATCGGCGGGCATAGTGGCGGAAAGAAGGACAACTTGAGTGTCTTGAGGGAGCAACTGAAAGACTGCCACCTTATGAGATGACAGAAAGAGAAGAAACAGTTTGAGTACGCTACTCACCTTCGTAAATCTGGTCCTTGAATCCACGAGATAGCATTTCATCAGCCTCATCCAAGCAAAATATTTTGATATTGTCGGTCCTCAATGCACGGCGATTAATCATGTCGTAAACACGACCCGGCGTTCCAACCACGACATGGACACCCTCCTGAAGCTTAGCCATGTCCTCACGAACGTTGGTCCCGCCAACACATGCATGGCATTCAATGTTCATGTAGTCCCCCAAGGCAATGACGACCTTTTGGATTTGCTGAGCGAGCTCACGGGTAGGCGCAAGAATCAAGGCTTGAGTGCCTTTGATATTTTTATCAAGCTGAATTGCGGAACATTCATACGCGAGATAAAACTCATTATATGAACGAACTCACTTGCTGGAGTATGGAAATGGAGAAAGTAGCCGTCTTTCCTGTACCGGACTGAGCCTGGGCAATAACGTCGTGACCTCTGACGACAGGAACGATGGCACGTTGTTGGATTGCAGAAGGACGCTCAAAACTGTGGAAAAAAAATGTCAGGAGACGCCGTGTCGGTCACAGTTGTCGACTACCCACCCGTAAGCATAGATACCACGAAGGAGTTCTGGCTTCAAATCCATGCTGTCAAAGCTGTGAGGGCGTAGTGACAGATTAGGCGATGCTCGGTCGTAATGAGACGAAATCACACGCACTTGTCTACAACTTGGTCCCAGTTGGACTCAATCTCGTTCTCGAGGACATCTTGGAATTCTTCCCTGATGGACCGAAAACGATAAGGCCAGTTGATTAACTTTGAAAGTGATTGTACATACGCTGACATGAATTTTTTCTTATCGATATCTCAAAGATCTGTTAGACGGCGTTTGGGAAAAGATGTACAAGTAGGTCAGTCAGGATAGTCTTGATGGTAATCCTCAACTGAGGACGAACATTTTTACGTTCCACTGCAATTATCGGATATTTCCGTAATCCTTTAAACTCCGCCTGAAACGGCTTGGACAAGGGTGATATTGTGGTGATATTGTGGTCTCTACAAGTGCTATGAGGAGCAAGTTATCGTCTTGACAACATCATCTCACCCGAGATCATGTAGCATGGTTTCATTACTGCAACGTAAATGTAAGCGAGTAAGGCTTGTCAGAGCCAAGGTCCGCTTGAATTGCCGAAAGCTGGACCTGGTGTCCATATCGAGGTAGGCGAGACATGTTAAAGCCGTGCATCCAGATTTACACTGATTGAATTATCATCTCTCCGAGAATGAAGCTCTCCTCTTGGCTTCATGACAACTGTCTACTTTTTCCTGTTCCTGTTTCGGCTCCCTTTGCGCCGACGAACCCGTAATTGAATCTGTCAAGACAACATAATCGCTTGGACACCTGTAACACCTTTTCGAAGGATCCTAATATCTGAAGCATCCGCACGAACATTATCGGCTAGCCTTTATTTAATTTGCTTTCCGGTTTCCGGTTTTCCACGTGATTAGATATGCACCTCTATTGAATTATCAGGACTCAAGATGTCACCTATTGACACCGGTGCAACTTCCCAGTTCGCAGTCCTTGTTCTATACCTTAACATTCCCCCCACCGTATAGATATCATATCTCATGAATCTGACTTCATTCCAATTTCTCCGCAGCTTTTTCGACTTTGAGCCTACTCTATCTTTTTTTATCAACCTTATTTACATTACGAGTACCAAAGATAATCGGGGTGGTTTCGGTAAACAAGTCTGATGAGGAAAACGGTGCATGCTTTGCTGGACGTGATAAGCAGCTTTACACTACTTTTCCACTGGACTTCACGAGTAATCATTGCCTCAGCCAGCCAGCACTGTGCCTGTAGTAGATCAAAAGAGCATCAGGGGTGGGACAGGGACAACGGGGAAAGTTCTGAAGGCTATGTTCTGAGCTCGACGAAAGCTTTCCCGAAGACGTGATGAAACCGGCAGAATTAGACGCAAGCTACAACCATGCTAATAATACTGCAGCACAGCCCATGCATGATCTGAGCCCGGCGGGATGATCTAGGTCAGATGCACAACTTCGATTGATCATCATGACTAGTGCGGCTGCATTGGTGCACCGAGCGGTGTGGGCTATACACAGATTTAGTGTTATGATCGTCGATGGGGTACTGGTGCCTCAATTTATTTTTATGCTGCGGCAGTACACGACCCATAATTGCCGTTTTGCGCCAGATCTTAAATACGATGACTGTACTGTCATTGGGAATCTAGATATTTATATGATATTCTTCATCAAGGAAAATACCAACGAGGTGCGAAGGGATGACAGAACTCTAAGTGTTTGAACATTGAAAATAACTAGACCATCAAGATCCAGTCAAAACAAAACATCAATCTAGAAGTAGCGGGATACGTATGTATGAATCTATGGATTGCGTTTGAACCAAGAGAAGAGGAAAAGGATAGTGAACGCTCAAAACTTGCCCCAAAACTTCTTCAGTAGCAAGTGGCGAGTGATCCACATCATGATTACGGCTACAAGGACGGCACTCCCTATATAAATATCCGTAAACATCGACCAAACGAGGGAGGACAGTGAATTATTACCAGCAAAGTAACTGACGGCCTTAATGCTCCCAGTTGAAGCATTGATAGCACCAGAAATAGGGGGACCCGCTAAGGCCCCGAGAGCTGCGAAGAACATAACTGCACCCATCCGTCGACCAACATCTTCAATCGTACCCATATTATACAACGGCATGGTGAACGCTGAGACATATGCAGAAACCGAAAATCTGGAATCAACCATGCATTGGTGGGTGTGATCGTGATCAAGGGCAGAAACTCACCCATAGAGAATTGCAACAGTAATTAACGAGTTTTTGGTGTTTGCGTAGGGCCATGCAAATGTCATTATAACCACGCCAGCCATCATTGGTGTCATCACATTGACAGGGCCTGGCGAAGGTAAGTTCAGTCATAATTGCGATAGCCAGAGAGATTCTCATACCAAATTTATCAACCGCGATGCCTGTCATGATCCGTCCCAACCCTGAACTTGCATTTGCTATACTTACGAGATAAAATGAAAAGTCGGGGGATATTCCAGCAGCAATAGCACCGACATCGATGTAAGTAAGAACTATTCCAAGTTGATTTACTCGGTTGAAAGGATCAGCATAGGGGAAACACACCAGTGTAAATGCCAAGAAATGCAATGGTATTAGCCAAACAGTAAATCGTGAATGAAGGTAACTTGAAAGCTCGGTAATTGAACAGTCCACCAGGCACGTTCTTGGGAGGTAACCGTCGCGCAATCACAATGTTGGAAATACCAAGCATGAACATTAAAATGAAGCCAATAATACGCATTGTCCAGGGAAATCTGCAAGAGATAAGCGCCTGAAAAGAAAAGTACAACCAGAAACTGCACAAACCCGACGAGTCGGATCAGGTTACGAGCGGCTATTGGGAAAATTGTTCCACCCAACGACGATCCAGTGGCTGTGAGGCCCAACGCAATGCCGCGTCGTCTCTTGAACCAATGTCCAATGACGCTTAACGTTGGCCCAAAGCACATTCCACATGCCAACTGTTAGAAGCAATCAGAAGTTCTGAAGGCAGAAACTAATCATATGAGGGAAGCACACCCCAACAGCAAATCCTTGGCATAGTAAGAATTGCCAATAAGTATGACATTCCGCAACAAGGAAAGTCGCCACAATCAGTAGGATAGTTCCGATGAAAAACGGGAGTTTCAGATGTCCTAAGTCAAATATCCGCCCCGTTATCTGACCAGGAAGGAACACAAGCGCATACTGATATCTAAATAGTTAGGCACAAATTCATTAAGTAAGCGTAAACCGTGCCTGAATGGATCCAATCCATGCACTTTGGATGTTACCTTGTCAAAGTCATGGACGCGACTCAGAAAAAAGCACTCACATCTGGGAAGGAGAAGAACCTGGTAATACGGACGTTTCATAGTATGATTGGAATACCTGCAGAGAGGATCAATGAGGTTGATCGATCCTATGACCTACAGTGGCTTACCCCCCATGCGTTCACGAAGCCAAATCTATAAATTAATGAGAGACTACATGACGGAGGACAAGAACATGGTCCACTCACGTTGCAAACGTACAGCACATCGTCTTTCGAATAAAATCAGTCCGATGAATACTAGACGAACCAAATAAAATTCAAAAACGTACCCCAAGCACGACCAGCCATGCTTTAAGCCCGCCATCCGGATAATCGTTGTGGTCGATATTGTCTGGCTGGTCATCAAGGCCTGCTACTTCGAGGTCTTTTTCGCCTGAGGTTCTTGACATCTCAACTACCGTGGCAGTTGGAGAGGGATGCTCAGCTCCTGGAGAGGAGACGCGGGACATATGGCGCATTGTTGGGATGAAGACAAATGTAACCACTGAGTCATATAAATCCTCATGATAACCAAACAAATTAACTGTCCCGGCACATTCTGTCCAACAATGAGCCGATTATCAGCGCTCGGCAATTGGTCAGATTTAGAAGTGATCGCTGTGAGTTCTTAAAATTAGACATGGTTGAAAGCCCATAATGTCAAAGGAGTCAGCTCCTGGGATGTTCAAAACAGAGGATATTCAAGACAGATGAAGATGAGAATGATTCAGTGACACTCTATTCTCCAAAGAATTGAACGGCGGCGGACCTCCGAGGGGTACCAGGTTGAGACAGGACTAAACTTATTCCTATTTCCCACCCTCGTCCAATCCTCTGATCAAAAATGGAGATAACGCCGGAAGGGCATAGTTATCATGACGATAGAATCACAACGTGCACAACGGACCAAAGAAATGTACAAGAAATTAAATGAGGAAGGCGAGCAGAAGGCGAGTGTGGGAAAACCGTCCCGGAAAAGCAATTTTCATTCAGCCGTTGCCTTCGTTGAAAATAAGTTAGCACATTCAAATGGTCTTCAATGGAATATTCCACATCAGGCAAACAGACAGTCGATGGAGAAAAAAATAATTGTGGAAAATAAAAGCACTTACTCAGACCACTTCCGTATTCGTATGCTCTTGATTATTAACAAGACACATAGACTTACTGTCAGCATATGCATAGTAATCAACTAATCATAATAGTATGAGGATTGAGGATTGCATCTTGTCTCTCTATTGGACAGTATCATATATTGTTGAAACAAATAGAGTAGTGACCAAGCAACTTGCTGCACACTCACAAGATGTAGTACTTACTCTGACTTAGTAGGCTATATTCAAGTGAAAAGGGTAGTAGATATATATTATTATAGTAGAAAAAAAAGATTCCCTTTTATACATCCGGGATATGTTCTGAGTAATGATGACTACTATCTACTGAGTCAGTAATAAGTCAGTAATTACTGAGGAATTATTAGGTAGTTTAGTAAGGATTTTATGTGGCTAGTGGCTCGAAGTCCTTCTGATTTTATATGATTCTCTACTCCGTGTATAAGATCCTCTATGATACTATAGATAGTGTTGAAGTGATGTCGCTCTGCAGCTGTGACCATGTGGCTACCC
>Ga0157368_1000905_pt1 | contig 13281 bp, 13 predicted proteins | sample AttbisABBM3_FD_113146 | JGI IMG/M metagenome (GOLD analysis project Ga0157368, IMG submission 113146) | Fungus gardens microbial communities from leaf cutter ant in Botucatu, State of São Paulo, Brazil - Atta bisphaerica ABBM3 | ecosystem: Host-associated > Fungi > Mycelium > Unclassified ...
TCAAAGTTGCTACTCTCGTTGCAACGTCCACTTGTTCATCACCGTAGGAGCTTGCCTGAGATATTGAGGACACCAAAGAAACGGCATCATCCTCGCGATCTTCGTGATGGGCTAGCTGCTCCTAAGATTCATCAATCAGGATCTCAGCTTGTGTAATTTCATGCCATATTGTACCTGACTGAAGGTGGATAAGAACTTAAGAACTTGTACAATCATGTCATTGTAATCCTACTACTATACCACAACCAGCAACTCATCACTTATCTACATAATGTCCCATCTCACGCCTCTGCTCATCCTAACTTAGACAATCATCCAGAATGCACATCATCTATCACTCATGGAGCTCTATGAGACTGATCAACCATCACAGAGGCTGAAGTAGCATTCAAAACTGTTGAAGTTCTACTAAGTGAGTTCATCTAAGCAAGTTCTTAGAGAACCAACTGGTAGAATCTCAACAGTTCTTAATGCTGTCTCAACTTCTGTGATAACTTGATCAATCTAGAAGAGCCCTACAAGCAATTGATCATATTTTTTTTGAACAATCATCCAAGTTAGGATGAGTAGAGATGAGGAATAGAACATTATAGTAAATAAGTTACTAGTTGAGTTTTTATTTGTGCAAGTTTCCACACACAATGCCAATTACAAAATTGGATTAGTACCAAATTGATGATTAATAGCTAAAAACTGCCTTTCTCATTTATGATGTAACAGGGCAATTTGGCCCTATATACACACTTCTTGTGATATCAAATTTGAAGTACCAATAATGACTGGACGGCATTTGGAATATCTGACCCAGTTGCATGGTGCAATCCTGGGCCCAAATTACGCTCTATTTGGCTGGTATACATTCCTAGTGTGAATAACAGTGAAGACTCTATATGGAAGCAGCAGGAGGCATCTATGACTTGTTCTTGAACATTTTTTGGATGGCAGCAGTCGAGTATGACTTGGGACGCTCGAGAGCTAAAGGAAATGACTAAGTCCATGAATGATGGGCAAAAGTATCAATCCAAACTCACGAGCACCGAGGGCACGATCCCAGATGAGCTGAGCGGAAACACCAAAAGCACGAGAGACACCAAAGAGAACGGTGTAGTACTGCATCTGGGTCAGACCGTAATGAGTGAGGAGAACACCCGAATGAGCATCGACGTTGGGCCAGGGGTTCTTGGCCTTGCCAGCCTACACGATGTGACGGATAATGAGAGCCCGAAGAAATTTTTATGAAATGGTCCGACCTACCTCGAGGAGGATATCAGGAACGAGTTTGTAAATCTGGCCGACGAGCTTAAAGTTTTTGTCATCAGGGAGGTGCTTGAGAGCAAATTCACGCTGAGCAGTGTAGCGAGGGTCGGTCTTTCTCAAGACGGCATGGCCATAACCAGGGACGACCTGGCCGGCCTTGAGAGTGGACCAGATATAATCTTTGACTTCCTGATCAGAAGGTTCCTCGCCAATCTTGGCTTGCATCTTGCGAAGCCAGACAAGAACCTCCTGGTTGGCAAGACCGTGAAGAGGGCCAGCAAGACCGTTGAGAGCGGCACCATAAGCGAGGAAGGGATCGGAGAGAGCGGAACCGACAAGTTTGCCAGTGTGAGCGGAGACATTACCACCCTCATGATCACTGGATGCAAGGTGAGTGGGATGACAAGGAGAGGGCCCTGAGGAGGGATCAAACGGACCTGTGGATGGTGAGGTAAAGACGAAGGAGCTCGACAAAGGCGGGGGTCTCGCTAAAGCCAAGGAGGTGGGCAAGATTCCAAGAGTAGTCCTTGTCAGCATCAATCGAGGGGAGTTTGCCGAGCCCATAAACATTGCGGTAGATGCGGGCAGCAAGGTTGGGTAGTTTGGCGATAAGATCCATAGAGTCCTCGAAGGTAGGGCCCCAGTAGTCCTTCTTGTTCATACCGTCCTGATAGGCCTTGGCAAAGGCAGAACCATGGTTGAGCTAGAAAGGGGTGGGGGTGAGCAAGGAGGATTGAGATGGCAGCATGTGAGGATGTGACAGACGGCGGTGACGGCTAGACTGAACTGGCTCATGGGGTGGAGGTTGGGAGGGCATCGGTCAAGGATCTCCTCGACAAAGGAGGGAATGGAGGCACGAGCAGCCCAGTCCCTGGACAGCTCGGCGACCTGATCCTGGGTGGGGACTTCACCAGTGACTAGGAGCCAAAAGAGACCCTCTGGAAGGGGTTCCTGGCCACCAGGGGCCTTTGGGAGCTCTTTTTGGATATCGGGGATGGTTTTACCGCGGAAGCGGATACCTTCCTCTGAGATAGGGAGGTGAGGGACTGGGAAAGCAGATGTTGGCAAGAGGTGACGTACCAGGGTCGAGAACGGAACCATCCCAGATGAGGGCAGGAAGGCCACGCATGCCACTATGAGATGGGTCAGAGAGGGAGGAAATAGTAATTGGTGATGATGTACTTGCCCGTAGAGCTGGTCGACCTGGACAGGAGCAAAGGTTTTGTTTCCGTGGGCAGCGCGAGTGGCTTTGACCTGAAAAACAGGTGGTTGAGAGAAAGCAGGAGAGAGAGAGAGAGAGAGAGAGAAAGGACTACAATTTCGAGTTGTTCGGGGATGAGTTTGGCGACGCGCTCCTTGAGGGAGGTAGAAGCGTAACGGACACTGGCAAAGCGTAGTGGGAGAATACGGGACTGTTAAGGGATGAGTGAGGAATGAACAGGAGAGACAAGACAAGACCTACGGCAGCCAACATGATGATGGTATGGTTAGAGAAAAGAGAAATTTAGAAATGGGACAAGCCGGAAGGGCAGACACGTGACTTTGTTTTTACAGCCATGGCGCTGCTGCCTCAGGTGAGTAGTGTGGTTGTTTGGTGGTGGTGGATTGCTGAACAGAGAACAGAAAAAACATTATCGACAGCGCGCACATGCGAATCCCTTCTCGGACCACACACTCGCGTACCCGGCGAGTCCGGGGGAGATGGAGTGGGAGGCGGCGTTTGCGGGCGGCGGGGCGGCGGAGTGGGCGGACATTGGGTGCGGGTTCGGAGGGTTGCTGGTGGAGCTCGGGCGGCAGTTTCCGGAGCGGCGTGTGGTGGGACTGGAGTTGAGGGTGCAGGTAGCAGCGTATGTCGGGGACCGGATTGCTGCGTTGCGGGTGGCCGAGCCCGGGAGATTTGGCAACATCGGCGTGCTACGGACCAATGCGATGCGTTTTCTGCCGAATATCTTTGCAAAACATTCTCTTTCGGCGCTGTTTTTTCTGTTTCCGGACCCTCATTTCAAGGCCCGCAAACACAAGGCCCGCATCATCTCACCCACCCTCCTCGCCGAGTATGCCTACGTCCTGCGCACCGGCGGCATCGTCTACACCATCACAGACGTCGAGGACCTCCATCTCTGGATGCTCACCCATCTCTCCCAGTTTCCTCTCTTTGAGCACGTCGACCCCGACGTCCTCCGTACAGAGGGCCACGGCCCCGTCCTCGACGCCGTCTGCTCCAGCACAGAAGAGGGCATCAAGGTCGACCGCAACGGTGGCAAAAAATGGCTTGCCTGTTTCCGTCGTATTGATGTGATGTGACGTTGTACTACGGTATATGTATATAATGCATCCCGAGGTTATGTTGAGGTTATGTTATCGTTATGTTATCATATCATGTCATGCATCGTTCCATCACTGCTGCCTTCATTTCCTTGTGTACCACCTTCCCTGCTTCTCCTGCCAGCCTGAAAATCTCTTCAAATCGCTCCACGTTCAACCGGGTCTCCATGGTCACCAGGACTACCTTGCCCGTCTTGGGCATCGTCGCCACCGTCACATGCGGCACGTCGTTCTCCTCCAGCGTCGTCAGATCGAGGATGGCAGAACTCGAGTGCACGCCTCCTGTTACCGCACACACAAAATCCAGCATTGGAATCCCTGCCCCGATCAGCGCCAGTGTTGTCCCGTTGAGACATGCCTGAAGTAGTCCCCCATCTTGTTGTAGCACTGTAATATACACATCAATTTCCGAGCGAGGATACAGTTCAGTCTGAACCACCGCTTCAAACGTAGACTTGATGGTTGCTGCCATCTCCAACACCCGCCTGACTACAATTCAATCCTTGTTCAGCAACTTTTCTTTCTGTTCCACTTACTTGTCCCCGCGCCCTCCTCTTCGTCGTTCCCCTGTGCTAAAAGCTGCCACTTGCACCTCCACATGAATATGAGCCCGGTTGTGTATCGTTTCCGACCTCGTTTTCGCTTCTCGTGGCCCGAACACCGACACCATAACTTCTGTAAGTCCGTGGTTGATAGTCGCAGATCCGTCAGCCTCCCCTTGCTGCCCCAGCTTCATCGTCATCTCTCGTAGCTCAAACTGACGCCTTCCATCAGACCGATACCCACCCTCATTCAAAATTTCCACTCGAGATCCCTATTTTCCGTAAGCCATCAGTGTGCAAAATATCAATATCATCATCACTGACCATGATCAAGGTGCTAAAATCGGAAATCGCCGTTTGATGTGTCTTTCTCTCCTTAACCATGGCCATCCCCGTCTTGCCAATGTCCATACTCGATACAGATCTCTATAAAGTATGCTCATACCCACTAACACCCATGATCAGATGTACTCAGTACTTGTAGTTAACAATGCAACAAGCCGTGCTTCACCACTTTCCAGACGTCCAAGCTTCCTACCGCTTCATCAATCGCAGTAACACCATCCACTTTTCTCGTAGATGCTTTCAGAATCTTCGTGCTTCCGTAGCGCGTCAGCCTATCCATATCCACCTATGATCTCCTCCATACTGATCTCCTCTTTACCAGTCTTTACCAACCTCACCCTCACTCCTTCAGAACGAATTTGGTTACAAACTCAATGCCCCTGGTTCTCCAAAGACTACCTTGATTATCTCTCCGCTTTCCGCTTCAAACCTGATCAAGTCTCCATTCAATTCATCCCGGCCCCCCAAGACACTTCAGTCGGTCAAATCGACATCCAAATCAAAGGTCCCTGGGCAGAAACCGTCCTCTGGGAAGTCCCTCTCATGGCCACCCTCAGCGAAACATATTTCCAGGTCGACAACACAGACTGGAACTATGATCACCAACAAGGTAGCATTATCGCAAACACTTCCCTAGTTCTGCCCCCCGCTTACACCTCTCAGACCTCGCATTTCAAAAAGGCAAAACATTACTCGAAGCTGGGTGTTCTTTCAGCGACTTTGGCACTCGACGACGCAGATCCTTCCATGCACAAGACCTGGTCATTCAAGCTCTTGCACGAGCCTCACAACAATTTTCCACTGGCCGCTTGAGCGGGACGAGTAATGTAAATTTCTCAAGCTCAGACATCTGAGCAAACACGCCTTCTCAAGTAGCATCCTTGTCTATAGGCTTATCTTGCATACAAATACAACCTCACTCCGATAGGCACTATAGCTCAGTACGTGTAATCTTAACCAACTACACCAGTGTTGCTTACGGTCGTTAGTGAATGGTTCATGGGTGTAGGTATTTCTCATGCCATCTTTTTACTTTGATCATAAAAGGAGTTGAGTAGACTGGCGCTTTGAGAGGATACGCACATGCCAACAATACCGCACTCCAACTCTGGGAAGAAGTTTATCCAAACGCTCCTAACCTACTCATAGCACTCACAGATACCTTCTCCACCCACGTTTTCTTTCGGGTGAGTGCAAAAACTCGTGCTCATACATTTCATTGCTTTTTAATTTTTCGCCTGCCAGGAAATTATTCAAAATCCAGAACGAATTACAAGTTGGACTGGATTACGCCAAGATTCGGGTGATCCATTCCTGTTTGCACTTCGCGTCAAAGAGACATATGAGAAACTTGGGATCAATTACCGTGAAAAACTCATCGTATTTTCCGATTCACTCGATATCGAGAAAGCAATCAACATTCAAGAAAAATGCAACCAACTCGGGTTCGAGAAAGGTATCTTCATTTTTTGATACAGAGTGACACATTTTCTGAGTTTCATTTATGCAGTTTCATTCGGTATTGGAACATTTCTCACCAACGATTTCTGCACGCTTTCGAGTGGATCAATAGAGAAGAACAAACCATTGAATATCGTTATCAAACTTAGCTCCGTAAATGGCCTCCCTTGTGTCAAAATTAGTGACGACTTGACCAAGGTCAATCTCTACCTCTGTCTCGCGCGCGCATCCACGACCTCTAACCACCTTGTAGAATACGGGGGACAAAGATATTGTGGATCGTATCAAACAAGATTTTGGCCTGGATGTAGTATAAATAACTCATGGACTCGTGGCGGATGCGATGGATAAGGCGACATGTACAACGCATCGCGGTTCCAAACCATTAGAGGAAGAAGACATAAGAAACATTTACACTGGACAAGAGTATGTTTGTTAGACAAGAAGTCGAAACTATCTACGATTGTAGAAACTCACTTTCCTGATAGTCAGCTGCTAAAAGTCTGTAAAAACCACATCCTAATTCAGTGGTTTCTACCAATGAAAAAAATACTTACAGTTCTAATACAATCTCTCGAGGAATACGTTCCATCAGCTCGTGTAGAGGAATATCCTCCCTAGGCCCAACTGTTTCATAATGCGACTTGAAGCTCATGTATTCAACCAACTTCTCAGCAATAATGGCTCTGTAGGACGATATGAAAAAGCCTGGGGGAGTTGAGTGTTCATGAATGCAAACCGTTGACCCGATGAACAAGTCTTTGTCATTGCCTCTGCGTAACTGCCTACCCGAAAAATTGTGATAACATACATTTCAAAGAAAAATCATGATGATACTTACTTTCTACATCTAACATCGCTTTCATAGTACCACTTGCCTTTGCGATGTTTCGACGGACAACGAATGAGAACCCGTCTGTGCTAGTGATACGAACCCAATCATTATCAGACATCTGTGACTAACCCTTTCTCAATAGGATTAGTGTCGAAAAGGATCCGTATATACACACCTCTGTGTTTTCAGATTGCATTGCAATATAACAGGGAATGAGACTTGTTGAACGTTGTTGATGCCAGGCTTATTAGCACCATCTCTTGAATCTTGAAAGATTGGTTCCCAACAACCCTTAGACCAACCGGCCTCAAAGATGACTTGAAAGAAAGAAGTAGAAAAGAAACGATACTGGATATAGCTAGCTCAGCAAAACCAGTACAGTTACGTTGATAAGTCCAGTCCACCAAATTCGGGTATATATATATTTAATTTGGATGGACGGCTACAAACTCTCAACCAACACTAACTTCTCAACTGCATCTGAATTCTGAAAATGTCCGATGTTCGTGCTCTATTACGTGCCAAACGCCAGGAAGCCCGTATATCTCATCCTCTAGCCTCTTACAACGCCTCGGGTCAACTCAAGTGTATCATCTGCGGTACCCTCGTCAAATTCGCGTCCGCATGGGAAGGTCATCTAGGGAGTAAAGCCCACAGAACACTTGTTGCCCGTATCAAAGAGGAAGAACGTTTACGAGATATGACACAGATGAAAGAAGAGGTCGCAGATACAACCCAAGAGGAAGAAGAAGAGATTCAACAGATGGATGTCGAGGACGAACAGGCGGGTCATAAACGCAAAGTCACGGATTCTGTTTCCGATGAAACTTCCACCTCTAAAAAACCGAAACTCGCAGTAGCAGGATTTCCTACAGATTTCTTCTCAGATCCTTCGAGCGCACCTGTTCTCGGTGACCATTCCGACACTGACGATGAGGGTCGAGAAGAGCCCGCTGCACCTGCAAAATCACTCTCAGCTATTGACCTCGAATACGAGAAATTTCAAAAGGAAGTTTCCCGGGTGTCAGATTTCCGCGAGACGTACGAACGGGCAACGGTCGTTGCCGAACCCGAGCTAGCACCTGAAGTTCCTGGAGGATTACCAGCTTCTGCCGAAGACAACTCTAAGGCGCAAGAAGGAAAGGAAGACGAAAAGCCAGAGCTTACGGAGGAGCAGAAACAGCAGCAAAAGGAGAATGAAGAGAAGGAGCTTATCATGGATCGGTTAATGGAGGAGGAGCGTGCTCAAGAAGAGGCAGATATGAAAGTGCAGATGATGAAAAATAGACTGGAGGCGTTCAAGAAACAGAGGGAGACAGCACGAGCAGCGAAGGCGGCTAAGAAAGCTTCATGGTAAGTTATATTATCCACTACACTGAATGTTTATGGTACATATAAATGATATCCCTAGACGCAATCAAGTTTCAATGGCACTCGTTTCGTCCTTTTTTTCCTCTGACAAACCCAGCCACTTTGACCAGTCCATTCCTTGCTTGTGAAACATCATAAGACCCATCATTACGGGAAGATACCACAAACTATGTTGAAACACCGTTCTTGCCTGCTTTTCGCCACCGAACCTCCACCACCTCCATGCCGCTCGAAGAGTAATAAAATTAGGAGGCAATGCCGTGAGTGCGAACGCCCAGGTTGTGAGACCAGATAAAGGGACCAGGACAGAGCAGATGGGAATGAGGAGGGTAGCATGCCGGAGGGACACGAGTGTATTTTTCGCAGGGTCGAGGACCGATAACATACGATATCCAGCTTGTGCATACGAACCTCGCACAACGTGTGAGAGTGAATTAAAATGCGGGAATTGCCAGCTAAAAAGCAGCATAAAAAGTGCTAAGGGTGCGAGTGGATTGTCGATGAACGATAAATCCAAGGCTGGTAAGTCGGGCGACATGAAGCTGGGAAGGAATAAATGGACTGGGTAGTCTACGCTCGGCCAGAGTTTGCCTCCGCAAGCTACCCAACCCATGAGAGGTGGTACAGCGCCAACGATGGCTCCGAGCCACGTATTCCATATTGAATGACGTTTCATCCATGTGTACACGCCTGCGTAAAGGGCGACATTGCCTGCACCAAGAATGGCTGTGGTGGGATTTACTGCTGTCCAGAGCAGAACTGGGCCAGCAATCCCCGTTATCGTGGCAAATACTGCTGCGCGTGTAGGAGGAATGGCTCTCCGACAAAGCGGACGATTGCGAGTTCTGGCCATCTGGGCATCAAACGGAACCTCTTGAAGCTGGTTGAGCGAATTTGCTGACGCCGAGCAGAGTGCTGTACCAATGGCAGTTGAGAACAGAATGGGCACCGTTGTTGGTAGAGGTGACAGTGCAACGCCTGACATGGCAGTGAGGACATTGAGGACGGTAAGTCTTGATTTGGAGAGCTCAAGGTAGACTTTTGCGGGGGTCGGCGCATCGAGTTTTTTGTACGCATCTTTTGGGAGAGAAATTGGATGATCTTCGATTGATTTCCTGTCGAGCCACTGAGTGTTATGAAAGAAAAAAGACGAGAATATAACAGTTGGTCTGCGAGCCTTCAGCGCAACGGCGATCATGGTACTGTTACAGGGGTCACGCATCCATACCCGAACCACCACCACCACCATCCCTATTGTAATTAGTGCTGGGTGTTCCACTGAGCACCTCTCATTAATCCCTTATCCCAACGTCAACCACTTCCGGTATCAGAAAATGGACATGTCAGCCCAGGAAAAAATATTCCATATTTGAGAAGATAGACCAACACAGTCACTTTGTCTGAATCTCATCTCTTTATGCTATTTGGTCAGCCCGACTTTCCAGCTTCCAAAGGTCAGAAAATTGAGTAGCATGTAGAGTAACTCTGCATAAATAATTATTTGGAATTTTTCCTAAGCTGATAGTATGTATATACTAGCTTAAGCAGTGTAGGTGTTTATCTCACATTGTTTCTTCACTGACTCCTCATTAATTCCTCAAGGATGGATGCCTTACACTTTTCTCATGGTTGTTAGGTATGTATCGTGTAGATACTTATCTGTATTCTTGTACTTTACCAATAGATTATCTTCTCTTCAATCATTCAGGTCTGAACTAAGCTTAAGATCATGAGATTTGGTAAAGTGACATGCTCACCTTGCAAAAGAAGTGTGCATAATGTCACTGATGACTATTACATAATGGTTAGGCCATTGAAGAACAAAACAAATAATTGTATTGTGATTAGGCTACTAAACAAATAACATTATTGAAGAATCAAGGCAAGGAGTAGAAATCTTAATGGAAAGTCTTAGACTAGAATTACTTGAACTCAGCTCATATTGCAACTTAGACAAAAACTTGGGGAAAAATGTAAAAAGTAATCATCTGGTCTCCAATATTTCTTATGTTTTATGAGTCAGCATCTTATATAATGATCACTAGATATAGATACTTATACAAGATATAAATATGAAACCTAACATTAAAAAAACTCTAATATATCCAATATGCTAGGTATTACAACTTAAGACTCAGAGTTAAGTTAAAAGAAGAACCTTGTATAGGGTTTACACAAGAGAACTTGATAAAGCTTCTAAGTACAATCTATTTACCTTATATACACTAGCTAATGGTCTATACTACACTAAACCTAGTCTATCCTAAAGAGCATGTGTTTGCCTTAAGATTAATATGTGTAATATATACTATATGACATTATTATTCTAGAACTTTTTATAATATTCTTTTGTAACACATAATTGTATCACTATAACTTGTGACTATGTCATGTGACATCACACTAACCCTAACCCTAAGTCCAAAATAATAAAGATAAATGAAAATGAGCAAAGAAATGAAAATAAATAAAGTTTATTATCTTTAACTCTGATACTAGAAATATTTAATAGAAGATGACAATCTATGAGATAACAATCATTTAATAAAGTTTATACATGAGAGTAGAAGTCTATAGTATTGTATAAAAAAAGAACAGATAAGATAGATAGACTTATCTGTAAAGAAATCTGCTACTTTGTTAAATCTCAAATTTCAAACACTTAATATTTGTTGCCAAACTTGTAAACTTTTTCTTTCTCTAGCTACAAATCTTGTAGAGTTTATCAAGTCAAATTTTGTTATATACCAAGTCTAACTGGCTGGAAAATACATCCCTATGGTAATATTGCTTCCTTAATGTCCCTAACAAGCCTGTCTTCTATAATGGCCATTCTTTTTGCAATATTTTTCTGTAATAGTAATATAACAATCTGGATATCCAATCTTCTATGATAAGAATACTCCTATCTGACTCAGTCTTTTATGAAAGAGTCTTTCTATCTTATTTCTATCAGTGTCTTACCACTAAAACCTCTACTCAGAGTGATAGGGGCTATACTACTAAAACCTTGAGCATCTCCTATATCTTCTACTCATATATAAGACTAGTAATTACACTGTAATTTTCTAGTCTGATAATTGATGAAAATAATTCTTATTGAACTCAATCTCTAGTGTTCAATGGTGGCACACCAATCAGCACTCACTCTCATCTTAGACTTCATTCATTTATCCAAAGTTGCAACTACATGATAGATAGACAGTGTAATATATAAGCTGAAGCTAAGATTATTCCACAAGTTCATATTACTAAGCACAGAGTTTATACACTCTGTATATCTCCAAGTCAACTCTAAGGACTTTTATTTCCTAGTATGAACCATGTCTGACATCTTTACTATCTTAGTATTTGGGACTTAGTATTAGTGTTATAGTATAATGACTGTTACAAGTTGGTCACATATGTCACTGTCACTATTACATAATCACATAATATAAGAGAAATATATAGAAGGTTTTAAAATAATAATATTATACAATATATTTTTCACATGTTTGTTAGAGTTGAAGATAATGGACTTGGTTTATTTTATTTTTCTCTCTCATTTTCATTTTTCTTTTCCATTTATTTTCTTATTTTGAACTTAAGATTAAAGTATAGTATGATATTATGTCAGTCATATATATTATAGTCACATGATCATATAACACATAGAAGAATATAGAAGATTTTGAAACAATAACTTTATATAGTATGTTCATTATATATTGATCTTATAAATAATACATAGCCTTTAGAGTAGGTTAGTATTAATCTTACACAGATCAACTAGCTAGAGTAAATATTTTGTACTAGGAACTCTATTGAATTCTCTTATATTAATCCAATATAAGGTTTATCTTTTACTTAGTTTAGTATGAACTATTAACCTAGTATATATAAGGCAGACAACTTTGTACTAGAAACTTTATTGAGTTCTTTTATATTAATTTAATATAAGGTTTCTCTTTTGCTCTTACTTAAGCTTAAGTTGTAACACTCAGTTTCTAAACTCCTTCAGATACTGTTTTTAAATTCTAATCTGGTTATATCTAATCTAACCTATAAATAACATTTATCTCCTTATCTAGTATAAATTAACTCTGTTTATTCTATATTGATTACTTTTTGAACATTTTTGCTAGATTTCCATCTGTTATAATTTTAAACTTGGCTCAAGTTACAACTTGGACAAAGACTTGAGTCAAAGAGAAGAGAATAATCAATTAGTAAAGTGTAAAAATACAAGCTTATATCTATATACCTACTAACCATAAGAAAAGTAGTAGGTATCTTTGAGGAATAGAGTAAGAAAAGCATAAAAGAACATAAAGAGATCTCTACTACTGTATAAGATACTGACTGATACTACATGAGGAAAATACAAGGTATAATAATTATGGGTTATATATAAAACAAACTCCAACATATGTCCAAGATATATCTAGTATGAGGCAAATATGTAAAATATAAGGTATAATCATTTGTAACATCATCTCTACATCTGAAAACTACTTAGATCCAGGATAATTTGCTTATAGTCTTTATTTTCCTAAACATTATCTTAGGTAAAGTACTTAGTGTATAAGTTAGATAATTACTATCACGGTCTAAACTCTAAGCCATGTTCATCTTCAATATAGTTATTTTGGTATCAAAATACTATGGTTATTTGCATCAAAACTCCACTAGTATTTTGTCTTTTATAATAGACTTATTTTCATTATGAAACTCTACAGTTATTTGGCTTTATTTGCATCAAACTTCATAGTTATTTGTACTTGTTTTTATCATTTTTTATAGCAGACTTATTCTTTCTTTAACTCTATAAATTCTTAAACTTTTATATAGAGTTTTCTCTTTTATATAACTCTACAAATCCTTAGACTTTTATAGAGTTTTCTTCTATCCAACCTGAACTTCTTTTAGTATTTCACCACTGAAAAATATACTTAGAGCTCTGCTTAATTTAATTACTTCTTTATTTTTCTTCATATATTTAAGGCTAGTAGTTACTCTATAATAGCTAGTCTGATAATTGACTAAAGTTAACACCAAACTCCAAATGTTAATAGTAACATACTTTCTTCTATTCCTATAACTTCTAATTCTACCTTCCAAGATTTTCTTCTAAAATTGTAATCTTATAGTTAGTAAAAGACA
>Ga0157368_1000908_pt1 | contig 13268 bp, 13 predicted proteins | sample AttbisABBM3_FD_113146 | JGI IMG/M metagenome (GOLD analysis project Ga0157368, IMG submission 113146) | Fungus gardens microbial communities from leaf cutter ant in Botucatu, State of São Paulo, Brazil - Atta bisphaerica ABBM3 | ecosystem: Host-associated > Fungi > Mycelium > Unclassified ...
CTCCTGGATCATCACCGCGGTCTGCTGCACCCCTTGCGAGAGGTCGGCGATGGAGTGGCTGACGAGCTCCACCGCTTGCTGGCCAGCGCCGGCCAGGCGGTCGGCTTCCCGGGACTGGTCGCGGGTGCCGGCGGCGTGTTCGGCGATCTGCTGCACGGTGACGCTCATCTCGTTGATCGCGGTGGCGGCCTGGTCGGTCTCATGCTGTTGATCGTGCATGCCGCCGCGTACGCCCTGCATGCCGTTGGCCAGGCGGCCGGCGCCTTCGTCGAGGCGCGCGGCGCTGGCGGCCACGGTGCCGACGACGCGGGTGTAGCTGTCCTGCATGGCATTGAAGGCCTGGGTCATCTGTCCGACCTCGTCGCGCCCGCGCACCTCGACCCGGGCGGTGAGATCGCCATCGCGTTCCACCCGCAGCATGGTGTCCTTGAGTCTTTGCAGATTGCCGAGAATGAAGCGGATCAAGAGTTGCGAGGCCACCAGCAGCACCAGCATCAGCACGGCTACGGCGAGGGCGTATTCCGGGGCGCGGGCCAGGAAGACCTCGCCGAAAGTCGGGGCGCTGAGGTTGGCGGCCGCTTCACCCACGGCGGCCTTGACCGCCTTGAGCTGCTCAGCGCGCCCCGCGACTTCCCGCTGCATGGCGAACAGCACCAGCAAGAGACTGGTGACGAAGGCGACGGCATTGACCGCCCAGAACTTGTACTTGAGGGAGATATCGCGCAGCCAGGCGAACATAGTAGGGGCATCCAGTCGGCGGGGCCGTACAGCCTGACAGGCCGAGGCAACCCGGATCTTGACTGGCGTCAACGTCCTGCGAACAGGGGCGCAACGCCGTGGAACAAGCCCAGAGGTTAACGGCACTCAACCGTATGACTTTAGGCCGCTCGCACCCCGGCGACCGGGTCAGGCCTCGTTCCGCTCCGCGTTGGGCAGCTCCGGCAGAGCGAAGAAGGCACGGGCGGTAGCGGTGGTGTGCAGAGCGGTCTGCTCGGGTGTCTCGCCACGCAGCCGGGCCACGGTGCGCAGGATTTCCGGCAGGAAAGCCGGTTCGTTGTGACCGTGGCGCGGCTTGGGTCTGAGGGTACGCGGCAGCAGGTAGGGCGCGTCGGTCTCCAGCATCAGCCGGCCGACCGGGATCTGCCCGACCAGCTCGTGCAGGTGCAGGCCGCGGCGTTCGTCGCAGATCCAGCCGGTGATTCCCAGGTGCAGGTCGAGATCCAGATAGCCATAGAGCGCCTTGCGCTCGCCAGTGAAGCAATGCACCACGGCGGCCGGCAGGTGGTCGCGATAATCGCGCAGGATCGCCAGCATCCGCTCGCTGGCATCGCGCTCGTGGAGGAACACCGGCCGGCACAGCTCGGCGGCCAGCGCCAGTTGCTCTTCGAAGCAGCGCTCCTGCTGCGGCCGCGGGGTGAAGTCGCGGTTGAAGTCCAGGCCACATTCACCCAGGGCGCGCACCTTGGGCTGGCTGGCCAGGTCACGCAGGGTCTTGGCGGCAGCGGCATTCCAGGTCGAGGCCTCGTGGGGATGGACCCCGGCGGTGCTGAACAGCGCCTCGCCGGCGTCCAGGCGCAGGCAGAGATTGAGGGCGTTCTCGCTGTCCTCCAGAGTGGTGCCGGTGAGCACCAGTTGCACCACCCCGGCGGCCTGGGCCCGCTCGACTACCGCGTCCACCTCCTTGAGCAGACTGGGGTGGGTGAGGTTGACGCCGATGTCGATCAATTGCATGGTGCAGGCCTTCTACAAACGCTAATTCCTTCATTCTATCCATAGTCCGGGTGCTATCGGCGTTGTCCCGGCCAGGTCAGGAGTCCTGGATGCCGTTTCGCTTCACGCTCGTCGTCCTGGGCTGCCTGCTCGCCTGTTCCGCCCAGGCCCGCCTGGGTGCCTTGCCGCCCGAGGCGCCGCGCCACGTCGCGGCGCGTGACCTGGCCGCCATCGAGCGGGCCGGCGAGTTGCGCGTGCTGGTCAACCAGAGTCGCCACAGTTCCGGGGAGTGGAACGGCCAGGCGCTGGGCGTCGAGTATCGCCGGCTGCAGGCCTTCGCCCACTATCTGCAGCAGCCGGGCGGGCGGCAGCTGCGCCTGGTGTTCGTCCCCAAGGCCAAGGAGGATTTGCTGCCGGCCTTGCAACGTGGCGAGGGCGACCTGGTGGCGCCGGGGGAAACTCTCCTGCCGCCCGCGCGCTCGGCGCTGATCGCCGCACCGGTGGCGGCGCCGGCCAATTTGGTGGTGGTGGGCGGTCGCGGCCAGCGTCTGCCGCGGCATCTGGAGCAGCTGGCTGGTCGCCGGGTGGTGTTGCCCCTGGGCAGCGCGGCCGGTCCGGCGCTGGCGCGACTCAACGCCCAGCTGGAAAGGCGCCGGCTGCGTCCGATCCAGATCGAGTGGGCCGATCCGACCCTGGCGGTTGAGGATGTCCTGGAGCTGACCCAGGCCGGCATCTATCCGCTCACGGTCGTCGAATCCGGCCTGGCCCATCGCTGGGCGCGGGTGCTGCCTCGCCTGCGGGTGGCCGATCGCCTGGTGGTAGCCCACGATCAAGCGCAGCTCTGGTACCTGCGCCCGCCGGCGCACCAGCTCGCCGAACGGGTACGCAATTTCGCCCGGCAACCCCAGGCGCGCGATGACGACCAGGCCTTCCGCCAGGCCTACGCGCGTCGCTATCAGGTGCGTAATCCCTTGCTGGGCAACGAGCGGCGGCGCCTGGCCCAGGTCCGGCCGCTGTTGCAGCGCTACGCCAAGGCCTACGACTTCGACTGGCTGACCCTGGCGGCCATGGCCTACAAGGAATCCGGCCTCGATCCCCACGCCCGCGGCGCCGGCCGCGCGGCGGGGCTGCTGCAGATCACCCCGCGGGCGGCACGCAGCGTCGGGGTGCGCGACATCCATTCCGCCGAGGGCAACGTCAAGGCCGCCGCTCGCTATCTGGCGCGGCTGCGCCGGGAGTTCTTCTCTAGCCCGCGGCTGAACGAGCGCGAGCGCCGTGCCTTCATCCTGGCGGCCTACAACCTTGGCCCGGAACGGGTCCAGGCGCTACGCGCCAAAGCGCGCCGGCAGGGGCTGGACGGCGACCGCTGGTTCTTCCAGGTCGAGCGCGTCGCCGCCGAAGAGGTGGGCATCGGGGTGGTCAACTATGTCGCCAGCGTCAACAAGTACCGCGTGGCCTTCAGCCTTGAGCGTACCCAGCTCGAAGCGCCCACCGTGGCCGACACGACGACCACCGCGCGGCGTGGAGATGACGGCTGAAGCCCGCTTGACAGGGCGACTGGGGCCTCCCTAGGATGATCCCGCGCCGATTTAAACAGCAACTTGCGGGGCGCTTTCAAATACCGCTAAAGCGCTGGACGGAACAGGCCTCGTACTACCGCCCAGCTGGACCTACGAGGCGGAATCTCGTCCATGCTTCCTCTCCCGCTACGCCTTACCCCGTTGACCCAGGGCAAGCTCGCCTGTCATCCCGCCATCCTGCTCGGCGGCCCCGACCAGCCCACCCTGCTGCGCTATCTCGAAGGCTGGCCCAAGCGCTGGCCTCATAGCCGTACCCTGCAGATCCGTTTCGCCAGTCAGACCGAGCAGTTGCGCGGCTTCGGCGATGACAGCTTCGATTTCGCGGTGGTGCAGTCACCTGGCCGGGCGGGTCTCGAACCCCTGGTGCGGGAGTTGACCCGGGTGGCGCGGCAGGGGGTGATCACCCGGCGGCGCTAGCTCGCGTCTTCCGGATAGGCGATCTCGACGATATACCAGCGCTGCTCGCCCGCCGGCGTCTGCAGGCGGACCTCGGCGTCCAGCGCCTTGCCCACCATGGCCCGCGCCAAGGGCGAGTCGATGCTGATGAGGTTCTGCTTGAGGTCCAGTTCGTCCGGGCCGACGATGCGATAGCGCACCTCGGCGCCTGCCTCGTCTTCCAGGGTGACCCAGGCGCCGAAATAGACCTTGCCCGGATCGGCCGGTCGCTCGCGGATCACCTTGAGATTCTCCAGGCGCTTGCGCAGGAAGCGCACCCGGCTGTCGATCTCGCGCAGCATCTTCTTGCCGTAGATGTACTCGGCGTTTTCCGAGCGATCGCCCAGGGCCGCTGCCTCGCTCACCGCCTGGGTGACCTGGGGGCGACGCACGTTCCAGAGTTCGTGGAGTTCGGCGCGCAGCCGGGCTTCGCCGGCGGGCGTGATCAGGGGCGTGCCGGCGGTGCGCGGCGGACGGTAACGACTCATGGATCAGCTTTCTCTCAGGATCAGTAACGGACTGGCGGTGATGGCCCGCCGCGTGCCCAGCAGCCCCGCCGCGCCGACCAGCAAGGCGCCCAGCACCGGCAAGAGCAGCAGCCAGGGATGGGGTTGCCAGGCGAGGTCGAAGGCCAGCCGGTAGAGCAGGGCGCTGACGATCTCGCAACCGAGCGCCGCGAGCAAGCCGCTGGCGCCGCCGAGCAGGATGAATTCGGTGCGCCGCGCCCTTTGCAGCAACTCCCGCCGGGCGCCCAGGGCGCGCAGCAGGGCACCCTGGCGGATACGCTCGTCCAGGGTCGCCTGCAGGCCGGCCAGCAGCACGGCGATGCCGGCGGCCAGCACGAACAGCAGCACGAACTCCACTGCCACGCTGACCTGGCGCAGGATGCTGCGCAGCTGGTCGAGCAGGGCGTCGATGGGCAGCAGCGTCACCGCCGGGAATTGCCGGGCCAGGGCCAGCAACTCGCGGTCGTGACCGGGCGGCAGATAGAAGCTGCCCAGGTAGGTGACCGGCACCCCCTCGAGGGCGCCCGGCGCGAAGATCACGAAGAAGTTGGGCTGGAAATTGTCCCAGCTCACCTGGCGCAGGCTGGTGATCCGCGCCTCGATCTGCCGGTCGCCGATGACGAAGCCGAGGGTATCGCCCAGGCCGACGCCGAGACTGCGCGCCAGCTCGCTTTCCAGCGAGACGCCTGGCAGCTCGCCCGCCGGCACGGTCTCCCAGCATTGGCCGGCCTCCAGGCGGTTGCCCGCCGGCAGCCCTGCCGACCAAGTCAGGTTGAGATCGCGCCGGGTCGCCCGACCGCCGCGGGAATCGTCTTCCAGGCCTTCCTGGGCCGGATGGCCCTTCACCGTGACCAGGCGCCCCTGGACGATGGGGTAGAGCGGACTGGCATGAGGCGAGAGGGTCGCGACCGCCTGGGCAAAGGCCTGGCGTTCGTCCGGCAACACATTGAGCGCGAAATGATTGGGCGCCTCGGCCGGTAGCTGCGCCTGCCAACGCTCCAGCAACTCGCCGCGCAAGAGCACCACCAGACTCATGGCCAGCAGGATCAGGCCGAAGGCCAGGGTCTGGCCCACCGCCGCCAGCGGATGGCGCAGCAATTGGCCCAGGCCCAGCCGCCAGGCCAGGGGCGCGCCCTGCATGACCCGCTGCAAGCCGCGCAGCGCCAGGTAGAGCAGACTGCCGAACAGCAGGCCGGCCAGCAGGCCGCCGACCAGCAGCGCCAGGGTCAGACGCAGGTCCAGCGACAGCCGCCACATGATCAGGCCCAGGGCGAGCAAGGCGCAGCCATAGACCAGCCAGGTCCGCAGCGGCACCGGTTGCAGATCGCTGCGCAACACCCGCAACGGCGGTACCCGGCCCAGGGCGGCCAGGGGCGGCAGGGCGAAGCCGACCAGGGCGACCAGCCCGGTACCCATGCCGGCCAGCGCCGGGCCGATCCCGGCTGCTGGCAGGCGCGCCGGCAGCAAGCCATGCAAGAGCTGGAATAGCACCAATTGCGCCAGCCAGCCGAGCAGGGCGCCGAGTAGGCTGGCGGCCAGGCCCAGCAGCCCGAGTTGCAGGCCGTAGAGCAGCAGGGCGTCGCGGCGGGTCAGGCCGAGGCAGCGCAGCAGGGCGCTGGCATCGAAGCGCCGCGTGGCGAAGCGATTGGCCGATAGCGCTATCGCCACGCCGGCCAGCACCACCGCCACCAGGCTGGCCAGGCCGAGATAACGTTGGGCACGCTCCAGGGCATTGCCCAGTTGCCGATTGCCGTCGCCGGGCCCCTCGAAGCGTTGGTTGGCGGCGAGATCTGGCGTTAGGGCCTGACGGTAGGCCGCCAGAGTCGCCGGTTCGCCGCGCCAGAGTTCGCGGTAGCGTACCCGGCTGCCGGGCTGGATGACGTCGGTGGCGGCCACGTCGTCGAGATTGATCAGTACTCGAGGTGTCAGGCTGTAGAAGTCGCCGGCCCGATCCGGCTCGGAGGTGAGCACCCGGGTGATGGTGAGGGCCTTGCGCCCTATGTCGAGGCGGTCACCGATCCGTGCATCCAGCGCCAGCAACAGTCGTGATTCTACCCAGGCCTCGCCGGGTGCCGGCGCGCCGCCCGGCTGGTCGGGAACGTCCGGCGCCGCGGCGCTACGCACCTCGCCACGCAGGGGAAAGTTCGCCTGGACCGCCTTGACGCTGGCCAGTTGCAGGGCCTCGGCGCCCGCCGCCATGGTGCTGAACGTGAGGGTACGGCTGTGCGCGAGGCCGAGCCGCAGGCCGGCCGCTACCTGTTCGGGGCGTGCCGGCTCGCTACCCAGCAGGACCAGGTCGGCAGCGAGGAATTCGCTGGCGCGAGTCGTCATGCCTGCACCCAGGCGCGTGGTGAAATAGCCGATGGCGACGCTGGCGGCCACGGCCACCACCAGGGCCAGGCAGAGCATGCGGATTTCACCCGCGCGCAACTCGCGCAGGGTCTGGCGCCACGCCAGTAGGAACAGCCGCGCGAGCGGTAGGCCGGTGCCGCTCATGCCGCGACCTGCCGGCCGCCTTCTAGGCGCAACTGACGAGCGCAGCGGGCCGCCAGGCGCTCGTCGTGGGTCACCAGGACCAGCGTCGTGCCTCTTTCCCGGTTGAGTTCGAACAGCAGATCGCTGATATGGGCACCGGTGCGGCTATCGAGATTGCCGGTGGGTTCGTCGGCGAAGAGGATGCTCGGCCGCGGCGCGAAGGCCCGGGCCAGGGCCACCCGTTGCTGCTCGCCGCCGGAGAGCTGGCGCGGATAGTGACGCAGCCGCTCACCCAGGCCGACCCGCTCCAGCAAGGCCATGGCCTGCTCGCGGGCTTGCCGTGCACCCTCCAGCTCCAGCGGCAGCATCACGTTCTCCAGCGCCGTGAGACTGTCGAGCAACTGGAAGGACTGGAAGACAAAGCCCACCCGCTCGGCGCGCAGGCGGGCACGGGCGTCTTCGTCGAGGGTGCTCAGGCGCTGGCCGGCGAGTTCCACCTCGCCCGAACTGGGCAGGTCGAGGCCGGCCAGCAGGCCGAGCAGGGTGGATTTGCCGGAACCTGAGCTACCGATGATGGCCAAACTGTCGCCGGCCGCAACGTCCAGGTCCAGGGCCTGGAGGATCGGCAAGGCGCCTTCCGCGCCGGTGACGACCTTGCTAAGGTCTCGTGCCCGCAAAATGACTTCGCTCATGAGGTATCCAATGCCGTATCCGAAGGGCCCGCATGCGGGCGGCTGTGGCGAGTTAGAGTCAAAAATCGCGCCGAAGTCCAGCCTACCTTTGCGGCAAGGCATTGCCTGGCTGCTGGCGCTGGCCTGTCTGGCGCTGACGCCGCTGGCGATGGCGCGCACCCTGCTGGTGGTGGGCGATAGCATCAGCGCCGGTTACGGCCTCGCTGACGGCCAGGGCTGGGTGCGCTTGCTCGAACGGCGCTTGCAGGAGCAGCAGAGCGACTACCAGGTGGTGAACGCCTCCATCAGCGGCGACACCACGGCTGGTGGCCTGGCGCGCTTGCCCCAGCTGCTGGCCGAGCACCGGCCAGAGGTGGTAGCCATCGAGCTGGGCGGCAACGACGGCCTGCGCGGTCAGCCGCTGGCACAGTTCCAACGCAATCTCACCGCTCTGGTGCAGCAGGCCAAGGCCAAGGGTGCCCGTGTCTTGCTGTTGGGGATGCGCTTGCCGCCCAACTACGGGCCGCGCTACACCGACGGCTTCGCCCAGGTCTACCAGGACGTGGCCAAGGCCGAGCAGGTGGCCCTGGTACCCTTCCTGCTCGAAGGGGTAGGGGGCGATCCAGCCTTCACGCAGCCGGATGGCATCCACCCACGGGCTAACGCCCAGCAGCGCCTGCTGGATAACGCCTGGCCGGAACTGCAGCGCGTGCTGCGCGACTGAACGCCGGACTTTTCCCCGGCAGGGCTTTCCGCTAAGGTTGCGCGCCCCACCGGTCCGGCCAATCGACCGCCTGGCGGAACCGCCCCTGGAGTATCCCGATGTCCCGCCTTACCCGGTCCATGCATGGTTATCAGCTGATCCAGCCCGATGCCCAGCTCGACCTGTTCGCCTGCCGCGAGGGGCGGGTCCATATCGTCGCTCGGCAACTGGAGCTGGGCTCGCCCACCGATCGCACCCTGTGCGGTACCTTCCTGCCGGCGCGACCGGCGTTACGGCCGCTGGACCACCAGGCGTTGCGCCAGAAGGCACTGTGTCCTGCCTGCATCCAGCGTTTGCAGGGGGCACGCCGCGGCTTGCCCAATCCGTTACAGGCCCTGTAAGCCTCTGCCAGAGGGGCAAACGGACGTGTACAATCCGCGCCTTCAACCTCTCTCGTTCCTTGCAAGGACTCACTCCATGTCGCCGCGTCTTTCGACCCTGGTCGGTTCCCTTTCGCTGTTTAGTCTGCTGAGCGCGGGTTCGGCGCGGGCACTGGAGTTGCCCCTGCCGCCCCCTGGTGAGGATGTGGTCGGTCAGGTGCAGGTCATCAAGGCCGCCTACAAGGACACCTTCGCCGATCTGGGTGAGAAGTACGATCTGGGTTACAACGAAATGGTCGCCGCCAACCCCGGCGTGGACGCCTGGTTGCCGGGTGCCGGTACCGAGATCGTCATCCCGACGCGTTTCATCCTGCCGCCCGGCCCGCGTGAAGGCATCGTCATCAACATCGCCGAATACCGCATGTACTACTACCCCAAGGGTGGTCACACGGTGTTCACCTATCCGCTGGGTATCGGCCGTGACGGCTGGGGTTCGCCGGTCGGCGTGGCCAAGGTGGTGGACAAGATCAAGGACCCGGCCTGGTATCCGCCGGAGTCCATTCGCGCCGAGCACGCCGCCGAAGGCGATCCGCTGCCCAAGGTGGTACCGCCCGGTCCGGACAATCCGCTGGGGCCCTACAAGATCCGCCTGACCATGCCGGGTTACCTGATCCACGGCTCGGACCGCAAGTTCGGTATCGGCACCCAGACCAGCCACGGCTGCTTCCGCATGTATAACTTCAACGTCACCGAGCTGGTGGGCATGCTGCCGATCGGCACCCCGGTGCGCATCATCGACGAGCCCTACAAGTTCGGCGTGAGCGAGGGCAAGCTCTACCTGGAGGCTCACCAGCCGGTCAACCTCAAGGGCGATCCGACCGAGATCGACCGCCAGGCCGCGGTGGTCAATGCGCTGATCAAGCGTGACGACCTGCTGCAAGCCAATAGCCTGGTGAACTGGGATACGGTGCGTGACACGGTGCAGAACCAGGACGGCCTGCCGGTGGAGATCGCCGTGCTGCCGGCTGGTACCGCTCCCGGTACCTTGGCAACGGCGCCTGCCAAGGCGATGTGAACCCTGCCGACGGCGTCCAGCTGGGCGCCCGTCGAGCAAGCAAACAAAAAGCCCGCCATCGAAATGGCGGGCTTTTTGTTTGCTCCGAGGAAGGCGACTGTTGCCATTCGCCTTCCTAGCCGAGACGCATCACTTGCGGCTGGCTTTTTCCAGCATACGCAGAGCGCGCTCGTTGGCTTCGTCAGCGGTCTGCTGAGCTTTCTGAGCGGCGGCCAGAGCCTCGTCGGCGTGGCGGTAGGCTTCGTCAGCACGAGCTTGAGCGCGGGCAGCGGCGTCTTCGGTAGCGGTCAGGCGGGCTTCGCTTTCTTTGTTAGCGGTGCTGCAACCAGTGGCCAGAGCAGCAGCCAGAGCCAGAGCAGAAAATTTCAGAGCGTTGTTCATCGTAAACCCCTTGAGGTAGACATCCTGTTTTTAAGATCAATTTCCCAGTTGGAAAATTGCGGCTACATACTACTCATTACCGGTGGTAAGTAAACTGAGTGGACCCGCTGAGGAAAGAATTTTTGCGGAAATTCTGCTCCTTTGCCTCGTGCGTGCGTTCAGAATGGGCTCAACCGGTAGCGGCAACGGCTTGGATAGTCGAAAACCACGAACGTTTCAACACGTTAGAGAATGGGCGAAAGATGTCAAGCACTGCCTTTGGCTGCGTTTGCCTGACGAGCCTTGATATAGTGCTGCCATGGTGCGACGGCTGGCCAGAACCTGCATCCTCCAGCGGGGTCTGACGCGCTAAGGCTCAGTCCCGCACAGGAGAGGTGCGTCCCCGTCTTCGGGTATCCTCGATAACAATGGATAAGGCGGAGCCAAACCGCCAAGGAGTAGTAGTCATGAACGAATCCCTGCGCGTGGAACACGATGAGGCCAATCATCAATTCCACCTTTCCGTCGATGGACAGCGCGCTTATCTCGCCTACATGGATCTGGGCAAGCAGACCATGGATTTCTACCGTACCTTCGTCCCTGACGCCTTGCGCGGGCGTGGCCTGGCCGCACGGCTGACCGAGCACGCCCTGAACTATGCCGAGAGCCGCGGCTACAGCGTCATTCCCTCTTGTTCCTACGTGGAGCACTACCTGGAACGCCGCGGGCAGGTGACCCCCCTGGCCTGACAGGCCGCACCATGAAAAACGCCGGGCTGAGCCCGGCGTTTTCGTTTGCGCATGACGCTCAGTCGCGATTGCGCCGCGGCAGCACGTCCTTCAGCTTGCGATGCATGTCGAGAATGCTCTTCTCGGTCATGGCCCAATCGATGCAGGCGTCGGTCACCGATACCCCGTATTGCAATTGCGACAGATCCGCCGGAATCGGCTGGTTGCCGAAGCCCAAGTGGCTTTCCACCATCAGACCGACGATGGAGTTGTTGCCCTCGACGATCTGGTTGGCGACGTTGTCCATCACCAGCGGCTGCAGGGCGGCGTCCTTATTGGAATTGGCGTGGCTGCAGTCGACCATGATGTTCGGCTTGACCTTGGCCTTGACCAGCGCCTGCTCGCACAGGGTGACGCTGACCGAATCGTAATTGGGTTTGCCGTTGCCGCCGCGCAGCACCACGTGGCCGTAGGCATTGCCCTTGGTCATCACCACCGAGACCTGGCCGCGCTGGTCGATACCCAGGAAGCGGTGCGGGCTGGAGACCGATTGCAGGGCGTTGATGGCCACGGTCAGGCTGCCATCGGTGCCGTTCTTGAAGCCGACCGCGGAAGACAGGCCCGAGGCCATTTCACGATGGGTCTGGGACTCGGTGGTGCGGGCGCCGATGGCCGACCAGCTGATCAGATCCTGCAGATACTGCGGCGAGATGGGGTCCAGGGCTTCGGTCGCGGTGGGCAGGCCCTTTTCCGCCAGGTCCAGCAGCAACTGGCGACCGATGTGCAGGCCGTCCTGGATCTTGAAGGAGTCGTCCAGGTAGGGGTCGTTGATCAAGCCCTTCCAGCCGACGGTGGTGCGGGGCTTCTCGAAGTAGACGCGCATGACCAGATACAGGGTATCGCTCACCTGGGCGGCCAGGGTCTTGAGCCGCTCGGCGTATTCGTGGGCGGCCTTGATGTCATGGATGGAGCAGGGGCCGATCACCACGAACAGGCGGTGGTCCTTGCCGTCGAGGATGTCGCGGATGACCTGGCGGCCGTTGGCGACGGTGTCGGCGGCGAGATCGCTCAGCGGGATCTCCTGCTTGAGCTGCTCGGGCGTGATGAGCGGCTCGTTGGCTTCGATGTTGAGGTCGTTAAGGCGGGGCTGTGCGGCCATGGTGCTACTCGTCGGTCACGGCGCTGCGACAGGTCGGGGCCCGTGCAGGCAAAATGCATAAGGAAGGGTGGGGCACCTTAGCGCGTGTACCGCCCGCTCACAATGGCCACGACGCTATTGGCGCCCCGGACGGCGTCCTTTGGCGATGATCGAGACGAGGAACGGATGGAATTGGACGATGGGACGGCGGATGCCGTGCTGCTCGCGGCAGCGGGACGTTCGCTGCTGATCTTCACCAGCGTCGGCTGCAGCACCTGCCGGCTGGCTCGCCAGGTATTGCCCGCGGCGGCCCTGCCCGTGGATCGGCTGTACTGGGTGGATGCGGAGCGCAGTGGCGGCCTGGTCCAGCGTTATGGCGTCTTCCGTTTGCCCGCGCTGTTCCTGGTGCGGGATGGGGAGTTCTTCGGCGCCGTGCAGGCGCCGCTCCGGGAAGCTGCGCTGGCGGCGGCGATCCTAAGGGCAGCGGAGCGGGAGCCCGAGGAACTGCCCTAGGGCGCGCCTCGCGGCGAAACTGGCCATCTGCTGCTAAGCTGAAAGAGCTATCCCGCACTGGATCGGTCAGGGCGGCTGACCTGGCCAGGAGGAGTCGTGATCCGTTCCCTGCTTTATGCCACGGACCTGGGCCTGTGTTCGTCCTATGTCTTCCAGCATGCCCTGAATCTGGCGCGTATTCACCAGGCGCGGCTCTATGTCGTGCATGTCGTCGAACCCCTGGGTCTGCTGGCATCCACCCTGTTGCAACAGCACCTCGACGGTGAATCCCTGGGTCGCTTGCGCAATGGGGGACTGGAGCAGGTGCTGGAGACCATCGAGCAGCAGGTCTTCGAGTCCCTGCGCGAGGACCTCCTGGAGACCCCGGCGACCGTGGGCCTGGTGCGGGCAGTGCGGGTCCTGCAGGGCGATCCGCCGGCGGTGATCCTCAAACAGGCCCAGGAATTCGCTGCGGATCTGCTGGTCATCGGCAGCCGCAGCCAAGGCGATGCCCAGGCCGCACCCCTGGGGCGCACGGCCAGCCGTTTGCTGGAGACCGCCAACATCCCGATTTACCTGGTGCCGCTACGCCAGAGCTGACCAAAGTGCGTCAGGCCATGCCTGTGCGCGACTTAATTCGATTTCGGTCTAGAAAAAGCAGAAGGGCTGCATTACTGTTATATGCTTGCGCACGGGTTAGCGAGGAGCCGGCATGAAGCTGCAACAGTTGCGATACATCTGGGAAGTCGCCCACCACGATCTGAACGTCTCCGCCACCGCCCAGAGTCTCTATACCTCGCAGCCCGGCATCAGCAAGCAGATCCGCCTGCTCGAGGACGAGCTGGGCGTCGAGGTGTTCGCCCGCAGTGGCAAGCACCTGACTCGGGTGACCCCCGCGGGTGAGCGGATCATCCAGACCGCCGGCGAGATCCTGCGCAAGTGCGAGAGCATCAAGCAGATCGCCCAGGAGTTCTCCAACGAACGCAAGGGCACCCTGTCCATCGCCACCACCCAC